>ENA-UERG01000276-UERG01000276.1-human-gut-metagenome-genome-assembly--contig:-NODE-276-length-51551-cov-59.398162_pt1 | contig 51551 bp, 53 predicted proteins | sample MGYA00242954_ERZ507954 | MGnify/ENA primary metagenome ERZ507954 (study PRJEB26167, sample SAMN06115478) | human gut metagenome | host: Homo sapiens | place: China:Sichuan | collected 2015-01-21...
GGAGTCGCCTGATGAACCAATCTGAGCGCAGTTGCCTGATGAACCAATCTTAGCGCAGTCGCCTGATGAACCAATCTGAGCGGAGCCGCCGTCATTGCTACTGTTGTTTGCTTTAATCTTGGATGGCATAGTGATTTCTTTTAGCCATTCGACTCCCAAATTGATAATGTCGGCAAGTTTTAATTCTGCTTTGATTTTAATGCGCGAAGAACATATCTTTGTTGAATTATTCTCTTTGTCGATTTCGCCGGATTGTTCAACTTCAGCAAAACGAGAAGTTAGCATATCATAATGGTCAAACACCTCCATTGGCGACTCGCAAGCGTAAAAGCCACGGTTGCAACATTCAATATTGCCATCCATTTCGTATGTTTTGCCGACCTCGTACTGAAAATCTCGGCACTTAAAATCTTTATCAAAGCCTTTGTAGGCGATAATTTTGTTTTCGTTTGCCATATTATTGTCTTTTTGTTACAATTTCCAGTGCTCCAAGCAAAGTCTTTTCGCTAATTCCCTTGCCGGATGCAACGCCATCTTCCTTGATAGAATTGAGAGCTTTTTTGAGGCATGTGATATCAGAGGCGAGTTGTTTTATGAGGACACTCATTTTCTCGTCTACATTTCTCACATCGTCACGATTGGCGTTTACCGAGGTTAGTATCTTGACGCAACACTCCTCGATATAGTCCTTTAACGTTGCTTCGTGCTCCTTCTTTATCTCCTCGACAACAGCCGACGAACGAATAGGGTATATGGCAAAGTCGCACTTTATTCTGTCATTTGGTGTTTTTTCGTTTCGGATGTGCACATCGCGTAACTCCTTGTAACAACTACCTATCTTTACAAGATAAGCTCCTTCGCCATGTGGGTAATGGTCAAGAAAATAGCGTTCGTTCCCAGTAAGGGTTTCGCTTTCTTCAATTACACCCAAAATCGGTATTCTTACTTCTTTTTTCATGAGTTTGTTTTCTTTTGTTTCGCCAGCTCGCGTCATGCCGTCTTTTTTGATTTTGTAGACTTCTTTATCCATTGTTTCCATAGGCTAAAGCTTATTATGTTCGTTGTATTTCGCAGAGTTTCCGTGAAGAAACCCTATTGTATAGCCTAACGAGCCTACCACAAAGGCGACGTAGGCTACGAGTAGTATTATTCCGGTTGTTGTCATTGTCATTTTATTTTATTGCACCATAAATATATCTCGATGTTTGCTCCTGCCCATATCGCTTCCTCAACTGTTGCGTCAGGATGCTCTCTTAGCCATTTCTGTATCTCGTCTTTCAGTGCCATTTGTTGATGTTTTAGGAGTCCATTCAATTCCGAGCTTTGCAAGCGTGCCGTCCTTGTAGGCGTTGTATGCCATCTTCGCTTGCAGGCAGTTGGGGTTTCTGTCAGCAGCCTTGGTAGCTGCGAGGAGGTTGTTACGTTGCTGTTCAGCGCGTGTGAACTCTATTTCCTCTCTGTGTCGTTGCGCTTCCATGTGTTCGCTTGCCAAATCGGTTTCGGTAATCCTGGTCTTAATGGCTTGCGGTTTCGGCTCATTTGGAGTAGTAGCACCACTCTCTACAAGCCGTGAGAAGTTCTCGGGTTTCAGTAGCCAGTTGAAATCAGCAACCCATTTTGACGGGTTTTTGCCATTGAGGTAAGGGTCTGCGAGAGCCTTGTCAAGTACCTTCTGTAATGCCTTGTTGTCGTTGTTATATTCCGCAAGTCGCTCCTCGATCAGCTTCTTGCGGTACGGGGTGATGTTGAGCACCTTTGCCATCGAGGACTTCGTTTCGTCCACACGGCGGTTCCAATAGGCGACGAGCTTTTCGTAGTCTACCGTTGCGGCCTTTTCCTGTGGTGCGGATGCAGGAGTTTGAGGCGTGTTTGTCTTGCGTTTGTTACGCTTCGCCCAACGCTTGCGTGCGTTCTCTTTGTTGCGCTCGCAGCGTCTTTTGTACGAGTCGCGTTCCGCGTCCACGTCCGCCTTCAGAAAGGCGAACGCGACACGAACGGCTTGGTCGGTATCCTCGGACAACATCGTGCCGTCGGAAGCGTAAGCGAATACAGCCCTCATAAGCTCGCCAAGTTGTATGTTGGTCAGTTCCTTGAAGGCTTCCATGTTTGATAAATCGAGGGAAATTCTGTTTTTCATAACAATGACTTTTATTTAGTTTGTAGGGCAGGGAAGTGACCCTACCCTACTATGATAGCATTTAGGTTGGCTTGTGCCCACAGAACGTACTTGCGAACGTTAAAAGGGCAGTTTGTCAGTTCCTGCTGACGGTGCGGGAGATGCTCCTGATGCAGGTGGCTGCGGAAACAGGGCACCTGGTTGCGGTGCGGGAGATGGTTGTGCAGCCGGCTTTTGTGCCGAAGCATGGTTTACGACGTTCCATGCTCTGATTTGATTGTACCATCGTCCGTTGTATTCGTGAGCGTCGATGTCGATTGACACCGTAACCATATCGCCTACTTTGAGATTGTACTGTTCGACACGCTCCGCGCCGAACACGTCAAAGGCGATATTCTTCGGTGTCTGCTCGGTGGTCTGCAATACATAGGTGTTGACCTGCCACGGCTTGCCGGTTGACTGCGACGTGCCACTTTTGGGTGGCAGAGCTGCTATGATTTTTCCTACTACGTCCATGATAATTTTTAGGATTTAGACTTGTTAATGATTTCTTCCACGAAAGCATTTGCGAGCTTCACGCGCTCTTCAAGCAGCGCGACGTCCTCGTCGTTGCGCGGAATGGTTACGATATGTATAGGGTTCAGGAGCCACGGCGAATAGGATACAAAGTCCGTTTCCGTTGCGCCGGTGCAAGCCATCTCTGCCATCGTCTGCCAATAGTATTCGGGCTTGACTTCTTTCAGTGATGCGCCGTCGTGTATCTTATCCACATACATCATGTGAGTTGCGATGTTAGGGCACTTGATTTCCAGACACTTCAAGTCTGCGCCTCTTACGATGCCGTCGGGCGAGGCTGCGAAGTGTGGTATGGTATCGTGCTTGCAGGATGCGACCTCGAACACCTCGACATCGTTATTGAGCTTGATGTATGTCTCTCGGGCGTACTGCTCCTGCTCGATGCCGAACTGCATAGCTTTGGAGGTGAAGTTCGTCTGATGAAGATAATCCTCAAACACATCATCGTCGTTGAGGAAGTCGGGGTTGAACAGGCGTTCTGCGGCTACCTTGTACATGTAGCTCTTTGCCGTTTCTAACCAAATTTCATCCTTCTTGCGACCCGACTTCATAAGATTGTGGGCTTCGGAACCTGTGAAATTTCCGAAACGGGAGCGGTACCAGGCGATACTTTTTTGTTCTATATTGTCGGTAATCATGCCTTAGCCCCCTTCTTTGCAGCGTTGGCTACTGCGGTTTCAGCTGCTTTGGCTGCGATGTTTTCCTTCTTCTCGCTTTCGAGGTTGTCAATGTATTCGGGTGCAAATGCGTCGATGTCGAGGTCCTGGATGTCTGACGAGTTTACGTTTACCACAGCCTGATCGAAAGTGACTGCATTCTGCATCTCGATTGACTTCGGAGCATACTTCAAGATAGACTTGAGAACAGTCTTTTGCGCCATAGCGTCGAAGTCGGACTTCCACGGAGATGTATATCCCGAGCGATATGCCTGCGAGAACTTGGTAGCGTGCGCCTTTACACGCTCGACATCCCAATATGCAACCTTTGTAAATCCGTTCAGAAGTTCAAACTTTGCCATGTAGCCGACGATTTTGTCAGACTTTCGCTGCTTCTTGTCGAACACATAATCCTCGTCAAACTCGTCGCCCGAAATATATTCACCTTCGTGTACCGGCGCAGCAAGGATTTTCTTAAATTGTCCGCTACGCTGACAGAGCTGAAGTAAGCCGAGGTAGCCAACCTGGAACTGCGCCTTACTGCCGTAAGGAATGATATAGCACTGGCCCAATGTAGGGATAACCTGGAGTTGCATGGTTGCAGCCACCATTGCTGCGCCTATAATGCTCATCGGTTCTGCCTTGCGAAGCTGAGGGTTTCCGTTTGCCACACTGATAACCGAACTCATAAAGCTGTTTGCCATCTGCGGACTGCTCCAAACCTCATTCAGCTTGCCTACGACCGCAGGAGAGTGCATCAATTCACCAAGAGTGGCGTTTTTCTGCTGCACCGTTACTTGTGTCTTATCCATATATTACTTTGTAATTTAAAAATGCTTTGTATATACGCTCTGAAATTAGACCCTTGTTGAAATATTCCTTTGCAACCTTGTCTATTAGCTTTTTCTTTTCGTTTTTATAGACTTCTATAGCTTCCTCTTCGGTATCACACCATCCCAATCCGACTGTTTTCCCATTAATGCACATTTTAGGTTCAAAGCGTCCGTGTGATTTGTTATAAAATCGCTTCATCCCTTCGATCTGTCGCGATTTCTTTTCCGTTTGCAGAATATTGTTAAGTGCTTTTGGTATAAAGCAACATGTATCTGGCGAGTACATTCTTTTGCTCTTTCCGCTCGAGAGAAGGTCTTTGTCTAACACGTATCCCTCGACGTAGTTCTCGTCAAACCACAACTTAAAGTTACTAAACAATAACCACGGCTCGTAAAAACCGACATCCGCATAAGAGCGACATAGCAATTTCTCGTATTCGGACATCGGGAAACATCTTTTTAGAAGATACTTCCAATGGCGAAATGCGACGTCCGAAATGGTGTATAGCGTGTCGTTTCTTGCCACGCCTCGTATAAGTCCTCTTCTCTTTTCTAAAGAACACTTTGGACAACAGCGTCCCGACAAATGCGCAGCCGGTGTCTGCTCGAAGACACCGTGCTTAGGGCAGATTATTTCGACCGCCGTATGTGTCTCTTTGTAGCATACTTTCGAGTAATCATACCGCTCACCGTGCACCTTGTGGGCCTTTCGGATAAATTCGGAGGTGTCTAATCTTTTCATGGTCTTACTCCACTTGCTACCTCTCGAACACATCGAGTATCTTTGTTTCTACGAGGCGGTTGATTTCGTAGTCAATCTGCGTATTGAGAAACGCGTCTACGACATATCTGCGTGCCGTTTCGATGTTTTTCGCCTGAACGAGGAAGTTTACGTTGGTCTTCTTTTCCTTGCCGGTACGCTCGTCAAGCGTAATCATTGCGACGGTTGCACGGAAGAATTTGTCGTCACCTTCGTCTTCGGAGAAGAACACCTCGGCATACGGAGCGATTGCGATTTTCTTCACGTCGAACTCGCCCGAGCAATACGATTCCATTTCCTCTGTAATTCTCTGTTCCGCTTCCGCGAAGCTCAATGCGTCCACGGCGTATGCTTCCGTAGTGATGCCGTTTGTGTTGTCGTCATTCTGACGTTCGTAGCGTACTGTGGTTTCGTACCACACTGCTGTTCTTGTTCTCATTGCCTTATGTTTTTGGAAAATTAGTTACTGATACTTGAAGAAGATAAACCCGAACGCATTTTTATGTATTCGGTTGATGCCGAGGTTTCTGTCAATGGCAAGGCAGTATTTTATCATATCGCACGCTTTCGTGTGCGGCATCTTGATAAACGCCTTGTGCTTCTCTCGGAGTTCCTTAATCTTCTGTATGTGCAGCTCTGCTCGTGTACGAGACTCTGCACTTGCGCCCGACTCTCGTTCTCGGATGCGCTCATATACTTCGCTTATATTCATTCCGTATGTTTTTTATTCGTATCGCCATTCCCACTGACAGCAACAATAGTTTGATTTAGGGTCTCGCTTCGGGTCTTTACACATCTCGGGCCAGTTTCCCCACATGCAATCATGGCACCCTCTCGGTCTTCCCATGACTTTAATCCTTTGTTTTATTGAACACGTCAATCACCGACTGCACTGTTGCAGCCAAGCCGAACAGTGCAAATACTGTCAAAAAATGCAAAAACCAGTATTTTCATAATCAACATTGTTTTTTGATTTGCGAAGTTGCAGGATTTGAACCTGCTTGGTGTTTATTACTCCCAAGAGGCTTGGTACACGAAGGGTTGAAAAGTTATCTCAAACATAGAAAGAAAAAAGGACCCGTCGCTCCTTGCTTGCGAGCTTGTATAGCTTACCAGGCGCCTATACCACAACTTCATTGGACGACCGAAGTCGCCGCAACAACCAAGTAAAATCAAAAATCGGGGTTCACACCCGAGAGTTGTCCTTTAGCAACTCATTTTTAAGTAAAAAATATAATAATGTAAAAAAAACTATGCTTTTTTGAATGTGAGTCCAAGTTGTTGTGCGTAGTAGCACTCCTTGTCGGAGCGTTTCGTCTCGTCGTCGTAGTAGAGCGTAAACTTGCCGCCCACCTCGATGTCGCGAAAGTAGTTGCGCATATTCTCTAGGTACCAAATTGCCTTGTACACCTTGGTGGGTCGCGTCGCAATGCGCATCTTTGTTCTCTGAGGCAGCCCCGACATTACGCGGAATCGCTCCATCATCCATGTGCGCTTTTTCGTTTCCATGCTTTTTCGTTTGGCCTCGGGATTTGTCCTGATTGTGTTTGCGATACACCCCCGTGTCTTTTTGAGTATTCGGGCTTTCGTCTCGTCCGTCTGCTGGAGGCCCAGTTTTTTAACCCAATACCAGACGCTGCCGCTGCAAACGCCGTGTCTTGCGGCTATCTCCCCGGCAGAAGAATACGGGTATTCCCGAATTGTTATGTCTTTTAGCCATCCCTTGTGGCTGTAGATGTTCGTTTGCTTCACGTTAGTTTCTTTTTAGTTAAAAAATAATGTGTGCTATTCTCGCGAACGGCACACACAACCCATCTTAATACCATTAAATTATCAGTTACATATTCCTATTAACCCAATTAGAAAGCAGGAGGAGAGACTGGAATCGAACCAGTATCATAGTCCCGGAATTCGTATAAAGTTCCGAGGACTTCGCCTTACCAATCGCGCACTCTCCTCTTTTATATAATATGACAAACACTGAAAAGTCTCTGTCTGTTGTTTTTCGCACCTTTATAGACCTTTTGCGGTGCGACCGTCTTGCACGACGAGTGTGCAGCCTACTGCATTCCCTTTTGCTTTGCCTGTGCCGACAATTCAGAGTTCGACATGGTTCATTCTATCCGCTTTCACGGCTTTCGCTACATCAGGAGATGCTTTAATAGGTCTTTCGTTACTCAGCATCCTCGGGCGGCGGTCTTGGATTGTCAGTCTCGCGCCGTCCTATATGCCTTTCTTCTGTGTGTCAATAATCCAAAGAACAAAGTAGCGACCGAAAGCGGAGTCGAACCGCAAGAGCCACCCGAGGCTCAGGGAATGGGACTTACAACAACAATAACAATAAATGGAAATTAACTGAAATCCAAGCAAAGCTCTTTTAGCTTCCCCTATCCATAGCTCCGGCACACCAGTCGTGCCTTTCGGTCATTTAAAACCCGCTTGTCTTCGCAGATTTGCGAGCTGACAGAAATGTTTTACCATCAATAATTTAAATTGTTACAAAATGTGTTTTCGCTAAAACAACAACAAATTTAAGTATTCTGTCGCGGAGGCGGTTACGACACCGCATCTTGTGGGGCTAACTGCCTATTTAACTTATGACTAACTAATTATGAGCGATTCTATTAACCCTGTGAAAAAATTCGACCCACATGTGCTTACCTTTGCACCACTCCGCGTTGTTTTAAAACCTACGACCACCTCGCGACGACCACAGGTTTCGTTTCACGCCTGAAACTTGTTTGTCTAATAATCATAAATACGATCTAATGAATGTAGAAAACCGTCTCACGACGAAGCGATTAAAATATCGCCTAAACAAAAGTCTTTAAAAACATTATGAATGTACTATTAACTCTAACATACTCTGTTTTTCTCAATGAGCTTGTCAATGTCGCGCTTGCGGTAGAACACCGTTGTGCCGACCTTGAAGAACGAGATACGTCCGCTTGAACGAAGGTTTTTGAGGAAGTCCATGCCCACGCCGAGGTACACTTGCGCCTCCTTGTTCGAGAGCCATATCTTCTCAATCTGTGTTACTGTCGCCTGTTTCATAATCTTGCTTATTTGGTTTATGTTGTGACGGCAGTGCCGTCCGTTACCAGCGTTTCACGTATCCGAGTTCATGTGCTCGTTTGCGGATGAGGTTCTGAATGTCCGAGTCAAGTTCCCATTGCAGGGCACGTCTGACGGTTGCCACCCCTACTCCGCAGTCTTCTGCCAATTTAATTTGGCATCCTCGCCGAAGTTTTATTCTTTTTCTCTTTGCCATCTCGACTATAATTGCTACATTTGCATATTAAACATATATTGAGCGTTTTGCGAGCGGTTAGGGTTCGTTTCGCTGCGCTCTGTCAACGATCGCAAAGGTAGTAAATAATTATCAAATGATATAGTTTTGATAGATAAAAGTTTCCATATTTAAACTTCTTTTACACTTTTCATTTGTTGATTAACAAAAGGACATTAATTTTTAACACTTGATATAATTATGGAAACAAAATCAACAACAAGAGTATTGACGCTCATGGATAGCGTTGGTCTCTCGCAGGTGAAGTTTGCCGAGAAATGCGGAATACGTCCGTCAAACTTTAATCGAGCGTTAAAAAGCGAGAAAGGCATATCGTCGCAGTATCTATTGCGTATTGCCCACGCCTTCAACGTAAACTTCGAGTGGCTGCGCAACGGCATCGGCGAGATGTTTGCTGAAGAAAAAGCAATCGGCAAGGCGCAGTTCGCCGCCTTCAACCAGATGCTTGACGCAAATTCAAGCCCTGTGTCGCAAAATGTCATCAGCGGCGATAACTATCAAGGCACGCAGACGATAAACGCCACAGAGGGCAAAATAACGGCATTAGAGCAAAAGATAGAAGCATTGACACAACTGCTTGCAGAAAAAGACAAGCTGACAGCAAGGCAAGAACAGGAAATCGAATTTCTTCGTGGACTTGTGAACAAGCAGCAGCAAAAGTGACCAATTTAGTGGACTCCGCCTTTTAGATATCTGTAATCAACTGAAACACAAGCTATTTACAAAAGTGACTTCACTTTGTATAGAGCAGAACACCCTTATTTGCTTTAAACGGAACAATACTACTATGAACAAAGTAATGCTTATAGGAAATGTCGGAAAAGACCCCGATGTGAAATACTACGATGCCGACCAGGCTGTAGCGCAGTTTCCACTTGCTACAACAGAACGTGGCTATCAACTACAAAACGGCACACGTGTGCCCGATCGCACCGATTGGCATAACATAGTAATGTGGGGAAATCTTGCAAAGATAGCGGAGAGATACGTACACAAAGGCGACAGACTCTACGTAGAAGGCAAGATACGTTACCGTTATTACGACGACAAAAAAGGTCAGCGACGCTTCATCACCGAGGTGTATGCCGACAACATGGAACTCCTCACACCACGCCCTACTACAAATAGTGCAACCGAAACAGCCACTACTACATCATCGTCAAACACAACAATGGCGACAAGCGATGATGAAGACAAATTGCCATTCTAAACAATAAAAACGAACAAACAACAACGCTTTGGAAACTTATATCAATCTTATACACGAGTCGTTGGCAGACGTTTACTTCGTCCCTCCAACAATGGGTGTCATCATAGCTGCTATACTGACAATTGTACTCATGGGACTCTCTGCATTCGCAAGTGGCTCAGAGATTGCATTTTTCAGTCTCTCACCATCAGACATGGCTGAGGTGAACGAAGCCAAGACTGCAAGCGACCGTAACATTAAGTTGCTGCGCGAAGACAGCGAACGCACACTCGCCACGATACTCATCACAAACAACTTCGTGAATGTGACGATTATCATGCTCTGCAACTACATTTTCTCTCACCTCATACACTTCGGCGAGAAAGCATATTGGTTGCAATTTCTGTCGCTCACCGTACTCTTAACCTTCCTTCTGTTACTCTTTGGCGAGATTATGCCAAAAGTGTACAGTCGTCAAAACCCGTTGGGATTCTGTCGTAAGTTTGTAGGTGGCATCATGGTATTCCGTAAGTTGTTTTGGTTTATGGAGAACATATTGCTGCGTAGTGGCATATTAGCAGAGAAGGTGGTACAAAAGGAGAGTCATGTACTCAGTGTTGACGATTTGGAACAGGCTCTTGAGTTGACCGATAAGGAGGATATTAAGGACGAACAGAGTATGTTGAAGGGTATTATACGCTTCAGCGACGAGACAGCTAAGGAGGTGATGACAAGTCGTCAGGACATCGTAGCACTCGATATTCACTCCAACTATCAAGATGTACTGAAGAGCATTGTGGAGAATAACTATAGTCGCATTCCTATCTATCAGGACAATGCCGACAATATTCGTGGCATTCTCTACATTAAGGATCTCCTGCCTCACCTCTCAAAGCCTGCCAACTTTCGCTGGCAAAGCCTCATCCGCCCACCCTACTTCGTACCAGAGACGAAGAAGATTGACGACTTGATGCGCGAGTTTCAAGAGAATAAGATACACATTGCTATCGTTGTGGACGAGTTTGGTGGCACAAGCGGACTCGTAACTCTTGAAGATATCCTCGAAGAAATCGTAGGAGAGATTAACGACGAATACGACGAAGAGAACAAGTACTACTCAAAGCTCAACTACAACACGTATCTGTTTGAAGGCAAAACTTTGCTCACTGACTTCTGCAAGATTTTAAACATCGATGACGAAGAGTTTGCAGACGTTGAGGGCGACGCTGATACACTCGCAGGATTGCTGCTCGAAATAAAGGGCGACTTCCTATCTATCCACGAAAAGATCGACTACAAGAACTATACGTTCGAGATTGTAGGCATTGAGGAACGCCGTATAAGCAAGATAAAGGTTGTGATACACGAGCAGAAGAACAATACAACAGATAAAGAGAAGTAGAAACTATGCCATTAGTATTCATAAAGAATATAGACAACGACACACGGCTCGGGCTGTGGAAGATTGCGGACGAACTTCATACTGATGAGGTTTGTCCGCAAGTGGTATGTAACGAACTAAAACAGAAGTGCACAAGAAGACAGACAGAAACCGTGGCTGTATATGCTCTACTCCATGCCATAACAGGCAGAACCGACCTCGTTATAGGTCACAATGCAGACGGTAAGCCTACGATTGATGGCTACAACATCAGCATCAGCCACACCATAGGCTATGCAAGCATCATAATATCGAAGAGAAAGAACGTAGCTGTTGATATTGAATATCGCAACAATCGCGTGTTCAGAATCGTTGACAAATTTCTTACGAAGCAGGAACAAGATATGCTGAAGGAATTGATAAAGACGAGCAATCCATCATCACCTCAAACAAATATAGCATCGCAGACAGACTGTTACGATACACAAACAGCGTTATTGCTCTGCTGGTGTGCAAAGGAAACTCTATATAAGTACTTCTCAGAAGAGAAACTGATGTTTAACGAAATACAAACCAAACTGAAGACAATATCATCGGAGGGCTCGTTTGAAAACTTCAATCTTAAACGAGGCACACTGAAAGACATAATGTATATGCAGAACGAAAAATTCGTCCTCACCTACACATTATAATAAAATCAAAGAAATAAAAAACGTGTATGACATAACTGCCATACACGTTTTTTATTTTTGATAATCATAGTAATACCAATAAGTATTGCCAAACATACACCGTAGTGCATTCTTCTTATCGTGTTCGTTGTCGAACTTACGCTCCAAGAGCTGATAGTCCTCATAGTCAGTTGCTCCTACATTATCCTTATATATTATAGCAGGCGCAGTGTGCGTATGCATATACAGCGTAAGTGCCTCACGATAATGGCGTGGCAACGTTACCGAGTCGTTCACCTCATAATACTTCTTTAAGTCAGCAACGAAAGCATCCAGATTGCGATCTAACAAATGCGCACACAACACATAGTCGGCCATTGGTTTGTTGACACGATTAATGCGACGCTGGAAATTAATATACTGACGTGCATTCATTGTCTGCTTGTAGCGTCCTCCGAGATATACGTAAAGCTGGTATTCGGGATAAAGCTCGAACTTGATATCCTTACCGTTTGGAAGCATTGCGTCAACGCCCACAACCGGATAATCGAACATGTGTTCAGCAAGTTCTCCTTTTTTAGCCAGTGCATACGTGGCAAGCATAGAGATATTGCGGTCGCTCACATCGTATCGACGCAAAGTCTTTAAGGCTGCGTCATAATCGCCATCAAGAAGACATTGCTCAGCATGGATACGTGCATGGAAATACTTATCGTCGTTGCTGACAAAGCAGATTGTGAGCATCAGTATGGTCAAAATCAGAAGATTTAACCATAACTCTCTTATTGGATTGCTCCAAACTCGTGGCAGCGAATCGAGCACACCGCTATTGTTCACCCCAAATACAATCAAGAAAAAAACAACTATCAGCACTGGCGCAATGTATCGCCACACACCAAACGCGAGCATTCCGCTGTCGGGAGACACCCCAATATTGGTAAGCATTATCAGACAAAGAGCGGAAGGTACGAACGTCAGTGCCCATGCCAACCGTTTCCGTTGTAATATTCTAACAACACCAATTTGTATGAGCAACACAACAAGCGTTATCAGGACAGCCCCCACAAAATGGTTGTAGTGGGTCTGTCCTTGTGATAATACGTGCTGCATCACCGTAAGCAAATCGGCTTGATAGCAGTAAAGATAGTAAAAGCAGAATAGTGTGAACACAAACGTGCACATCACGCGTGTCAACAATCCTTGATTTTTCATTAACCCTCTCCTCTGCCTTATTCTAATTCTTTTTCAATACAACAGCCGAACGTGCTGGGATGTACAGCTTCAGCCATTCCTTATGCTCAGATACGTAAGCTGGATCATAGTTGGTGAGATGAGTAATGCTATCGTCTGAGAGTCCGTTACCACCGAACTTCTTCGCATCGGTATTCAAAACCACGTCATAAGAACCTGTCGGCACGAGGAATCCGTAGTCGGTGAACGAGCGTGTCGGACTAAAGTTGAACACGAAGATGAGATCGCCACGCATGTAAGCGAGAATCTGATCGCCATCGTTGTGCCATATTTCCTGCACAGGAGTCTTCTGGAAGTTCTTCTCAAGCTTCAGTGTCTGCAGCATATCGTGATCGAAGTCACCGAGGAACTTGTAATCGAGGTCAGGATTATCCACGAGGTTCCACTGGCGGCGTGCATACTTATGGCTCCAACCATTGCCTTCGCGTGGGAAATCTATCCACTCTGGGTGTCCAAACTCGTTGCCCATGAAGTTGAGGTAGCCACCATTGATAGTAGAAGCCGTAACGAGGCGAATCATCTTATGCAGTGCGATGCCGCGATGCACGCGGTCGTTTTCGTCGCCACGACGGAAGTGCCAGTACATATCAGCGTCGATAAGTCGGAAGATTATAGTCTTATCACCAACGAGTGCCTGATCGTGACTCTCGCAGTAGCTGATAGTTTTCTCGTCCGAGCGACGATTTGTTGTCTCCCAGAAGATAGAACTTGGCTTCCATGCCTCGTCGGGAAGTTCCTTGATGGTCTTTATCCAGAAGTCAGGTATATTCATCGCCATTCGATAATCGAAGCCGTAGCCACCGTCCTTAAACTTGGCTGCAAGACCCGGCATACCACTCACCTCCTCAGCGATAGTGATAGCCTGTGGGTTCACCTCGTGGATAAGCAGGTTGGCAAGAGTGAGATAGCAGATGGCGTTATCGTCCTGATGTCCGTTAAAGTAGTCGCCGTAGTTGCAGAACGCCTCGCCTAAACCATGACTGTAGTAGAGCATTGAAGTCACGCCATCAAAGCGGAAACCGTCGAAGTGGAACTCCTCCATCCAGTACTTGCAGTTAGAAAGCAAGAAATGCATCACCTCGTCCTTGCCATAATCGAAGCAGAGCGAGTCCCAAGCCGGATGCTCATGGCGCTCGCCAGGATAGAAGTACTGGTTAGGGTCGCCTGCTAAGTTGCCTAAGCCTTCTGTTTCGTTCTTCACAGCGTGCGAGTGAACGATATCCATGATTACGGTGATGCCGTCCTTATGTGCTTGGTCGATGAGTGCCTTTAGTTCCTCGGGGGTTCCGAAGCGCGAAGAAGCGGCGAAGAACGAACTTACGTGATAGCCGAACGATCCGTAGTAAGGATGTTCCTGAATAGCCATTATCTGTATGCAGTTGTAGCCGTCTGCCTTAACTCGTGGCAGCACGTTCTCGCGGAACTCGTTATATGTGCCAACCTTCTCAGCATCCTGCGACATACCTATATGACACTCGTAGATGAGCAGTGGCGACTTATTCGGTTTGAATGTCTTCTTCTTCCATTCGTATGGCTCTGGGTTCCACACCTGTGCCGAGAATATCTTTGTCTCCTCATCCTGCACCACACGTGTTGCCCATGCAGGGATGCGTTCGCCCATGCCACCATTCCAGTAAACGTGCATCTTGAAAAGGTCACCGTGTTTCATTGCCTTTGTTGGCAGTTTAAGTTCCCAGTTACCTGCCTCATCAATGCGTTTAGCCCTATATTTATCGTTTTCCTCCCAATTATTGAAGTCGCCCACGAGATAGATAGCTGTAGCGTTTGGTGCCCACTCACGGAAGACCCAACCGCGTGTTGTCTTATGCAAGCCGTAATATTTATGTCCGTTGGCAAAATCTGTCAACTTCGTTTTTCCATTGTTGGTCAATACATTCAATTTCCACAAGGCATGGTCATGTCTGCCACGTATAGCATCCTCATAAGGCTGTAGATAGGCATCATTCTTCACAAGTCCGATGTGTTTTACAGCCGGTTTTTTAGCCACCTTTGTGCTTTTTGTTCTTGTTGCCATAGTTGAGTGATTTATTGTATTTTAAGATAATCCATATATTTGTTATAATCAGCGATATGCACCATTACTTGTCGATGTATCGTCGTCCATGTTCATAGTGTCCGCGTGCTGTCACCTTTCCGTTGCGATCTTTCTCTACGAAATTGCCGTCTCGATTATCGTTAGCGTAGGTTCCTTCAAACCTTATGCCGTCTTTTGTCTCCTCGATGGCAGCTCCATTACGCTTACCATTGCGATATATGCCTTTAAACTTGACTCCATTGGCGTAGTGTATTATCACCTGCCCGTCCATCATTCCGTTTTTGAAGGTTCCTTCGTACACATCGCCATTGCGTTTTGTCAGCTTGCCATGTCCATTCTGATTGTTCTTCTTCCACTGACCTACATAGATGTCACCATTCTTCCATGCGAATGTTCCCTGACCATCCTTGTCGCCTTCGAGGAAGTGTCCTGTGTACTTGTCTCCATTCTTGTAGCGGAATATGCCCATACCGGTGCGTTCACCCTGGACATAGTCGCCTTCGTACACATCGCCGTTCTGAAAACGGTAGATACCTTTACCGTTCTGTATGTCATTAAGCCATTCGCCCGTGTACACATCTCCATCAGCGTATTTGTTTACGCCCTTTCCTGAACGTTGGTTGTTGAGCCACATACCATCGTATGTTGTGCCGTCGCCCCAAGCAAAGAATCCCTTACCCGACTTCTGGTCGTCTTTCCAGTTGCCTTCGTAATAGGCACCACCAGCAAAGGTGTACTTGCCCTTGCCTTGGCGCTTGTCCTGCTGCCAATAGCCATCGTACTTATCACCATTGTAGTAGTACATTACACCATGACCTTGCTGATAGTCGCGATACCACATACCGACGTACTTGTTGTTATTTATAAACCAAAATGTACCATATCCGTGCTGCTGATCCTGAAACCATTCGCCGTCGTATTTCTCACCATCAGAAAAGGTGTAAATGCCTTCACCCTGACGCTTACCTTTCACGTACTCGCCTTCGTAGGTATCGCCGTTCTCGAACAGAGCAGAGCCTTTTCCGTGGGGTTTTCCTGCTTGCAACTGTCCTTTATACTGTGCGCCATCATGCGTGACACATGAGCCAAGCGTAATCTTTTGGGCGTTCGCAGCAAACGACAACGAACAAGCAAGAATAGATGCAAATATATATTTCTTCACTTTTATGCTTATAATATTAGTAATTAACGCCAAAATTATCAAATAAATATGAGAATACAAAATGAATTAAGACTTTTTCACCCGAGTTTGTAAAAAAGGAGGGTGTGCATTCAATGTTTGCGTAGAAACATTGAATGCACACCCTCCAGATAGTTTAATTTCTCAACTGAGTAACCTCTGACTATTTAGAAGCCGTAGTTGAAGCCGAGCGAAATAAATTCCTTCATCTGCATATAGCCATGCTTGCCACGCTTTGCTCCGTCGTCGAAGCGCGGATAGATAAATATGTTGCTCGATATGTATTTGTTAAAGATGAACGTTACGGTGTTCTCCCACTCCACCAGCACACGCTTATATGAGGTGTATCCGTATAGACGTGTCTTCCACGAAATGTTATTAGCAATATTCCAAGCCAAGTCGAGCGTCACCTCCGAACCGAAGTCGTACTTCGTATGCTTGCCTTCATCCACACCGAAGCGCGATGCCATCTTGCTGTCCTTGATATATGTAAGGTTATAAGCAATTGGAGCCAAGTGAATAGAACCTGTCAGTTTACCTTTCAGCGCGTCTACGCTGTAGTCCATACCAAGAGAGGGGTTAATGTAGAGCGGTGAGAGAAAATTGGAGTAAACAGTGTGGTCGTTGCTCTTCAAACCACGCATAAACTGTGTGCTTGCAATGAGCTGGAAGGTGTAATACCAACGCTTCGTTGCCTGCAAGCCCACCTTGCCGGTGTAGCGAATGAGGTCTTCCGAAGCACGCACAGTGTGCAGTGTATCGCCCTTCGAGTTCTGCAGACCGAGGCGCAACTCCAGCTTGTTCTCCCAACGGAAACGCTGTTTGTTGTTGTAGTTAGCTTGTAACGTGACAGTTCCGAGCATAGAATAGTTGCTTTCGCCGCCCTTGTACCAGTTATCCGAAACGTAGTTCTGGAACAACTGCAACGAGTAGTTACCACTTAGCTTCCAAAAGTTCGGCTTTGCCACGAAGATATCCACAGGTGCTTCTATGTCGGCATCATCAGCCTTAGCCACTACCTTATGGGCGAGTTCCGTCTCTGGCGTAACGCTCTCAGGATACGGGTTTACCACCGGGCCTACGAGATCAAGTTGCCTCTGTGTGTTGCGCACCAAGTCGGGACGATTAAGGTATATATTAGCGAGCGTACGATCCTGTTCGTCGCTATTCTTCTCCAATGCAAACATATTCTCTGACACTCCATGATAGAATGTGAGCGGTGCGAACAGACGATAATACTTGCCATCGTTAGTGTTTGCCTCCACCACAGCCGAATCAATATTCGCCTTAGTCACCTTGAGCGAATCCATATACTGCTTCACCAATGCGGGGAGGGTATCTGTATTATGAACTCTTGTACTGCGCAAACGCGACTGAGCATCCATTGGCAGTGCGAAAACCGTAGACACTGCGAGCAAGAACAATTTCAATTTCATGTATCGGTTTGTTGTTAATATTACGATATTTATAAAGATGGTGCAAAGGTAAGAATAATAATTTAAAAACTTTGTGCATTTCGCTTTTTTATACTAACTTTGCATCTTGTATTGTTGGATAATTTAGAATTTAATTCTTAACAAATAATATCACCGTGGCTGAAACAAAGTACATATTTGTGACTGGCGGCGTTGTGTCTTCGCTTGGTAAAGGCATCATTTCGGCGTCAATCGGTAAACTCTTGCAGGCAAGAGGTTACAACATCACTATCCAAAAATTTGACCCTTACATTAACATCGACCCTGGAACACTCAACCCCTACGAGCACGGAGAGTGCTACGTCACCGTTGACGGCATGGAAACCGACCTCGACCTCGGCCACTACGAACGCTTTACAGGCATACAGACCACCAAAGCCAACTCGCTGACCACAGGACGCATCTACAAGGCGGTTATAGACAAGGAGCGTCGTGGAGACTATCTGGGCAAGACAATCCAGGTTGTGCCGCACATCACCGACGAGATCAAGCGCAACGTGAAGCTGCTCGGACAGAAGTATCATTACGACTTCGTGATAACCGAGATTGGTGGCACCATCGGCGACATTGAGAGTGCACCATTCATGGAGGCAATCAGACAGATGAAATGGGAGATGGGCAAGAACGCCATCAACGTTCATCTTACATACGTGCCCTACCTGAAGGCTGCCGGCGAGTTGAAGACAAAGCCAACACAGCACTCCGTGAAGGAACTGCAGAGCGTGGGCATACAGCCCGATATACTCATACTGCGCACCGAGAAGCACCTTGAAGAAGGCATTCTGAAGAAGGTGGCAAGCTTCTGCAACGTCGACCTCGACTGCGTGATACAGAGCGAAGACCTGCCAAGCATCTATGAGGTGCCTGTAAACATGCAGAACCAGGGCCTCGACACAGCCATACTACGCAAGATGGACGTACCCGTCGGCGAGACTCCGTCGCTGGGTCCGTGGCGATCGTTCCTCGAGCGTCGCAAGAACGCCACGCAGATCGTCAACATCGGCCTTGTGGGCAAGTACGACCTGCAGGACGCATACAAGTCGATACGCGAGAGTCTCTCTCACGCCGGCACCTACAACGACCATAAGGTGAACATCTCGTTCGTCAACTCAGAGTTCCTCACCGAGGAGAACGTAGCCGAAAAGCTCGCCGGTCTCGACGGCGTAATGATATGCCCGGGCTTCGGACAGCGTGGCATCGAGGGAAAAATTGTGGCAGCTCACTACACTCGCACGCACAATATACCCACATTCGGTATTTGCCTCGGTATGCAGATGATGGTTATCGAATTCGCACGCAACGTGCTCGGTTATGCCGATGCCAACAGTCGCGAGATGGATGAGAAGACTCCACACAACGTCATCGACATCATGGAGGAACAGAAGAACATCACGAACATGGGTGGCACAATGCGTCTCGGTGCATACGAGTGCGTGCTGCGTCAGAACTCGCGCGTGTTCAGTATATATAAAAAGGAGCACATACAGGAGCGCCACCGCCACCGCTACGAGTTCAACAACGACTTTCAAAAGGAGTTCGAACGCAACGGAATGCAGTGCGTGGGACGCAACCCTGAGAGCGACCTCGTGGAGATCGTAGAGATTCCGGGCCTCAAGTGGTACATCGGAACGCAGTTCCACCCCGAGTACCAGAGTACAGTACTCCATCCGCACCCACTCTTTGTCGACTTCGTGAAGACTGCTATAGAGAACAAGGCTGCGGCAGAGAAGAAATAATATTAATCAAATAACAATTTTAAAAGTGAACAAAAACAACATCATCGGTGCCGTGCTCATGGCTGCGGTCTTCATCGGATACAGTATCTACAGCCAGCCCTCTGCTGAGGAGAAAGCGGCTGCAGCACGTCAGGATTCGATAGAGAACGTGGCTCGCAAGAACGCCGAAAATGCTGCAAAACTGGCAGCTCAACAGAAGGTAGCCCAAGCCCAAGCGGCTGCTGAGGCTGACACAACTGCGCTTTTCCATTCCGCACTCAAAGGCAAAGCCACAAACGTGGTACTGAAGAACAGCAGTGTAGAGCTTACTCTTAACACCAAGGGTGGCGTAGTGTCAAAGGCGGTTATCAAGAACTTCACCGACTACAATGGTAACAGTAACGTGACGCTCTTCGACAGCTCTTCGCAGAGCCTCAACTTCGCACTGGCTGCCAAGGAGGTAAACATCAACACCTCCGACCTCTACTTCACACCGTCTAACCAGACCGACTCTACCGTCACAATGACCGCTACAGCCGGCGACGGCAAGGAGCTCGTCATCAACTATGTGCTCGGCAGCGACTATATGCTGCACGCCAAGCTACAGACCGTAGGCATGGCTAACGATTTCGCACCGTCTGCAAGCCTGATGGACGTACAGTGGAAGGAGATGTGCCGTCAGCAGGAGCGCGGCTTCACATTCGAGAACCGCTACGCTTCGCTCACCTATCACAAGGTGGACGGCGGCACCGACTATTTGTCGGAGGCCAAGAGCATCACCGACGAGAACATCGAGAAGAAGATCGACTGGGTGGCTTTCAAGAACCAGTTCTTCTCGGCTGTGATGATCGCCAAGAACAACTTCGCCGAGAACTCGCTTATGACAAGCGTGCCGCAGGAGAAGGGTTCGGGCAACCTCAAGCAGTACGAGGCAAAGATGAAGACATTCTTCGACCCGAGCGGAAAGACTCCGTCTGAGTTCGACTTCTACTTCGGTCCGAACGACTTCCGCTTGCTCAAGCGCGTCGAGGCTGAGTCTACATTCGGCAAGGACCTCGAGATGCAGCGCCTCGTCTACCTCGGATGGCCGCTCTTCCGCATCATCAACCGCTGGTTTACTATCTATGTCTTCGACTTCCTCACCGGTCTGAACATCAACATGGGTATCGTGCTCATCCTTATCACGATGCTTCTGAAGTTCATCACCTATCCTATGGTGAAGAAGAGCTACATGTCGTCGGCAAAGATGCGTGTGCTGAAGCCGAAACTCGAAGAGGCTACAAAGCACCTCAACAAGCCTGAGGACCAGATGCAGAAACAGCAGGCAATGATGATGGAGTACTCGAAGTACGGCGTCAGTCCGATGGCGGGCTGTCTACCTATGCTCATACAGATGCCTATCTGGATTGCGATGTTCAACTTCGTGCCTAACGCTATCCAGCTGCGCGGCGAGAGTTTCCTCTGGATTAACGACCTTTCTACATACGACCCCATCATCGAGTGGAACACGAACCTCTGGCTCATCGGCGACCACCTCTCGCTCACATGTATCCTTTTCTGCGTGGCCAACATCCTCTACTCGTGGATGACAATGCGCCAACAGCGCGACCAGATGGTAGGTCAGCAGGCTGAACAGATGAAGATGATGCAGTGGATGATGTTCCTCATGCCGGTTATGTTCTTCTTCATGTTCAACGACTACTCGGCAGGTCTTAACTTCTACTACTTCATCTCGCTCTTCTTCAGCGCTGCTATCATGTGGATTCTCCGCAAGACTACCAACGACGAGAAGCTCCTCGCTATCCTTGAGGCTAAGTACAAGGAGAACAAGGACAACCCGAAGAAGATGAGCGGTCTCGCTGCACGCCTCCAGGCTATGCAGGAGCAGCAGATGGAGCTGCAGCGCAAGCGCGAAGAACTTGAACGCAAGCGCAAAGGACTTTAATATTCTATAATTGAGAATTGAGAGTTATGATATACAACAATAATAATGTATAGTATCAATTGTAATCATTGGTAATCATAACTCTCAACTCTCAACTCTCAACATTAATAAACACCTCAACATCACAACACCTCAACATCACAACACCTCAACATCACAACACCTCAACATCACATAATCTTAACACCTATCACTTATGAACAAAGCTTTATCACTCGCTGTCGCAGCCACACTCAGTTGCGCCAGCCTGAACTCAGAGGCACAGACTATGATTGGCAAGACTACCGACGTTGCAGCTATCGCTAACGGCGACCGCATGAATACCGAGACGCTTTGGGCTATGGGACGCATCGGCGGTGCTGCTGCTTCTCCCGATGGCAATACTATTGTCTATCAGGTGGGTTACTACAGCGTGAAGCAGAACAAGAGCCACCAGATGCTCTACACCATAAGCGCCGACGGCAAGAAACAGTGCGCCCTGACAACAACCACTGCAAGCGAAACCGACGCTACATGGATTGATGGCGGCAAGCGCATCGCGTTCCTCACCGGTGGACAGCTCTGGTCGATGAACGCTGACGGCACAGACCGCCGACAGCTCACCAAGTCGGAAATAGATATCGAGGGCTACATCTTCTCGCCCGACGAGAAGAAGGTTATCCTCATCAAGTCGCTCCCCTACCACGAGAGCATCAAGAAGAACCCCGACGACCTGCCTTTGGCTTCGGGCCGACTCGTCACCGACCTCAACTATCGCCACTGGGATCACTACGTGGAGACCATTGCTCACCCCTTCGTGGCTGATGTCACAGCCGACGGCATCGACGATGGTACCGACATCATCGAGGGCGAACCGTTCGAGTGTCCGATGGCTCCGTTCGGAGGTACTGAGCAGCTCGCTTGGAGCCCCGACTCTAAGTCGATTGCATACACATGCCGCAAGAAGACGGGTGTCGACTACGCCACTTCTACCGACTCTGACATCTATCTCTACGATGTACAGACCGGCAAGACAAAGAACCTCTGTAAGCCAGCCGGCTACAAGCCCATCCCCTACAACGCCACAAAAACCATGAAGACTCAGCGTCTTAACAATCAAGGCACCAACCTAAACATGGGTTACGACACCAATCCACAGTTCTCGCCCGATGGCAAGTACGTGGCATGGCAGTCGATGAAGAACGACGGATACGAGAGCGACCGCAACCGCCTCTGCGTCTATAACCTCCTCACTGGCGAGAAGACTTACGTGGCTGAGCAGTTCGACTCTAACGTAGATGCTTTCTGCTGGGCACCCAACTCACGCAATCTCTACTTCATTGGTTGTTGGCACGCTTGTGTAAACATGTACCAAACCGACCTCAACGGTCAGGTGCGTCAGCTCACCGACGACTGGATGGACTTCGGTTCTCTCCAGATGCTCGGCAACACGGGTAAGATTCTCGCTTCGCGCCACAGTATATCGCAGGCAGACGAGCTTTACATCGTCACACCGGGTAAGGACCCGAAGAAGACAAAGGTGCAGCAACTCACCTTCGAAAACAAGGCATTCTACGACCAGCTCGAGATGGGTAAGGTACAGGAGCGCTGGGTGCAGACTACTGACGGCAAGCAGATGCAGGTTTGGGTAATCCTCCCACCTCACTTCGACCCTAACAAGAAGTATCCTACGCTGCTCTTCTGCGAGGGCGGACCGCAGAGCCCCGTAAGCCAGTTCTGGAGCTACCGTTGGAACTTCCAGATTATGGCAGCTCACGACTATATCGTCATCGCTCCTAACCGCCGCGGTCTGCCAGGCTACGGTTCTGAGTGGAACGAGGCTGTATCGGGCGACTGGACTGGTCAGTGCATGGACGACTACCTCTCGGCTATCGACGACGCTGCCAACAACCTGCCTTACGTCGACAAGGATCGTCTCGGCTGCGTTGGTGCCAGCTTCGGCGGTTTCTCGGTCTACTATCTCGCGAGTCACCACGACAAGCGCTTCAAGGCGTTCATCGCCCACGACGGAGCCTTCAACCTTGAGTCGATGTACACCGACACCGAGGAAGCATGGTTCTCCAACTGGGAGTACGACGACGCTTACTGGAACAAGGATATGACCGACCGCGCACGCCGCACCTACGAGAACTCGCCGCATAAGTTCGTAGACAAGTGGGATACGCCTATCCTCTGCATCCACGGCGAGATGGACTACCGCATCAACGCCAACCAGGGCTTCGGTGCATTCAACGCAGCACGTCTGCGCGGCATTCCCGCCGAACTTCTCATCTTCCCCGACGAGAACCACTGGGTACTCAAACCGCAGAACGGCGTGCTCTGGCAGCGCACCTTCTTCGGATGGCTCGACAAGTGGTTGAAGAAGAACTAAAAATAAAAACATAAAAATATGGAAAAGAAAACATTGCGCGACTCTGCTGCTCTTCGTTGGACAGCCTTGTTGCTTTTGGCGCTTGCTATGTTTTGCGCCTACATCTTTATGGACATCCTGTCGCCAATCAAAGACCTGATGCAGTCACAACGCGGTTGGGACTCAGATGCCTTCGGTACGATGCAGGGCTCAGAAACGTTCCTCAACGTTTTTGTGTTCTTCCTGATTTTTGCCGGAATCATCCTCGACAAGATGGGAGTTCGCTTTACAGCCTTGCTCTCTGGAGCTGTAATGCTTGCCGGAGCCTGCATCAAATGGTATGCTGTAAGCGACGGATTTATCGGAAGCGGACTTGAAGCATGGTTCACACAAAATCTCAATCACATCCCAGTATTCGAACAACTCGGAGTATCGCCTTTCTATGAAGGAATGCCTGCATCGGCAAAACTTGCAGCCTTAGGTTTTATGATCTTCGGTTGTGGAGCTGAAATGGGCGGTATTACCGTTAGCCGTGGTATCGTGAAATGGTTTAAGGGCAGAGAAATGGCTCTCGCCATGGGCTCGGAAATGGCTCTCGCCAGGCTTGGAGTGGCAACCTGTATGATATTCTCACCCTTCTTCGCAAAATTAGGTGGCGTAATCAGCGTGTCACGTTCTGTTGCATTCGGCGTGGTTTTGCTTTGCATAGCGATGATTATGTTGGTCGTATATTTCTTCATGGACAAGAAACTTGATGCACAAACAGGCGAAGCAGAAGAGAAAGACGAACCGTTTAAGATTTCAGACATAGGACAGATTCTTTCTTCTATGGGATTCTGGCTCGTGTCATTACTTTGCGTACTCTACTACTCTGCAATATTCCCATTCCAGAAATATGCAGTAAACATGCTACAATGTAACCTTACATTCTCAGAGGTGCCGTCTGATTCATTCTGGGCTTCTCCGTCGGTTACTATCGTGCAGTATGTCATCATGCTCATCGTAGCAGCTACAGCATTTATGTTTAACTTCATGAAGAAGAAGGGAATGAAATACACAATGCTATCAATCTCAATTCTTGCCCTTGTAACCTATTGCTATATGGGATACATGAGACAATCGGCAGAATCCATCTTCGCTGTGTTCCCTCTCCTCGCCGTAGGAATAACTCCGGTGTTGGGCAACTATGTAGACCACAAGGGAAAAGCAGCATCTATGCTTGTTCTCGGTTCTCTCCTGCTTATAGCATGCCATCTTACTTTCGCTTTCGTTCTCCCGGCATTCAAGGGCAACGAAATTGGCGGAGTAATCATTGCATACTTAACGATTCTTGTTCTCGGAGCATCATTTTCTCTCGTTCCTGCATCATTATGGCCAAGCGTGCCTAAGCTCGTTGATGCCAAGGTCATCGGCTCTGCTTATGCCTTGATATTCTGGATTCAGAATATCGGACTATGGCTGTTCCCTTTGCTTATAGGCAAAGTGCTGACTGCAACAAACGAAGGAGTGACAGATGCCACGCAACTGAATTACACTGCCCCGCTCGTTATGCTTGCATGCTTGGGCGTTGCAGCTCTCGTAATCGGTTTGTTCCTTAAAGTCGTAGACAAGAAGAAGGGACTCGGACTTGAAGAGCCTAATATCAAGGAATAAACGTACCAAGTTCATTATTAACACAATAAAGGCTGGAAGATATCTCTGTTTTGAGGATATCTTCCAGCCTTTCTTCCAGGTTTAAAGACGTATCTGCCAGCTTATTCTACAACCATTTCTACTTTAAACGACAATTGTTATAACCAGGGGATTTCATAATTATACATAGTCTCATCCGAAACAAAAGAAGAATTTTCTGGAGGAAGAACATGCTGTGATTTAATTAACCTTTCAATATATCTATTACGAATGGTTATGTCTTCTATCTCATTTCTTCTTGCTTTACCCATTTCAAGAAACTCTTCTTCCATTTCAAGTCCTAAATAACGTCTACCAATCAAATTCGCAGCAATGCCTGTTGTAGCACTACCGCTAAAAGGGTCAAGAATCCAAGCACCAGGTTCCGTACTCGCTTGAATTAATCGAGCCAACAACCCTAAAGGTTTCTGAGTAGGATGCTTTCCGCACGACTTCTCCCACCTCCCTATGGCAGGTAGTAGCCACACATCCGTCATCTGTTTGTCACCATTCAGTTTCTTCATCAACTCATAATTAAAAAGATGAGGGACCTTAGGATATTTGCGCGCCCAGATAATAAATTCCGTACTATATGTGAAATATCTACACGAAATGTTTGGTGGCGGATTTTTTTTTGCCCATGTAATTACATTTAGAATCTTAAACCCCAATTTTATCAGCTGTTGTTGAACGCTGAATATATTATGGTATGTACCAGAAATCCAAATGGTTGCATTATCCTTCATATGGTCGCGACAAGCACTAAGCCAACGCAAGTTAAAAGCGTCCATCTCTTCTGGTGTTGTAGGCTTATCCCATTCACCTTTGTCAACGCACACTATTTTACCGCTTTGATAGCTTATACCACCACCCGACAGAAAATACGGAGGATCTGCAAACACCATGTCAAAACCAAATTTGAACTTTGACAAAGTAGCTACACAATCCCCTTGTATTAGGGTGAAATCATTGTTTGGCGACTTATAGTATGAAGGTATCATTATATGAATGAGTATTAGTTATCGTCGTTTATTCGTTGGCATACACCATGATAATAACCTAATGCATAAGCTGCATGTGGACTCTTATGTCTTTGTGCTCCAGCTTGACTTTCGTCAAGATTAGCCAAAACATCATCAATACTAAGTGAGCCATCAAGTTTATAGCCATCTTCATATCCAGCTTCATACGCACAAGCTGCACACTTATGACGTCCAACTCCCCCCTGATCTGTAGGCAGGGCAGACATAATTTCTTGGAGTTTTGAATGATCTTTTTTACATGCCATAATTTTTACTTTATTAGTTCTATGAAATCTTTTATATTTGTCAAATTGTATATACTTGGTATAATGCTGTATGCTTCTTGTAGCTTATTCTTTGCACTCTTCCATCCAATACCATCGGTTATCCAAACAAATTCGAAACCAGGAACAGAATTAATCTTTGGAGCAATATCAGAATATGAACGTGCGACCTCATTGAGTTTGCTTCCACCACTACTATAGAAATTGACTTCTATAAGATAAGTCTTTGTTGAAGATTCTACAACGAAGTCAAAACGTTTTTCATCATCTCCTAATACATCAGTAATAGAAGGCCACTCACTTGAATATACCTCTTGACGATATTCCACTTCATTCTTATCAAAGATTCGTGCTACCATACCTTCCATTACATGTCCGCTACGATTCTTTCTGGCATTTGTATCCAAACCGGTTTCTATACCAAACACATAGTCAACCAAATCATTGATTTTCTTTGATTGAAAAATCTCTGTCAATCCTGTTGTATCAAGAAATTCCATGACACCATCAACTGATTTAAACAAAGAATCAAGAACTACACAATTACCTAAATTATCAAGCACCTTCTTCTTACCCTCGCTTCGAACAGCAATGAGAATGTCCATTACATCAAATGCTGTCCTATCACGATTCCATATAGCTTCTACAGATTTACGCATATCGGTAGAACCTATGAGGCTGTTGAGCATACAAAGACTCAACTTTATATCTTCTACATTCTGTGAAATCTTATCGAAATCACAGAAGAAATCAAGCGTTTGATTTGTCTCTTGTAATTGAGACATAAATACATTAAAGTCTTTCATATATTTTTATTGATTAACAGCATGTATAAACACACGTTCATCATTGGAAACAAATAATATTTTATCCACATTAGTATGTGCTTTTTCTCTTGTATTCTGATAATTATGAACAAGTATCTCTGTTAGTTTACCTCGCTTACTCGGCTTTGAGTTTATACTACGAGAAGCCCAAACTCTTTCTATCTGATATGCAGCATAAAGCACATCAAAGAATTTATCCTCTTCATTTTTGCCCTTGCAATCCGAATTACTCAGCATAAATGTGAACCCTGCTTCGTCTATTCTATCACAATACTCCTTTAACCTTATTTGAGCACAATCATTAAAAGCCTCTTTCGTATAATCATTGAAACTTGAAGTGTCGCTTAAAGGGCGGTATGGTGGGTCGAAATAGAACAAAGTATTCCCATTTGCATGGTCAAATGTATCTTCAAAATCGCCAGTCAATATTTCTACACGTTGAAGCAACTCACTATCCTTACGAATAGTTTTTGGATCACAAATTGTAGGATTGACATATTTACCAAAAGGTACATTGAAAAGACCTTTTTTATTAACACGATACAAGCCATTAAAGCAAGTTCTGTTTAAAAAGAAAAACTTTGTTGTATTCTCTATTGGGTCAAGATTCTTTTCATTGTATCTTTCACGAACATTCAAAAAAAAGTCTTTTCTAGCGTCCTCTGTTTGCAAAGCAATATAGGCTTCCTCTATATCCTTTAAAGACTCTATCAGCAGTTCAGGAGTATCTCTAACAGTTCTATAACATGTGGTAAGATCTGCATTAATATCATTAATTACTGCATGTTGAATATTAGGATAACGTTGAAGCATATAGAAGAGCATTGCTCCTCCTCCAATAAATGGTTCTATATACGTAACATTTTCCCAATTATCAAAGTCAGCTGGAAGCTGAGCATCCAGTTGTTCAATGAGTTGACTTTTACCACCAACCCACTTGATAAAAGGTTTTGCTTTTGTCATTTTATATAAGATGTCGAATTATCAAGCAAAGATAATAAACATTCTTGTCATTTCCGCAATTTGATTGAAAATTTTGCTGAAATGACAAGAATATCCTCCCCTCACCCTCGCCACAAATACACCGGCGCATTGCTGGCGCCGTCTTTCTGCAGCACGCCGGTGGCAGTGAGATGCTGCAGCCATTTCTTTGCTGCGCTCTCGCGCAAGCCAGCCACGCGCTGCAGGTCGCGTCGTGTGAGGCAGGTGTGGGTGGCGAAATAGTGGCGGAGGAGCGAGAGTAGCTGCTCCTCGGTGTACTGGCGCGAACGCGAGGAGAAGCCGGCACGCTCGAAGCTGACACCGCTGCCTACCTCGCCGAGCAACGAACGCTCAGGACGGAAGCGGATGTTGCGCAGACGGATATAGTCGGCACGCATCTTGTCGTCGGGGAGGTCGTCGGGAGCGTCGAGACCTACGGAGAGCGAGAAATAGCCCACGCCGGGGAGGTGAAAGCGTGAGCCGCTGGCAAGTGCTCGCGCCATATGGTCGCGCAGGGCACTGAACGCCGCACGCACGTCGGCTTTCGTGAGCGAGCAGCTTGCCTGGATGTCGTCCTCAAGTGCATGGTCCGACTGCGGTTCGTGCGCAAATAAATGTACATACTTCTGTTCCTTTCCCTCGCCCTTGGCATTCTTGATGCCGTGAATTTCGTACTTGATACTCATATTTGTGTTTTTCGTTTAGATTATTATTAATGTGTTTCTGCGTCCAAAGTTACAACATTGCGCAAGCGATTGCAAGTATTGGGCAGAAAAAGTTGTGCTATAGTGTTCTTTTCCCTCAACTTCTATTGCATGAAAGTAGTACATTTACGACGTAAAACATCATCAAAAGTCATCGTGCTCCGAACGTAATCTGATCGGGTGGCGGACGGAATCTGATCGGATGGCGGACGGAAACTGATTGGGTGGCGTACGCCGTCCGGTGTCTGAACATAATGTTTGGCACGACTTAAGCAGCACTTTTAGACTCTTTTCACAAAACTTTTACAAACAGAAATGCAGGGGTCTTAGGGATAATCTGTATCTTTGCATCAATAATATACAAGCTATGAAACACAACAGAATCGCGATGATGGCGTTCATCCTCATACAGTTGTTCGCCGGAGCAAGCCAACTGAAGGCGCAGTTCAGAATCGTAGACGAGCAGGACGGCAAGCCGGTAAGCGGAGCGTACGTCTTCAGCAGCAAGGGCACGCTGCTATGTATAAGCGATGCCGACGGAAACGTGAAGCTGCAGGAAGGTATGGTGACGATCAGCAACCTCGCCTACGAACCGCTGACGGTTGACGCTGCGAAAGAGAAGGGCACGGTCTGCATGAAGCCGAAGGCATACACGCTGCCGGAAGTGGCGGTGGGCAAAGCAGAATATGTGAAGCTGAGCGGTGCCTTCAGGGACATCTGCCGCAACAACGGCAAGACGATTCTATACCGTGAGGGACTCGCCGACTTCTACATAAACATAAAGACGGGCAAGGCTAAGCGACGCGTGCGTGCTTGCCGACAGTACGAACTGCCTACGCTGCGCCGACTCTTCAACTTCAACATCGCCATACTGGGAGAGGCGCGCTCGTTCGACATCTCGCGCATCCGCTTCATAAGATGCGACTCGGTGAGTGGCACAAGTGGCGACTCCACATTCTACAAGTCGCACTATAGGGGGACATCTGGCGACAGCGCAATCATCTACCTCAACTCTCACCGTAAGGGGTCTACCGCTTCATCGTCGACGGCACGAAATACAACCGACCGGTCAGTCTGCTGTTGAGCGTGAAGACGCATCTGTTCGACTGGACGTTCTCAAGTCTCAAGAACTCGTGGAGTTCTCTGCTCTCCTACCGACGCGTGTACAATTACGACTACCGCCCACTACCAACAAAGGCGCCCATTGCTACGGAGGAAATCAACGACTTCGTGACAACAGACGTAAAGACCATGACCAAGGAGGAGGCGAAAGCGGAGATGAAGGACCACAGCGAAACCGACCAGTTCGCCCTGCCCGACTGTCTGCCAGCTATACCATACGACGTGGCTGCGGAGACAAAAGACCTGCTAAAGAAGAACTTTTGGGAGATGTAGACGTGATATATAATTAAAAGTAACAATATAGTATACAAATAAAACCGACCTACTTATGAGAATAACAAAGACCTTGGCAGCTGCGCTGCTCTCTATCTGTTGCTCCACAGCCTGCGCACAGCAGGGCGCATGGAGCGGCGACCTCAACGTGATGGGCACGAAGCTGCCGCTGGTATTCAACTTCTCGGCTGACGGTTGCACGCTCGACTCGCCGGCGCAGGGCGCAAAGGATATTCCGGCGCAGAAGAGCGTGGCTGAGGACGGCACGATAAAGGTGACGGTGGCGATGATTGGCGCTACGTTCGAGGGCAAGATGGAGGGCGACTGCATCAACGGCACATTCGCGCAGGGCGCACTACAGCTGCCGCTCACGCTGAAGCAGGGCAAGAATGAGATGCGCAGACCGCAGACGCCGGTGGCTCCGTTCCCGTACAAGCAGGAGGAGGTGAGCTTCGAGAACGCCGGCTTCCGCTTCGGCGGTACGCTCTGCACGCCTGCCAACTGCACAAGCGATACGCCCGTAGTGCTCCTCGTGACGGGTAGCGGACAGCAGAACCGCGATGAGGAGTTGTTCGGACACCGACCGTTCGCCGTGATTGCCGACGCTTTAGCGCGCAATGGCATTGCCTCGCTGCGCTACGACGACCGCGGATGGGGCGACAAGAGCATCGACTTCAGCCGTTTCACCACCGACGACTTCAAGCAGGACGCGGCTGCTGCACTACAACTGCTGCGCCAACGCTTCCACTTTACCCGTGTGGGCATCGTCGGACATAGCGAGGGCGGCACTATCGCTCTGATGCTCGCAGCCGAGGGCAAGGCTGACTTCATCGTGTCGCTTGCCGGTATGGCGGCGTCGGGCAGAGAGACCCTTCTGCAGCAGAACCGACTCGTGCTGCAGGCGGCTGGAATGACGCCCGACGTTGTGGAGACCTACTGCAAGCCTATCGCCAAGGCGCTCGACGAGCTGGCTGCGGGTAAGGCTGTAGAGGAGATTAGCGATGCCGACGTACCCAACGAGATGAAGCCGGTATTCAGAAAGACGCTGCAGCAGGGCAACTCGCCCTACATGCGCCATTTTCTGACGCTCAACCCTGCGGCGCTTCTGCCGAAGATAAAGTGCCCGGTGCTCGCGCTCAATGGCACGAAGGACACGCAGGTAGATTGCACACAGAACCTCACAACACTTGAGAAGGGGCTCAGCAACTGCCGCCACGAGATTAAAAAGGTGGAGGGCGTGAACCATCTCTTCCAGCATTGCAAGACGGGCATCGTGATGGAGTATCAGCAGATAGAGGAAACGATGGCACCGGAGGTGCTGGAAATAATAACGGAATGGATAAAAACAGTATGAACGAAACACTAAATGTACTTGAAACCCGCCGCAGCGTGCGTGGTTTCGACCCCGAACGAATGCCGTCCGACGAACTCATCAAAGAGGTGGTTCGCGCCGGCGAGTATGCCCCGACGGGCAGAGGAATGCAGTCGCCACGAATAGTGGTAGTGACTAACAAGGCGGTGCGCGACAAGCTCTCGCAGCTCAACGCCGAAGTGATGGGCGTAGAGTCTGACCCGTTCTACGGCGCACCCGTGATAATACTCGTGCTCGCCGACCGCTCGCGACCGACGTATATATACGACGGAACGCTCGTGATGGGCAACCTGATGAACGCAGCGCACGCCGTAGGATTGGGCAGCTGCTGGATTCATCGTGCTCACGAGATATTCGACTCCGTAGAGGGCAAGTTGCTGCTCGCCTCATGGGGCATCGAGGGCGACTACGAGGGCATCGGACACGTAGCGTTGGGCTATGCGCTGAAAGAACCCGCCGAAGCGAAACCAAGAAAGGACGATTATACGATTTGGGTAAAATAAAAAAAGAGGATGTATCAAAATATCCTCCCACAGATTTCACGAATCTACACAGATGGTTAGGTTGCGGAAGCACCCACGAAATTCACGGAATCCACAGAAAATAAGGATGCTATGGTTAGCCAATCTGTGGGGATCTGTGACATCTGTGGGAGAATATACTCAGCAATCAGTTCTGTGGATTCTGCGAATTCTGTGGGAGGACAATCGGATGCGTGGAATTTTGACACACCCTCTTATATAATAGTTAGCTGAGCTTCTCGTCAGACTCTTCCGACTTCTTAGAAGCAGTCTTGCGAGTAGTAGCACGCTTGCGCTTCGGCTTCTCCTCTGTAGTTTCAGAAGCAGTCTTAACGCCTGCCAATTCTGGATCGATCATGATACGACCGCAGTACTCGCACACGATAATCTTCTTGTGCATCTTGATGTCGAGCTGGCGCTGTGGCGGAATCTTGTTGAAGCAGCCACCGCAAGCGTCGCGCTGTACGTAGACGATGCCGAGACCGTTGCGTGCGTTCTTGCGGATGCGCAGGAAGCTTGAGAGCAAACGTGGCTCAATCTTTGTTTCCAACTCGGCAGCCTTAGCTTTCAGCACTTCCTCCTCCTCACGAGTCTCCTGCATGATCTCGTCAAGCTCATTCTTCTTCTCAACGAGTGCCTGCTGGCGGTCGGCGATGAGGTCGTTGGTGTGAGCGAGCTCGCGCTTCTTGTCCTCAACCTTTACGTTAGCCTCCTTAATCTTCTTGTTGCAAAGCTCTATCTCAAGGCTCTGGAACTCTATCTCCTTGGTCAGTGTGTCGTACTCGCGGTTGTTGCGCACCTCGTCGAGCTGCTTCTTGTAGCGCTCTACGCTCTCCTCTGCCTCTGCTATCTCGCCCTGCTTCTGAGCGACAGCCTGCTGGAAGCTAACGATGTCGCCCTCGATGTGCTCCACACGTGTCTTCAAGCCTGCAATCTCGTCTTCAAGGTCCTGCACCTCAAGAGGCAACTCGCCGCGCAATGCGCGCTTCTCGTCGATAGATGAGAGAGTGGTCTGAAGCTGGTAGAGGGTCTTCAGTCTTTCCTCTACTGAAATTTCTGATTCCTTTTTTGCCATAGTCTTTGATATTTTAAAAATACATTATCGGATTTGTACATGTGTCGGCGATGAAACACTTCACGCCCTCACAACTGTTTTCTATTATCTCGCGGAATATCTCGCTCGTGAACTGCTCGCTCTGATAGTGGCCTATCACCGCTATCTGTATCTGCTGCTCGCGTCCGAAATACTCGTGGTAGTGCATCTCGCCCGTCACGAAGGCATCGATGCCGGCATTCGCTGCATCGTCGAGAAGGAACGAACCTGAGCCGCCGCAGATTGCCACGGTGCGTATCGGGCGGCGCAACAACTCATTTGCCTGCACACACTCTACGCCGAATACGCGCTTGAGCAGGATGATGAAGTCGTCGGCAGCAAGCGGTTCTGCAAAACTGCCTACAACGCCCGAACCATACTCAACACCGTTCATCTCCTTCGCACTCATGAAGCGCACGTCCGTAAGCCCCATCTTCTCGGCAATCTTGTAGTTGACACCGCCCTTCGCATTGTCCATATTGGTATGGAGCGAGAGGATAACGATGCCCTGCGCAAGAGCCTTCATCACGCAACGCTGCACATAGTCCTCACCGGTGAGGCGCGACAGCTTGCGGAAGATGAGCGGATGGTGCGATACTATGAGGTTGCAGCCCTTCTGGGCAGCCTCGTCGACGATACGTTCAGTAACGTCCAGACACAATAATGCCCCTGATACTTCCGCCTCTGTCAATCCAACTTGCAAGCCAGCATTATCCCAGCTTTCCTGCAAGGGCAGAGGCGCGAAACGTTCAAGGGCTTCAATTACTTCCTTTATTTTCACGCTATTCAGCCTTATGTATGTCGATAGAATATCTATTTAGAGGTACAAAGTTACGACTTTTTTGGCAAAGCAACAGCTCTGCACCCTCTTAATTAGAATATTTTAACGACATACATAGGAGGGTATGGCATCCTGCCATACCCACGCACCCTTCATAACCGCTATACTTAAAAAACAGCGTGACTACGGCAAGGATGCCGTAGCCTCCTACCGTTACAACTGTACGCTCTCGATGCGCAGCTTGACGAGTCCGGCAGGCACGCGCACCTCCACAACGTCGCCAGCCTGCTTGTTGAGCAGTGCCTGGGCTATAGGCGATTTGATTGATATCTTACCCTCAGTGAGGTTCGCCTCATGCGGATTGACCACCATATATTTCATAGTGCGGTTGTTGGCGATGTTCGTAAGCTCGATGCGGCTGAGCAGTCCGACGCGGTCAGCCTGCAGGCGTGAGCGGTCGATGACACGTGCGTTTTCAAGCACCTTCTGCTTGAAGCGTATCTGTCCTAACAGTCTGCCCTGCTCGCGCTTGGCAGCATGATATTCGAAGTTCTCGCTAAGGTCGCCCTTGTCGCGTGCCTCTGCAATGGCATCGCGCACGCGCGGCAGTTCAACGAGTTCAAGTTCGCGTAGTTCGGCTACCAGCTTGTCGTAGCCCTCTTGTGACATATATTCCATTATAAGTTTTGAGTTTTATCAAATATTCCAGTCGTCGGGATTGCACGTTGCCTCCACTTTGTTTTCAATATTATCGGGCAACGCAGGGAAGAAGTCGATGCCCGTGATGCGCTCCACCTCGTCAACCGAGTTGGCATAGTCACCCTTCGGTCGGTTGCCGTCACCATTCTTATATATAAAGCCGATAGCCTTCGGTTCGCCCGTCATACAGAGCACCACTTTGAAGAAGGCATCGGGCACCGAGACACGGTTCTTGCCGATGGTTTTCTTGCTGTTCTTGTAGAATATCGGACCGCACACGATGTAGAGCGCACCGTCCTGCTTAGCCCACTTGCGGCACGCTTGCTCCATCTCGTTCCAGTCGCCACGGTTCAGTTGCGGTGCCTGCGGACAGATGTTTGTGAAGAGGAACGACTCGTCCATAGCCTGCGCGCTCCATTTGTTGTCACCAGCCGGACACATATGACCACGGTCGTAGCCCGAACGCACATAGTCGAAGTCGACAGCGCGCGGCTCTGGCACATCGGTGTCCTCATGAAACTTCGCATCGCTGCGCTTGCTATTGCCCGTAAGACGCTCCGCGGTGAGGCACCACGCCACCCAGTTGGGCACACGGCGATTGCTGTTATACGACACGGTGTAGCCCGTGCGGCGCAGTATCTGTTCGGATACCGATGTTAGGCGCGCCGGAATCTCCAGGTCCTTGTACTCTGCAGTCGCAGCAACGGTTGCCGACGACTTCTTGCTGCCGGAAGAAAGGCTACTCTCGCCCACTCCGTCAGCCGTCGTATTCTCAACTATGCCTATAGCCGCCTTACTCTCGGCAAGCTTTGCGTCCATGCGCTTCGCCACTTCGCCGCAAGAGCAGAACACTGGCAGAAGACAGCACGCAACAAGTATTGTTCGTATTTTGTTCATTTTAGATTTTTGAATTATGAACCCAACATTTCCTTCAGACTCTCCACGCGCCACAACCGTTCGTGCTCATACTCCTCTGTCTTTTCGTGCGCCCATATAGTATGAAAAGGCACATGAACAGCGTAGGCACCAATCTGCAATGCAGGAGCGATGTCGCTTCGGAAGCTGTTGCCCACCATAAGCAGTTCGGCGGGCGACACCTGCAGTTCGGTGCAAAGATTATGATAAGCCTCCTCCGTCTTGTCGCTCACGATGCTGACCACATCGAAGAAAGGTGCAAGTCCCGAACGGCGCAGCTTGTTCTCCTGGTCGAGCAGTTCGCCCTTGGTGAAGACAGCCAAGCGGTATCGACGTGCGCCATGTTCATCAGTCTGGTCGGACAGATAGCGCAGAGTCTGCTCAACGCCCTCAAGCGGTGTGGCATCAATGTGAAGCAGGCTCTTTCCCAACTCCACTATTCTGCCAATGATATCGCCAGTTACTGTTCCACGACTCACCCTCACCGCATTCTCTACAAGCGAGATAGTGAAAGCCTTGCAGCCGTAGCCCATGTCAGCCATGTTCGCTGTCTCGGTAGCGAAGAGAGCCGCTGACACCTCCTCCTTGCTTCCCCACGGGGCAAGCAGACGGCAGTACTCATGTTCCACCGCCTCGAAGTGGTTTTGCAACTCCCAAAGCGTGTCGTCGGCATCGAAAGCAATAGCGCGTATGCCCTGCAGTTTCTCGTGCAGGGTTGCGCAATCAGTCTTGTTCATCATTTACTAATTATCCTTCAGCGTTTACTTCGTGTTTTTCATTCGTCCATAAGCGTCGAGCGAATAGCGACGAGCCACTTTCACAGCCACCACCGTAGCCACAATCGACGAGCAGAACACGCCGAACAACAGTAGCACGAAGAGCACTACCGCATCAACTACCGTCATTCCGCCCATAATCATAGCCCACATCATAACCGCACCTGCGCCCACGGACGTGCCGCCTACCATAGCACTGATGCCACGCGTGACTGCCTGTTGCACAGCACGGCGTGTGAGATAGCCCAACGCCTCGTGATGCGTAGCGCCGTTGCCAAGCATATAATAGTAGAATTGGTTGTGATGACGCAGTCCGGCGTAGTACATAGACAACGCGCGAGCCAACACATCAGCCGTGCCTGTGAGCAATATAGCGAATACGGGCAGCATGAAGCGCGCACTGAGAGCTGCCAGTGACGTGATGTTGACGAGCGACATACCCACGCCCGTAAGCATGGTGCCGACGAAGAGTCCGGCTATAGCAGGAAGCAGATACGACGTAGAGCGCAGACGCGCCTTCACTTTCACCTCTATTGCCGAGTAGAATAGCATGATGATGACGAACACAATGTCGAGTGCGATGCTGTCCCACTGCACGAGCCAATAGACAATGGAGCCTATGATGCCCACTCGCAGTGCCATAGAGAACAGACCTTTCATCATCTTGCCAACCATGTTCACGCCTGCCATTCCCATCACTACGATGGGTATTATTATGAAAATGACACCGAGTGTCAATGCTATCCAGAGATTTACCATAGCTTAAATTGTTTGGTTTATAAGTTAACCCTTTTATTGCACACAGCGAGCAGAGCCTGATTGTTGGTTGCTACGATCAGCGCAACGCCTTCCGAACGCTTCTGCATGATATAGTCAGCCACAAGTCGGCATCCTGCTTCGTCCTGTCGCGATGTGGGGTTATCGAGCAACAACAGTTGACGTTCGAACATACTAACGAGCGTAAGCGACGCTCGCTGAGCCACCGCCTCCTCCATCTCGTCGAAGCCCTTCTGCATACAGTCGTCAGCAACGCCGAGGCGCATCAATTCAGCTGCCACCGCCTTTGCCGAATAGGCATAGTCGGCATTGACTTTTAGGGCGAACTGACTCTTCGCCACCTCCTGCACGGTGAACCCCTCAAAGTCGAGCGAGTCGGGCTGATAGGCGATGAACTGGCGGAAGTAGGTGCCCGTAGTGGCTGTGACGGGCTCTCCATCGATGCTCACCCACCCCGATTTAAGCGGTCGCATACCAAGCATAGCGAGCAGCAGAGCCTTGCGCGACTCTGTATTGCCCGTTACGGCAACCGCATCACCTGGCTGAGCCACGAACGAGACATCACTGAAAAGTGTCTCCCCACCCTTCACCGCCGTAGCATTCTTAAATTCAAATATCATCGTTGTTTCGCTTTCTTAGTTTCATTATAAAGTACAAAAGTACAGAAAACAATTGTAAACAGGAAGCGAATGGACTAAAAAAACGGCATTAGTTTGTGGTTGTCAAAATGAAGAGTTAATTTTGCAACCTGATAATCATGCGTTTTTTAGCAGAAAGAACGTTTTTTCATAGCAGACCAAATCAAAAGTAAGAATGACATTTTCAACACAAGATATAACAAAAAAGTGCGCCTCGCTGCCTGCCTCGCTGATTGCTGACGACGTGAACAGCGCACTGCAAACGCACCATTCACTTGTCATCACGGCTCCGCCTGGTGCCGGCAAGTCGACATTGCTGCCTCTAACCATCCTCTCCTCGCTCGGCGAGGGCGAGAAGATACTCATGCTCGAGCCGCGCCGACTGGCTGCGCGACAGATTGCGGAGCGCATGGCGCAGATATTAGGCGAAACGGTGGGCGAGACGGTTGGCTACAGAGTGAGGTTCGAGAGCAAGGTGTCGAAGCGCACACGTATCGAAGTGCTGACGGAGGGCATCCTCACACGTATGCTCGTAGACGATGCAACGCTCGATGGTGTGAGCATCGTCATCTTCGACGAGTTTCACGAGCGTAGCATCAACTCCGACCTTGCACTCGCACTAACACGCCAGGCACAAGAGATTATACGCCCCGACCTGAAGATTGTTATCATGTCGGCGACTATCGATGCCTGCGGTATCTGCGCAGCGTTGAAGGCTCCGCTAATAGAGAGCGAGGGACGCATGTTCCCCGTAGAGCTTCACTACGCCGACGAGGACACCGATCCACGCGATATAGCCGCCGTAGCAGCCTCAACAACTATCGAAGCGTACAAGAAACATGAAGGCGACATACTCGTGTTTCTGCCAGGACAGGCAGAGATAGAACGCTGCTTTGAACTTCTCAGCAACTCTCAACCCATCACCACCACAACACCTCACCATCTCACCATACACCCCCTTTACGGCAACCTCTCGCCAGAGAACCAGCGTCGCGCCATCGCCCCGTCTGCACCTGGCGAGCGCAAGATTGTGATAGCAACGCCTATCGCCGAGACATCCATCACGATTGAAGGCGTGCGCGTAGTGATTGACTCCGGTCTGTGCCGTCAAGTAGTGTTCGACGCACGCACCGGACTGAGTCATCTTCAGACCGTGCGCATCAGCATGGACATGGCTACACAGCGCATGGGTCGCGCCGGACGTGTGGCAGAGGGCGTATGCTACCGCCTTTGGACGAAAGCGTCGGAGCATCTGATGGCTGAGCAGCGCAAACCCGAGATTGAGGAAGCCGACCTCTCGCCGATGGTGCTCGACACGGCTGCCTTCGGCGAGAGCGACGCAGAAGCCCTTCCGTGGCTCACCATGCCGCCACGTGCCGGTGTGTTCAAGGCGAAAGAGCTGCTCATGTCGCTCGGTGCTATCGACGAGAACGGCAATATAACGCCTATCGGCAAGCGCATGGCAGCACTACCCTGCCACCCGCGTATCGCAAGAATGATTCTCGCAACAACCAATCTCACCACCTCAACACATCAGGGGGTGCACTTGTCTCAAGTGCACCAACAACACCTCACCACCTCAACATCTCACCACAACACCACCTCTTTAGCTTGCGACATAGCCGCTCTGCTCGAAGAAAAAGACCCACTATCCGAGACCGGTGGCACCGATCTTACTCTGCGCCTCTCCGCCCTGCGCGCCGCACGCCGTAAGGGTCAGATGGGCAGATGGCAGCGCATAGCGAAGATTGCAGCCGAATATCGTCGCATGGCACACACCGACGAGGAAAACCGCGACCCTGCACCTATGGAGGTGGGACTGCTCGTGGCTCATGCCTACCCGGAGCGCATCGCACACAGCACGAACAGCATCGGTAGCTATCGCCTTGCAAGTGGTGCCAATGTGCAGTTGGATGCCACCGACCAGCAGTCGGCTCACTCCTGGATAGCCATAGCATCGCTCCATAGTGCACCTGGAGCTACGGGCAGAGTGTTCCTCGCTGCACCGTTAGACCCAGAGGATCTAAACGCAGAGTTCGTAAAGGAGGTTGACAACATTTCGTGGGACACCAAGCAGGGCTGCGTGGTGATGCAGCGCGAACAGCGCATAGGTAAACTCATGCTCAGCGAGAAGCCGATACACGATGCCGACAAAGAACAGATGAAGAGTATAGTATGCGAGGCGATGAAGAAGGACGGACTGACGATGATGGCATGGAGCGAGAAAGCCGTGGAGCAGGTGCAGCGACGTGTGGCACAAGTGGCTGCGTGGCACCCCGAACTGGCGTTGCCCGACGTGTCGACCGAGCACTTGCTGAGCACAGCTGCCGACTGGCTGCCGTTCTATCTTGAAGAAGGAGGACGCGTGAAGTCGAGCGTTCAGGAACTGAGAAAGCTTAACCTTGCTGAGATAATATGGAACCTCCTGCCATACGAAGCACAGCAGGAGGTAGACCGACTGGCACCGACACACATCGAAGTGCCTACGGGGTCGCACATACGCATCGACTACCGCACTGGAGCCGAAGCACCGGTGCTGAGCGTGCGCCTACAAGAATGCTTCGGAATGGAGCGCACGCCGTGTGTTGACGATGGCAAACGACCGGTGCTTATGGAACTTCTGTCGCCGGGCTTCAAGCCCGTGCAGCTGACGCAAGACCTTGCCAGCTTCTGGCAGGGCACTTACTTCGAAGTGCGCAAGGAGCTAAGACGCAGATACCCGAAGCACTACTGGCCCGAAAATCCACTGGAAGCGGAGGCAGTGAGGGGCGTAAAAAGAAAATGAACGCTTATATCGTATTAATAAACGTTCATTGTATAAGACAGTAAAAGTTACGATTAATCCATACGCGTCGGTCGACGCGGATGTCTGCGCCGGTCGATGCGGATGTCTGCGTCGGTCGATGCGGATGCCTATATATAGACAAATACAAGGCGTAGTATCTGCAAACATCCGCCAAACCTTAAATCTACAGGCTTTTTAATAAGCCTTTATGCGATAGATTATACCCAACTCCAAGCGGTCGGTGTTGTAATCGGTGAGCGTGCTGCGACGTGTGTAGTTGTACTTGCGACCTGCATAGGAAAGGAACACACGGAAGTCTTGCTTCTTCACTGGAAAGTACTCCAAGGTGCCCACGTAGCCATAGCTGCGACGATAGTTGTGCAACAGCTCGCTGTTGCATACGGTAGTGATGCCATATATGCCCTTCAACTGAAGGTTCCACGATGGCGCGAACTGCCAGTCGGACTTGGCTGTTAGCGTGTGATACTTCACCTTGCCGAAGTGGGGATTGACCTCGGTTTCATCAGCAGCAATATTAAGCAACGGCATCACTTCTGACGTGGCGATGCCGAGCTGGTCGAGGTCGTCGAACGCCCCCATATAGTCGAGGTAGCACTGAAACTTGGGCAGATTGAGTTGCTGTCCTAAGGTTATCATCTTGCTGTACTTGCCCTTGGCCTGTGTCTGCACTCCACACGACCAGCGCGTGTTGAGCACTCCGCCGAACATCGATCCGTTCCAGTTGAGGATATATACAAAGGGGGCGTTCGACTTCTTCAACGGTGCCACCTTGCTGCCATTCACAATCACGGGAGTCTCGCCATATCGTTCGGAAAACTTCTCCTGATACGTATTGCTCACCTCTACAGCTATCTCATGATTGGGCGTGGGACGATAGCTTGCCATCACACCCGTCATAAAGTCGCCCATATTGCCCACTATGTCCGAATACTCATAGACATAAATCGGGTTCTCGTCAAACTCATAACCACCCCACAACTGCGCCAACTTACCGCCAGCAATGGTGAACTTGTCGTTTATGTTGTAACCCACCATCATAATGTCAGTAGCCTTAGCAAAGTTGTCAAGACTCTGACCTGCCGACGACTTATTTAGTCGGTGACGCAGACGATAGAAGAGTTTGTCGTTGATGGTGCCTTTGATCTCAAGACGCAACTGACGGTTGGCAAACTTCGAGTCCCACTCGTCGGTACGACTGTCATGCTCTGCCCTTACCGAACCGGCAAAGTTGACATAAACATTGAAGGCATCGTGCTTCTTCTCCAGTTTGGTTATACGCTCGGCGATTGACTGCACACCGTCGTCGTTGCCACCCATAAGCGTGTTATTACCCTGTGCTGCCGCACCTAAAGACACAAAAAGTGACGATATTACAAGTAAGAATTTGTTCATTGTTGTTTAAGTTAATTGTAATACAAAAGTACAAAAAATTATTGAATAACCTTTCTTTTGCAAAAAACAATCGCTCGTTTCAGTTTTTTTCTGTAATTTTACACTCTTAAAAACAATATCAATTGTGTAAATACAGAATATGAAGAGCTTACTTATAAAGGACACTACCGTCGACGAGCGTATGCAGATTGTGAAGGAAGCACTCGGCGGATTCGGCAACTGCGACTGCGAAGGCATCGATATGGACGATATGTACGACGACTATATCTTCGGCAGACGCGAACTGGCGGACATCAACCGCGAATTCAGCCAACAACACGCCGGTGCGGTGAGGGCAGAAGACCGCGAAAAACGATCGGGATGTGCCATGCACTAATCTTTAAAACAACAACAATCACACAACGAACGATAAGAAAATGGAATTGATACTGAAATACTTCCCTAATCTCAGCGACACACAACGCGAACAGTTCGCTGCGCTGAAGGCTCTCTACGAGGACTGGAACAGCAAGATTAACGTTATCTCGCGCAAGGACATGGACAACTTCTACGAGCACCACGTGCTCCACTCGCTTGCCATAGCTCACGAGATACGCTTCCGCGAAGGCACAAAGGTGCTCGACCTCGGTACGGGTGGTGGCTTTCCGGGCATACCACTCGCAATCATGTTCCCCGACAGCCAGTTCAAGCTCATCGACCGCACGGGCAAAAAGATTCGTGTGGTGAACGAAGTGGCACAGGCAATCGGACTGAAGAACGTAGTGGCTGAACAGCTTTCGGGCGAAGAAGAGAAGGCGCAGTACGACTTCGTGGTGAGCCGCGCCGTGATGCCTCTACCCGACCTCGTGAAGATTATTAAGAAGAACGTGAACCGCAAGAACCAGCACAACTCACTGCCTAACGGACTCATCTGTCTTAAGGGTGGCGACCTGCAGGCTGAAACAAAGCCGTTCAAGAACATCGTGAGCCTCACCGAAATACACGATATGTTCAAAGAGGAGTGGTTCAAGGAGAAGTATCTTATCTACCTACCACTGTAAAAGTAAAAAGGTAAAAGAGTAAAAAAGTAAAAAGGCTTAGAAAGGCTTAGTTAGGCTTAGAAAGGCTTAGTCAGGCTTAAACGCCACCATAAAGAGACCTACAAAAAGAAGAAAAGAAATGCTCAAGATAGAAACATTCACATGCAACATGCTGCAGGAGAACTGCTATGTTGTTAGCGACGAGACCAAGGAGTGCGTCATAATCGACTGTGGTGCATACACCGAGGCAGAGAAGCTCGCCATTGAGAAATACATCAACGAGAACGAGCTGCGTCCAGTACATCTAATTGCTACACACGGACACCTCGACCATAACTTCGGCGATGCCTTCATCACCAGTACCTATGGCTTACCATTGGAGCTCGATGCATCTGACGAGGCTTACGTTCGCGCTGCCGACAAGCAGGCTGCGCTCTTCGGCATAGCTCTCACAGAGCCTATCGCTTCGGACATCAAACCGTTCACAGCAGGTGCCCACCTCAAGTTCGGCTCGCACGACATTGAGGTTATCGAAACACCGGGACACTCTATGGGCAGCGTAGTGCTTTACATCAAAGACGAGCGCGTGGCGTTCACCGGCGACACTCTCTTCCGTGGCTCTATCGGCAGAACCGACTTCGAGGGTGGAAGTATGCTGATGATTATACAGAGCCTGCGCATGTTCGTGCAGTTCCCCGACGACATCACGCTGCTGCCTGGACACGGTCCGAAGACCACAATGGGATATGAGTTGGCGCACAACCCGTACTTGGACCGTTAGATCGTACTTATACCGTTAGATGAAAGCAGAAAAGATAATTCTCGGCATCGACCCAGGTACGAACGTGATGGGATATGGTGTGCTGCGAGCCGTGGGCAACAAGGCGGAGATGCTGCACATGGGCGTGATAGATATGCGCAAAGACCACGACCCTTACCTGCGTCTTGGCAAGATACACGAGCAGGTGACGGCGATAATCGACCGCTTCCTGCCCGACGAGATGGCTATCGAGGCTCCGTTCTTCGGCAAGAACGTACAGTCGATGCTCAAGCTCGGACGATCGCAAGGCGTAGCCATAGCAGCCGCTGTGGGACACAGCGTACCCGTACACGAGTATGCACCTATGAAGATAAAGATGGCCATCACAGGGCAAGGTCAGGCGTCGAAGGAACAGGTGGCTGCTATGCTGCAACGCTTGCTACGCATCGAAGCCGACGAGATGCCGAAGCTGATGGATGCCACCGATGCCTTGGGCGTGGCTTACTGCCACTTCATGCAGCAAGGCAACCCCGTAAGCGACACTCACTATAGCGGTTGGAAGGACTTCATAAACAAAAACCAAGATAAGGTGAGCCGCATCGGACACTAAGCAACACACACTACTGTAGCAGCTTTATAGCTGTAAAGAAAAATAAGAACGTATGAAAAAGTTGTTTATAATATTGGCACTTGTATGTATGTCGGTACTGAGCACATCGGCTCAGGAGATATACGACGAGGTGAGAAGAATTGAAAAGGAGGCAAAAGCATTTGCCAACGACACGAAAAACAATTTGGAGGCACGCAAGATAGCTACGTTCAAATACGATGCTATCTACTATCTCATCGACAAAGCGAGCCAAGAACCTCTCTTCAGCGAGTACGAATTGGGGGTGCAGACAAATGCTATGATTGAATTTGTGAACCTCTTCGTAAGCAAACTCAGCACTTTAAAAAAGAACAAAGACAAGGATATGCTGAAAGCGGTGTTCCGCACAGCTACTATCAACAACTCACTCTTCAACGACGTTGACAAGGAAGTGATATACAGTTATGTGGACAACGAGAACTTTATAACACAGTTCTCTCTTGATACCGACTGGCCAAAAGCATTGGCAGAGGTGCAAAGCAAATAAGCTTTGCACTTTTTTTATCGTCCTACTTCAGGATGTTCGCCAAAGAAGTTGAGCGAACAGTCCGTCACATCGTCACTCTCCACCGCTATATCATCGATTGCACGCGTGTATAGCATTTGTTCGCCCGACTTTGCCGTTATTCTCAGCTTTAGCTTTCGCGCATCGGCATGTGGAAAGGTGTAGAGTTCGTATGTTGATTTACCTCTATATGCAAGCCTTTCCACGGCATGTGACTCCGTCTGACGCGAACTCACCTTGCCGTATCCCGTTGTGGGGTCGAGCGTACTGCTACCGCCTATGTAGTAAAACGATAGAGTATCTATCTCTTGTGGTGTAACGTCGTTAAGCGTCACACGCAACTTGGCTATACAATGTTTCAAGGTGATGTCGTGAGAAGCCTTACCTTTTATGTCTAATTCGCCATAATAACAATAGGTATCGGTAAGTTTGTTCTTCTTGAACGTTACGGTATTTGGCTCCGATATTGTAGGTGCGGCATTGCCGTTCTCCGCAACAAATACAAACGAATACTTGCCTTTGGGTATGGCAAGCGACACTTTTCCAAAATCCTTATCGCTGCTGAGTTGAGTGATTGTGCGATAATTCAGACGCTCTCCTCCTGCATCGAACACCGAGAAACTCAATCGCTTACACTTGCTTTTCAGCGAAGCAGTGCCGTTCTGCGCCGATTCTACACCGAGCACATTAAACTTCACGTTGAGTGTGGGTAGTTTATTTCCATTGTCGTCTTTGTTATCAACCACCACATCGCCACCTTCGTTGGTGCTTTCTACGAATTGTTTCTCGCATGAAGCACCAACAAACACAAGGGCAGCAAGGGCAATGTGCACACAAATAGTCTTGATATTCATAGGTAGTAGTAGTTTGAAAGATTTGCATTTAGGCGATTACCACTTCGGCTTTCTGCCCTTGTAGCCGCTCTTATTGTTACGATTGTTGCGCCCCTTACGGCTATCGCGAGTGTCCATCTCGTCTCTGCCCTCGCGACGTTCAAACTCCGGGCGACGGTTGTTGCCGAAGTTGCGTCCGTAGTTAGGAGCCGGCACACCAGCATAGAGCTTCTGTATGAGGTCAGCTCTACCTATGCGGCGTAGCTCCTGCTCGATGGCGCGGCGTTCCTCCGGTTTGTACCAGAAGAAGAACTGACGCTGTGCGAGCTTCTCGCGCGGAGTCTTTGCACTGAACACCGGCTCCAGCGTGTAGGGATCATAGCCCGTGTACCATGTCTCCGTACTCACGGTCATTGGTGTCGGTGTGAAATCCTGCACCTGCTCCAGGTGGAAGTCGAGCTGCTTTGTAAGCACCGCAAGTTCAGCCATATCCTCTTCTCTACAACCCGGATGCGAACTGATGAAGTAAGGAATTATCTGTTGGTTGAGATGCTCCTCACGGTTTATGCGGTCGAAGATACACTTGAACTCGCCGAACAGCTTGAACGACGGCTTACGCATGAGCTTGAGCACCGCATCCGACGTATGTTCGGGTGCCACTTTGAGTCGTCCGCTCACGTGTTTGGTGATTAGTTCGCGTGTGTACTGGCGTGCTACGGCATTGATTGCCTCGTCCTTGCTACGATGCAGCAGCAGGTCGTAGCGCACACCGCTACCGATGAAACTCTTCTTTATGCCGGGCAGAGCGTCGACGGCGTGATATATCTCGAGCAGCTTCGAATGGTCGGTGTTGAGGTTGGGGCACACCTGCGGATGGATGCACGACGGACGTTTGCAGACGGCGCACGCCTTTGGGTTGTTGCCGTGCATACCGTACATATTGGCTGACGGACCACCGAGGTCGGAGAGGTAGCCCTTGAAGTCGGGCATCTCTATCACCTTCTTCACCTCCTCCACGATGCTACGCTTAGAACGGCACGCTATGAACTTGCCCTGATGCGCGCTGATTGTGCAGAAGGCGCAACCGCCGAAGCATCCGCGGTGCAGATTGACCGAGAACTTAATCATCTCGTAAGCCGGTATGCGCTTGCCCTTGTACTTGGGATGTGGCAGACGGGTGTAAGGCAGGTCGAACGAGCGGTCGAGTTCGTCAGAGGTCATCGGCGGATAAGGCGGATTGACAACGGCATACTTGTTGTCTACAGCCTGCAGCAGACGCTGTGCGTGCATCTTGTTCGACTCCTCTTCGATGTGCCGGAAATTGTCTGCTTGCGCCTTCTTGTTGCGCAAACACTCCTCGTGGCTGTGCAGCACGATGTCGTCGTCGCCAATGCCGTTGGGTATCTCCTTCTCACGGCAGAGGTAGACGGTCTGCGGAATGTTGTGCACTGCGCTTATAGGCAAGCCCTCGGCGAGGTTGCGACAGAGTTCTACAATAGGTTTCTCGCCCATGCCGTAGATTATCATGTCAGCACCCGAGTCGCAGAGTATACACTTCTGCAGCGAATCCTTCCAGTAGTCGTAGTGCGTCAGACGGCGCAACGAAGCCTCGATGCCGCCCAATACGACGGGCACATCGGGGAATAGTTGCTTCAAAATCTTTGTATATACAATGGTAGGATACTCCGGACGACAGTCGTGACGACCGTCCGGACTATAAGCATCTTCCGAACGTAGACGTTTGCCAGCCGTGTATTTGTTCACCATCGAGTCCATGCAGCCCGGTGCTATGCCAAAGAACAGATTAGGACGACCCAGCTTCTTGAAGTCGCGGAAGTCGCCATGCCAGTCGGGCTGTGGCACGATAGCCACGGTGTAGCCCGCAGCCTCAAGTGTACGACCAATCACTGCCGCGCCAAACGAGGGATGATCCACATAGGCATCGGCAGAGAAGAGTATAACGTCGACGGAATCCCATCCACGCAGTTCGATTTCTTTCTTTGTTGTAGGCAACCAGTCGGTAAGACGGTATTCTTTCATTGTATATTATTTTCGTTATCAAATAACCAGACTGATTACTTATTCGCCATCAGTCGGTTGGGCTTCTGCATTCTCCTCAACGTGAGACGGAGCCCACTCGCGATAAAGCGCGATGAGGTTCTGCAGTCCGAGAGCCTTCATATTGTTATTGTAAATCACGTCAAGGCAAAGATCGAGCAGAGCCTTATCGTTCTCAACTGTGTTCTCGAGCAACGAGCGCACGTGAAACTTCAATTTGTCGAGCACTGGCTCATCTACAAAGCCATTGCTGTCTACCAGACCATCAAACAAAGAGTATTTACTTATTGTTTGCAGATGTTCGTCACTTATCTCTATACTTCTTGTGCCTGAGGCGTTAGCTTGGATTTTATACATGGCAATTCGTTTTTTGGTTATTATTACAAAATTAAATAAAACGGACGACATAACCAAAACAATTTGTTTTTTTATCTGCCTAATGCACGATATAACCTAAAGAGGTTTAATTAATGTCAAAAATAACGCCCATTATAGTTCCACATATAATAGTTTTAGTACTTTTGCAACATAATATAAAAGACTATGAAGAAATTTTTTATAATGTCATTCATGCTCATGCTTAGCGTATGCTTCGCCATGGCTCAGGGGAATCAGGCTTCGATTAAGTTCGACAAAGTGGTTCACAATTTCGGCACATTCTCAGAAGATGCGCCTACTCAGAAGTGCGTGTTCACCTTCACAAACACTGGCACAGCACCACTTATCGTCAATCAGGCTGTAGCAAGCTGCGGATGCACCATACCTTCATACACAAAGGCTCCTATCAAGCCAGGCGAGAAGGGCGAGATAAAGGTGACATACAACGGCACTGGCGCATTCCCTGGTCACTTCAAAAAGACCATCACTGTGCGCACCAATGGTGTAACAGAGCTCACACGCCTCTACATCGAAGGCGTTATGAGCGAGACTAAGAAATAAGCAAAAACAATCATTACAAACCATACAGGGTGGGGAGAGAAACTAATAGATGTTTGCTCCCCGCCTTTTTTATTTCAATACATACACTTATGATATTCTACTTCTCAGGAACCGGCAACACGAAGTGGGCTGCGAGCAAGACTGCGGCTGCCCTCGACGACCAACTCATAGACATAGCAGCCACACTGAAGCACGCCGATAGCGACAGCACATTCAGCTACGAACTGAAGGACGACGAACCCGTGGGCTTCTTCTTCCCCGTACACGGTTGGCGACCACCACTGATAGTGAAGGAGTTCGTGCGCCGCCTACGCATCAATCAAGCTGGCAGCTACTGCTACGTCGTATGCACGGCTGGCGACAACGTGGGCGAGGCTGTCGACATTCTGGAAAAAGACTTGGCGGAAGTGGGCATCAAGGTGCACAGTGCAATATCGCTCATCATGCCCGAGTCGTACGTCGGACTGCCATTCATGGACGTGGATAAACCCGAAAAAGAAGCCAAAAAGAAGCGCGAAGCCGACGAGAAACTCTCGAAGTTCATCGACGACATACGCCAACGACGCCACGGCATACGCGACATCCTTATCGGCAACTGGCCACGCATCAACAGCCGACTCATCGGCGATGTGTTCATCCGTTGGATTATCAAAGACACCCCGTTCCGCGTAGACCCCAACCGTTGCATCAGTTGTGGTCTGTGCGTCAACAACTGCCCCGTCAACGACATGGCAATGGACGAGAACAGACACCCAGTATGGCTACACAACGGCAAGTGCCTATCGTGCTTCGCTTGCTATCACCACTGCCCCACCCGAGCCATCGAGTACGGCGGAAGAACAAAAGGAAAAGGACAATACTACTTTGAAAAAGTAAAAGAGTAAAAAGTAAAAGAGTAAAAAGTAGGAGGTATGGGCATCTTGCCCATACCACGCCACCACAAAAGCATATCTTTAAAGGTAAAAGAGTAAAAAAGTAAAAGGTAAAAAGTTAAAGATTTATCATTCGCATCGACCGACGCGGATACTCGTAACGGTCGATGCGGATGCTATCAGTAGTTTCTTTCTCCGAAGATATACGTACCGACACGCACCATCGTAGAGCGACACTCGGCAGCAATGTGGTAGTCGTGGCTCATGCCCCACGAACGCTCGCAGAAAGCATCATCGTCTGCAAAGTAGCGCGCCTTCACCTCGTCGAAGAAGTCGGCGGCAAGCATGAACTCCTTGCGTATGACACTTTCGTCATCCACGTGCGATGCCATCATCATCAGTCCGCATATCTGCACGTTCTGCAGCGCACGCCACTCGCCACCCTCAAGCAGCTCGCGACACGCGTCGAGCGACAGTCCGTACTTGGTCTCCTCCTCAGCGATGTGCAACTCCAACAGAACCTTTATCGTGCGTCCATGCGCAGCTGCCTGCTTGTTTATCTCGCGGAGCAACTTCAGCGAGTCGACAGCGTCAATCATCGAGATGTAAGGCGCGATGTACTTCACCTTGTTGGTCTGCAGATGACCAATGAAGTGCCACTCTATATCCTTCGGCAGCACCTCCACCTTACGCGACAACTCCTGCTCACGACTCTCGCCAAACACACGCTGTCCGGCATCATACGCCTCCTTGACGTACTCGGCAGGATGAAACTTACTGACAGCCACAAGTCGTACGCCTTGAGGGAGGCTGTCCGTCACCTCACGAAGTCTGTTTGCAATGCTCATACCTTACGGAGTTTTATTGTTAATTGTTAGTCTTTTCGTAGGAGGCTACGGCTTTCCTGCCGTAGCCATTGCCATCTATAGTGCATACTTGCGATGCCTACGGCAAGGATACCATAGAATTATGGGTTGCAGTGCCTACGGCAAGAATGCCGTAGGCTCCTACTATTCGCCTTAAGCTTTAACCCTCAAACTCGGGCTTATCGTTCTTCTCTTCTTTCTTTACAGGCGCGTTGTGCTCAAACACGTCCATAATCTTTGTTTCAGAGATGTTCGCGATGATATAGTCGATAGCAGTCTTGCCCATAGACTCCTCAATGTTCTTAACCGCAGCGTTGAATGTAGCAGCCTGAACGAGGAAGTTTACAGCAGTACGCTTCTCCTTAGCAGTCTTCTCGTCGATAGTGATGAACGAAAGCTTCGCCTTGTACCAGCGGTCGTCGGTGTCCGAATCGCTGAAGAATATCTCACCATAAGCAGCCGGAGTGATGTTCTTCACCTCGAACTCGCCCGTTACGAACGCCTCCATCTCCTTCGTGATAACCTCTTCAGCCTCGCCGAAGCTCAAAGCATCTACTACATACACTTCGCTTACCTTCTTCTGTCCACCATCTTCTGTCTGACGGTCGTAGCGCACTGTGGTTTCAAACCAATTTGCTGTTCTTGATCTCATTACTATTATATTTATTTGTTTCCTTAATTACGAACGACAAAAGTAACAATTAATTCTGAGATACGGAATAAACACACCCGATAAATAATATTTTTTAATCTCAATCAATCTACAATAAGACGTTCGGCAAACTGCCGATGCGTGTTCAAGAAGAATTAGGAAAATAAAAAAAAGGAGTTTCTGAATGAAACTCCTTTTAGTAGGCGGTGCGTACGAGACTCGAACTCGTGACCCCATGCGTGACAGGCATGTATTCTAACCAACTGAACTAACGCACCAA
>ENA-UERG01000277-UERG01000277.1-human-gut-metagenome-genome-assembly--contig:-NODE-277-length-51533-cov-13.206040_pt1 | contig 51533 bp, 38 predicted proteins | sample MGYA00242954_ERZ507954 | MGnify/ENA primary metagenome ERZ507954 (study PRJEB26167, sample SAMN06115478) | human gut metagenome | host: Homo sapiens | place: China:Sichuan | collected 2015-01-21...
ATGGAACAGACCACATTCAGCAAATACGACCGAATCCGGAGCTTTCTTCTCGAAGAGGCCCTGAAGCCGGAGTCGCGTCTTAAAATGCCGACGGTGCAGGAGCTCATGCGGAAATTCGGCGCCTCGCAATCTCCGGTGACCCGGGCGATCCGCGATCTCGAACGGGAGGGCGTCGTGCGCTGCCGCCGCGGCTCCGGCATGGTCAGCTGCAGCGCGGCAGCCCGGGAGGAGAGCTTCCCCGAGGAGCTCGCCGGCTCCGGCAAAGCCGTGCTGTACCTGCGGACCGACTACTTCGCGGAATCGCTCTGGAACATGGAGCACACGATTCTCTCATATGCACGCCAGCTCAAAATTCCGATCATCAACCACCGCATCGAACGCGAATCGAACCTGATCGCCATCATCGAATCGGTCGGCAAGGCGCGGGAGCTGGCCGGAATCGTCATGAACTCCGACCCCGGCGCCAAATCCGAAGAACTGATCGGCTACCTGAACCGCCTGCCCTGTCCGGTCGTCATGATCAACAGCAGCAACCTCTATGAAAACGCGGCGGAGAACGTCACGATCCTGTCGCTCGACTCGGAAGAGGCCGGGCGGCTCTGCATCCGGGCGCTGGCCCGCGCCGGACACACGAAGGTCGGGTACATCCGGAACGAACCCGAGTGCGACCTGACCCGGCTGCGCTTCACCGGCGTCACGGCGGAGGCGGAGGAGCTCGGCGTCGCCGTCACCCATTTCCCGGCGACGATCAAATCGTGGGAGAGCTCGGCGGCGGCGGCGGAAAAAATCACCCGCAGCCGTCTCGACGACATCCGTTCGCTCGGACTGACCGCGCTGATCTATTACAGCGGCAGCGGGGCCCTCGCCGGGCGGCGCGTGCTGCAGCTGGCCGGCTGCCGGATTCCCGAAGACATCAGCATCATCAGCGAAGACGACGGCAGCATCATGGAACAGGTCTATCCGGCCGGCACCATCGTCGCGGGCGAATATCTGCAGCAGTGCCGCGATGCGCTCGACATCATCCTCGGCAAGCTCCCCTCCCCCGGCACCCGGCTCTACCCGTACCGCCTGATCGAACGAGAAACCATCCAAACCATTCATCAATAAGGAGATTCCATTTATGAAAAAAAGCTTCACCCTGATCGAGCTCCTCGTCGTCATCGCGATCATCGCAATCCTAGCCGCCATGCTGCTGCCGGCGCTTCAGCAGGCGCGTGAATCCGCCCGGCGCATCCAATGCACGAACAATCAGGCTCAGGTCATGAAGGCCCAGCTCTTCTACGCCGACGACAATACCGGCTTCCTCTTCAGCATAGCCGGGGAAATCTGGTCGAAACGGCTCTGCGAACTCAAATACCTGCAGGACTTCCGGCAGGTCGCCTGCCCGTCGAATCAGGACCCCGCCAGCGATGCTTTCCGCCGGTATTACTGGGAGGGCGGCTGGAATTCCTACGGATTCTACCACGCCGCCGACCATTCGCAGGGGGCTTATTTCGGCGACAACGACTATCAGGACAACTTCGAGAACAAACGCGAAATCATGGGACGCATCTTCTTTTACAAGAATATCGGCGGCAAGGAGTATTACCTCTACTCGCAGAACCGGTTCAAGCAGCCTGCCGCCACGCCGATGCTGGTCGATTCGGTCAAGTCGTCGGCCGGAAAGACCGGCGCGCCGTTCTCGCTCTGGGGAGCCCGCGAGGCGCTCGACAACGGCGCGATCCACGCCATCCACAACGAACAGGCCAACGCCGGATTCGCCGACGGACACGTTGCGGCACAGCAGCCGGCCGCCTTGCGCGACAGCGCGCAGCGGATTCGTTTCCACTTCACCAAAAACGGCGCGCCGAAGAGTCTCTGAACATGCATAAGTTTTTGACCATACCACTGTTGACCGTTCTCGCCGGAGCTGCCGCAGGAGCAGGAATCGTACAGAACGGTTCGTTCGAAGAGCTTGATTCGAAGGGATTCCCGAAGCATTGGCAGTTCTCCCGCAAGAACACCGAACGCGCCGAATCGCGCGTCACGCTGAACTGCACGGACTCGCCCGGCGCGCCGGACGGCAGGCGCGCGGTCGAGTTCCGCAACCCGGTTTCGATCGTCAACGACGTCTACGGTTCCCTCTTCCAGGATGTCAAAGTCGAGCCCGGCAAACGCTACCGGCTCAATTTCTACCTGAAAGGCAGCGGCGTCAGCCAGTTCCAGCTGATCATGGGCAAAAACTGGGGCGTGCGCTGGATCGTGCCGACCGGAAGCATCCGTCCGGACGAGTGGAAGCTCTTTTCCCGAGAGTTCACCGCGGAAGCGAAACACGTCGGCCCGGACGGAACATGGATGCTCCGCTTCAACATCGAAGGAATGGCGCGGCTCGGCATGATCGACCGGGTGTCGCTCGTCCCGCTCGAAGGGGAAGTCGAGGAGGGGGAAACGGCAGCCGCACCCGCCGCCGTCATCACCCGCATGCCGGCGACCGACAATATCGACACCTTCGCGGCGGATATCGTCTTTTCGGGGCTCGAACGTCCCGAGACGTGGGAGGCCGTGCTGACCGTCGCCGATTCCGCCGGAAAAAGCATCGAATTCCCGCTCCGGGGACTCCGTCCGGTTGCGGCCGGCAACCGTTTGCTGCTCAACGTGATTCTCCCGCTCGACATCGCGCCGGGCCCCTGCTCGGCGGCGGTGAAGGTCGACGGCAGGACGCTCGGAAAAACGGAGTTCGTCAAACAGCCGTCGCGCGGGCCGGCGGAGGTCGCGGAGCAAGCCGGGCGCCTGACCCGCGCGGCCGAACGGTTCGCCGGACTCGAAACGCGTCTCGCCCGGGCAGCGGAGGGAAGGCCGGAATCGGGCAGCCTCGCACTTTATGAAAAAGTCATTCCGCAGCAGATCGCCTTGCAGCAGAAGGATATCGCCCGCCGGTTCGGATCCACGCCGGAACGTGACTACTACCTCGGGCGCGGACGCATCGCCATCCCCGAAATCGAACAGGCGCTCGATGAATTCGAGCAGCTCGTCAAAGAGGCCGAACATGGAAAATTTCCGGCGGGCACCTGGAAATTCACGTCCGGGCCGGTCACTTACCGGAACGGCTTCCCGTTTGCCGAACTCACCGCCGAAAACGGCGAACGGGCGAAACGCCCCCTCTTCTTCGGAGGATTCGGCCATTTTCAGCAGGTCATCGACGACATGCCGTTCCTCTCCGCCATCGGTTCGAACGTGATCCAGCTTGAGATCGGTCCGTGGCACCTCTTCCGGGAGCCCGGCAGAACGAAGGAGCTAGAGCCCGACTTCGCCTATTTTCACAGCTATCTCGAAAACGCCATGAAGCTCGCGCAGGAGAACAACATCCGGATCGCCCTGCTGACCTCGACCCACTATGTGCCGGAGTGGTACCGCAAGAAATACAAGGATGCGGCAGCCGGACACCTGTTCATGCCGCTCGACCCGCTGCACCCGAAAACCCGCGAACTCCACAAAGCGTTCCTCGACGCGCTGCTGCCGAAGCTGGCCGCGAGCCCGTACCGCGGCGTGCTGCAGAGCATCGTGCTCTCGAACGAGCCGACTTACGGGCAGTGTACGCTCCGGCGCAGCTTTTCCCGCGCCGAGTTCCGGAAATACCTGATGGAGAAATACGGCTCCGTCGCCGGATTCAACCGGGCGACCGGCTGCGGCTACCGTGATTTCGACGCGCTGGCTGCCGACGAATACCAGCCCGCCGTCCTCATGGCGTTCAACCGTTTCCGTCAGCACGCCCTGGCGGAGTGGCACAAATTCCTCGCCGCCGAAGTGCGCCGGAAGCTCCCGGAGGTCCCGCTCCAGGCCAAGATGATGATCATGCAGACCTTCGCCGAACGGGAGCTCGGCATCGGCTATGATCCCGAGCTCTTCACCGAATTCAGCGATCTCAACGGCAACGACAACAGCTCGTTCTGCTGGCTCGACCCGGCGATCGGAACGGATCTGCAGTTCTCGCTGAAACCGGTTTCGGTCAACAACACGGAAAATCACTATATCTATGACGGCGAAGAGAATCCGGTCGATCCGGCCCATATCTACACTTCGGTTTTCCAGCAATATATGCATGGCGCGAGCAATCTCGTCGGCTGGGTCTGGGCCGACAACGTCTTCGGCGGCGCGCCGTGGCTCGACGGCTGCATCCAGCGCCGCCCCGGCTGCATCATCGCCCACCAGAAGGCGATTCTCGACGCAAACCGGCTCGGTCCCGAAATCGTGGCGTTCAATCTCGCGGAAGCCGAAGTCGCCATGCTTTACAGCCCGAGTTCACTCATTCTGAACCGCGCGCCGTACTGCCGGGATGTCTATGACCTCTACCGCGACCTCGCCGGGAGCGGACACAAGATCGCCTTCCTCTCCGAAAAGCAGCTTGCCGAAAAGAAATTCCGCAAAGTAAAGGTGCTGGTCGCCGGAAACGTCCGCAACCTGCGGCGCGATGCGGCGGCGGGACTCGAAGCATTCGTTCGCCGGGGCGGAACCGTGCTCGTCTCCGGCGAAAGCTTCACGCAGGACGAATTCGGCCGCCCGCTCGAAAGCCGGTTCCGGACGGAACGCCTCCCGGCGACGAACCGCCGGGCGGTGCTGACGGAAAAACTCGCCCGCCTGGCGCCGCCGCCGGTCACTGTCGAAATCGCCGGAACGGTCGATCCGCTCGACGTGGTTCAAATCCGTTCGGTCCGGCTCCCGGACGGGCGGATTCTCGTAAATCTCGTCAACTTCGACCGGGTCATGCATGAGGCCGCAATCCCCCTTCCTCCCGGCAGGCAGGCGCGAGAGCTGATCAGCGGCGAACCGGTCGCCGGCCGCTTCCGGCTGCCGCACAAAAAACCGATGCTGATCGAAATCAGATAACGGCCGGTGCGGAAGAGATGGGCAAAGCGCCGGTTAAAACCGGGAACTCCGCTGAAAAAATCCTGTTATTTTCCTGTTTCATGCCGGAAAACAGTTTTATTGCGACAAATAAATTTGTAAATGCAATCGAAACCGGCATATTATACGGAAACGACAAAACAATCATCCGGAGCTTCAGGAACAATGCCCGCACCGCGCCGAACCAGAAAGATCGTCATCCTCGAAGAGCCGGCCCCGGATCGGGAAAATCAGTTATGCCGCGTTTCCCTCCCGGCCATCCTGAACCGGTCCGGAATGCAAAGGGCGGCACGACAATGAACATACGGGAATTCGCGGCACACTGCAAACTGTCGATCGCATCGGTCTCCCGCGCGCTGAACAATCCGCCGGAGACGGCGCAGATGAGCCGGAAAACCTATGATTACGTTCATGCGGAGGCACGGGAGCTCGGCTACCGTCCGAATTACCACGCCCGCGCATTCCACACGCATCGCTCCGGCTGTGTCGGCATCATCGGCGGCTCAAGCATGAAATATATCGGCATCGCGCTTCTCGAGGGAATCGCCGACGTTCTGGACGGCCGGGGCATCGCGACCTATCTCGCCTCAACCCGCGATGAAATCGAGCGGGAGGCCGGGGCATTCGACAGAATGTTCTACCGCAATGTCGATGCGATCATTCACATGCCGACCCTGCAGGAGGGCGAGTACCGGACCGACCGCCTGGCCGGACTCCTGAAAAACAATCCCGGCCACCCGCCCATCCTGTCGATTCTGGGCGGGGCGGAAATACCCGGCACCTTCCGGCTGCGGATGAAAGACGCCGAAGCAGGCCGGGAAGCCGCGCTGCGGCAGTTGAAGCTCGGCTGCCGCAGATTCGGCGTCATCGGCACCCTCCGCCGGTCGCCGGCCGAAAACGACGGAATCCGGGCTTACCGGAACACGCTCTTCGAAAACGGCGTCTCCCCGCTGAATATCCGCGAGATCTCCATCCGGCACAATTTCCCGGACAGCCGGCAGGAGGAACTGCGGGACATCGACGGAGCATGGATCGTCTACTACCTGCTCGTGCCCACCTGTTTTCAGGTGCTGCGCCGCGTCTGCGACCCGAAGAAACTGCACATCGATACCGTTTCGACTCTGGAAAACCGGGAACTGCTCCTCTGGCTGCAGCTGGACGCGGATTGCGCCCTGAGCATCCGCGACCATTTTGCCAGTCTGAATATTTTTCAGTACAGCGTTTACCGGATCGGCGTGCAGACCGGGGAAACGGTCGTCAAACTCATCAATGCTCCCGCACTCAAGCCGTATACTCAGGAACTCGAATGGAATCAATTCCTCCCCGGAATCACCGGGCCGGAAACAGCCGCTCCAGACTCTCCAGAGTGATCGGCTTGTAGAGAATGCCGGAAAAGCAGTCGACCGATTTGCCGCCGGCCTGCGTGTCGGCCGTAACCACGACGACCGGCAGCCGTCCGGCGGCGGGCCGGGACCGTATCTCCCGCGCCAATTCCGCCCCGTCCATCTCCGGCATCCACAGGTCGGTCAGAATCAGATCGAAATCCGTATCCTCCCGCAGAATCTCCAGAGCCTCGCGCCCGGATGAAGCGCAGGCGCTTTCGACTCCGAGCCTGCGGAGCATGGCCTGCAGCACCTTCAGATTCAGCGGGACATCGTCGACCAGAAGCACCCGGTGCTTCCGCCGGGCGGAGGGCGGAGGAGCATCCGCCCGGCCGTCCCGGAGCTCTTTCCGGCCGGCCGGTTCGATATTCTCCAGGAGGAGCGTAAAGCAGCTGCCTTTGCCGATCTCGCTCTCCAGCACAATCTTTCCGGACATGCGTCCGGCCAGCCGCCGGCAGATCGCCAGCCCGAGGCCGGTTCCGCCGTATACATGCGTATCGCGGGCGGAATCGCTCTGGACGAACGGTTCGAAAATTCTTTGCTGCGCCTCTTCCGGAATGCCGATGCCGGTGTCGCGGACGCGAATGGCGAGCGTTCCGCGCCCGCCGCCGGACGGCGTGAAACCGGCGGAGAGCGTAACTCCCCCCTCCCCGGTGAACTTCACGGCATTGCCGGTCAAATTCAGCAGGATCTGCCGCAGCCGGAGACTGTCCAGCAGAAACAGCGGCAGCCCGGCCGGGCAGTCGAGACGGAAAAACAGATGTTTCTCCTGAACCTTGTACCGGAAGATCGCCTGAACCTCGCGCAGCAGCGCCGCGACGTCGGTCGGCTGCGGTGTCAGCGTCATCTGTCCGGCCTCCAGCTTCGACAGGTCGAGCACATCGTTGATCAGCCGGAGCAGGGAGTTGCCGGCGAGATTGATCGAATCGAGATACTCCACCCGTTCCGTCTCGGAGAGGCCGCCGCCCTTCAGCAGCTCCGAAAACCCGATCACCGCATTCAGCGGCGTCCGGATCTCGTGGCTGATCGAGGCGAGAAAACAGCTTTTGGCCTTGTTGGCGGCCTGCGCCTGCTCCAGTGCGGCGGTCAGTTCCTTCCGTATCGCGTTGAATTCGGTCACGTCGATCATCGTTTTCATGATGTAAACCAGCCTGCCGTCGATGATGATCGGATTCGAACGAAGCAGGTAGTCGCGCCCCCTCAGCGTCAGCTCGCGGGTGTGGACGGCGAGGTCGTCGCGGGTGCGCCGGACCGGACACTCCGGCGAACGGCACGCCTCTCCGCAGAAGGCTTTGCGACAACCGAGGCCGTACACCTCCTCCTCCGGGATTCCGGCGATTTTCAGCGCGGCGTTGTTGCAGCGGATCAGCTTCATGCCGGGGTCGAACAGCATGATCGGGATATTCATCGTATCGAGAATCAGGTGCTTTTCGTTCTCGCTGCGGTCCAGCGACTGCCGGTTCCGCTTCCGTTCAAGGAAAATCTCCGTGATATGCGCCATCGAAGAGAGCAGGAACTTTTGGCGCACGGAGAGCGGCTTCTGCGGCGTCTGAAACGAAAACCCCATATATCCCCAGAATTCCCCGTTCAGCCGGAGCCCGATGCCGCAGAGGGCGCGGACCTTCAGGGCCGGCATATGGCAATTCCATTCGCCCTGAATCCGCCTGGCCTCCTCCGTTTCGGTGTCGGTCACCTCCCAGATTTCGCGGTTCATGGTCATTTTGAACCATTCGGCATCGGGATTGATCGGCATACGGGGATACTCCTCCAACGGCACCACAGGTTCGTCGCCCGCCTGAAAATGCGCATAGACGATATCCTGGCCGACCGTGAAATCCGAGCGGTAGATGTAACTCGTATAGGCGCCCATATGCCCGACGATGGTTTTCAGGATTTCCGTGAACACGTCCTGATCGTCGAGCTTGGTCATCAGCTGCTCCCAGATCCGGTTCAGCAGCTTCTCCTGCTCCACATAACTGTCCAGATTCTCCCGGCTGTCCGAAGTTCCGGAGCGCCGTTCCCGGAGACGCCGGAACAACCGGCAGCCGGCCCAGAGCGCCGCCGCCAGAAGCGCGATCATGACCGCCGCCGGAACCGCATGGACCGGAGCCGCACCGGCAAACGGCGCGCCCGCCGGTGAAAGTGAAAAAAGCCAATGGACGGGAGTGCCGGTAAAGAAATACATGACAGCTGCTCTTCCGCAAGAGAAGCGGCGGAGCGGGAATTGTCCCTCCGCCCGGAAACGATGCGGAAAAACCGGCAGACAGCGGGGAGAACAAGGGCTGTTTCGGGAACATGTTCCCTGAAGACCGCCGGGAGGTGGAAGCTGATGTTTTCCATCGCGGCAGAATCCGCCGCGACGCATTATAAGAGTGCCTCCCGTTTTCCCGACCTGCAAAATGTGTTGATGGGAAGAAACCGCGACCTGACGATACAATACCACAATCCGGCCCGCTTTTCAAGTGCCGCCCGTTTTTTATCGGGGGGAATAATCTCATAGGCGCCGGATCCGTTGACATCGCCAATGCCGCCGGGCCGCGGGTACTCCGCGCAGAATCCCGATTCTGCAGTTGAACCGGGAACGGAGCTCCCCGAAATGCGAGGTTTCCGCGATGCGGCAAGCCGGCCGAAACCGGCGGGACACGCGGAAGAATGCCGCGTGTCTTCTGTCTCACGGCAGCAGAAGCACCGCAAAGTAGTGCAGCGTGCTGCCGCCGAGCACGAAGAGGTGCCAGGCCGCATGACAGTACGGCCGCCCGGAGGCGTAGAAAAACGCGCCGAGCGAATAGACGACCCCGCCGGCCAGCAGCAGTCCGAACGAAAGCGCGCCCATGCCGGCGAACATCTGCCGGACGGCAATGATGCCGAGCCACCCCATCGCCAGATAGAGAATCAGCGACCAGCGCCCGAACCGGTGCCTGGAAAAGCATTTGATCACGATCCCGGCCAATCCGATCATCCAGACCGCCGCGAGGATCGCAATGCCGAGCGAACCGCCCACGGCCAGCAGCATGACCGGCGTGTAGGTCCCGGCGATCAGCAGGTAGATCGCTGCATGGTCGAACCGGCGCAGCAACGCCTTGCGTTCCGGAGTCCGCGCCGCATGGTAGCAGCTCGAAGCGAGGTACATGCCGAAAAGCGCCAGCAGGTAGACGGCGAAGGCGGCGACCCGCCTGACGCCGTGCTCCGGCACGACGAACGGCACGAGCGCCATGCCGCCCAGCGCGAGAACCGCGCCGGCGGCATGGGTCAGGACGTTCAACCGCTCCTCTCCCGGCGAATAATCGCAGCTCCTGCCGCTCACAGCGGGAGCCTCATCGGAAAGAAGCGGATGCCGTCCGCCTCGGTCTCGGGACCGGTTTCGACGAATCCCCAATGGCGATAGACCTCCACCGCGCCGGGCGCCGAAAAGACGGTCACTTCGGCCAACCCCGGATCGAGCTTCGCCGCCGTCCGCAGCGCCCGCTCGAAGAGCCGCGTCGCAATTCCGCAGTTCTGAAATTCCGGCTTCACGAACAGCATCGAAATATGGCCGGAACCGCGCATCTCGATCAGCCCGGCGATTTCACCGTCGAGATCGGCGACGAACATCCGGCAATCGATGCTCTGGCGCTTCGCCACGGCCTCCGGGTAAATGTAGGCGGCAAAACTGCGGACTCCCCGCTCCGAATAAAGCGGACGGATAAAACGGTCGAAACACTCGGCCGCGACCTGCGCCACCGCCGTCTCGTCGCCGGGACGGTAGGGGCGGATTCTCGGTTCGAAACTCATTCTCCGCTCTCGTCCTCCGCCGCGTCGTCCCCGGAGAGGTCGCCGAACGAGGGGACCGGGCGTTCCGGGCTCGTGTAGACCTTCAGTGCATCTCCGGTCGCCCGCCGCTTTTCACGTTCGGCCAGCGCTTTCAGGAAACGATAACTGTTGTACTGGCTGCGCGCATCGGTATAGCGTTCAAGCTTCGGCCGCGTATAAACGCCGGAGCCGAGCAGATGCCGCCCCTTGTCCGTGTCGGCAAGCTGGAATTCGAGCAGCCGCAGGCAGATTTCGCGGATTCGCTCGTCCTCGACCGGAAACAGGAGCTCTACCCGGCGGTCGAGATTCCGGTACATCCAGTCGGCGCTGGCCAGATAGAATTCGGGGTCGCCGCCGTTCCCGAAATAGAAGAGCCGCGTGTGCTCGAGATAACGGTCGACGATGCTCGTGACCCGCGCATTCTCCTGACCCGGCTTCGGTTTGTAACAGCAGATGCCGCGCACGATAAGATCGATTTCGACCCCGGCGTCGGCGGCTTTGTGCAGGAGCCGGACGATCTTTTCATCCGAAAGGCTGTTCATCTTCGCAATGATCCGGCCCGGACGCTCGGGGGTTGAGTGCGCGATCTCACGCTCGATCAGCCCCGAAACCCGCCGCCGCATATCGAACGGCGAAGCCGCAATCTTGCGCCACGAGGCAGGCGGCGACGAATAGCCGGTCAGGACGTTGAACAGATTCGCCACATCGAAGCAGAGGTCCGGGTCGCCGGTCATGATGCCCATGTCGGTGTAGATGGCGGCCGTCTTGTCGTTGTAGTTGCCGGTCGCCAGATGCGCGTAGCGGCGGATGCCGCCGTCCTCGCGGCGCACGACCAGGAGCGCCTTGCAGTGGACCTTGAGACCGGCCACGCCGTAGACGACGTGCGCGCCGGACTCCTCGAGCAGCCGCGCCCAGACGATGTTGTTCCCCTCGTCGAAACGGGCCTTCAGCTCAACCACGACCGTGACCTGCTTGCCGTTCTCGGCCGCGCGCCGCAGCGCCCGGACCACGGGGGAGTTGCCGCTGACCCGGTAGAGCGTCTGCTTGATGGCGAGCACCTCCGGATCCTCCGCTGCCTCCTCCAGGAAACGGATGATCGGGTTGAAGGAGTGGAACGGCGGCGCGATCAGCACGCTGCCGTACTGCGAAATCGTTTCGAAGACGGACTGTTCGGAGAATTCCGGCGGCATGACCGGAGGCCAGGCCGGTTCGAGCAGTTCCGGCAGCCGCGCCTTGCCGACCAGCTCGAAGAACTGCTTCAGGTGCAGCGGCCCGCGCACGAAGTACCAGAACTGTTCGTCGAGCCGGAACTCCTTCGCCAGCCATTTCACGAGCGGCCCGCGGCTGCCGGCGATGAGCTCAATGCGGATCGGCTCGCGGTGACGCCGCTGCAGGAGCTTCTTCTCGATGCTCTGCATGAGGTCTTCGGCGTCGTTGTCCTCGACCGAAAAATCCATGTCGCGCGTAATGCGGAACGGAAAATACTCTTCGATTCCGCAGCCGGTGAACAGCGTGCCGAGGTTGTCCATGATCAGCTCTTCGAGCAGCATGAAGCTGCGGCCGGGCTGGTTGTCCGGCACCTCGATGAAGCGCGGCAGGAGCTCCGGAACCTCGACGAAGGCGTATACGAGTTCGCTGCGCCCGGCCGGACGCATGCTGACGGCAATCTCGATCGATCCCGAATTCAGGATCGGGAACGGATGGGCCGAATCGACCGCGAGCGGCGTCAGGACCGGCAGCACCTGCCCTCGGAAATAGCTCGACAGCTCCGCGCGCACGGGCGCGGCGACATCGGCCGGCCTGACCAGCTTCACGCCGCGGCGCCCGAGCTCCGGCAGGATTTCATCCATCAGGCAGTCGTGCTGCCGCTTGAGCAGCCGGTCAAGTTTCTTCCGCATCCGCGCGAGCTGTTCGGAGGGGCGGTTCCCGGCCGGGTCCGGCAGATCCTGCCCCATCTTGACCAGCTGCCGCAGCCCGGCGATCCTCACCATGAAAAACTCGTCGAGGTTGCTGCTGAAGATCGCGATGAACTTCAGCCGTTCGAGCACCGGGTTTGCGGCGCATCCGGCCTCGTCCAGCACCCGCGCATTGAAATCAATCCACGAAAGTTCGCGGCTGATGAAGAGCCCGCTGTCCGCGGGATCACTGTTTTTCTCCTGTACCTTCTTCATGATATAAGCGGCGTTTCCTCAATCTTCAAATCCAAACCGAACACTTCATTGAACATCCCGCCCTTCAGCTCGAGATAGAGCCGCTCCTGCCGGAAACTGCCCGAATCCGGCACCTGAATCACCAGTGTGTGGCCGCGGCGGAGCAGCCGCATGCGTTCAAACCGCCCCTGCCGCGTACAGTCGAGCGCGTCCGCCACACGGAGGATCGCGGAGAGCTTCAGCACCGAAACCTTCTCCTCCGCCGAAAGCTGCATGTACTCCATGTGCGACTCCCGCGGCGCGGCCTTGCGGTGGTAACGCGCCACTGCGGCGATCACCCGGAGCTCCGCCTCGGAAACCCCCGGCAGCTGCAGATTGCCGATCAGATAACACGAGTGCTTGTGATGCTGCCGGGTGTCGACGAAACGGCCGATGTCGTGCAGATACGCGGCCACTTCGAGCAGAACCGGCGAACGCGGAGCAAAATCGAAATTCCGCCGCAGCTTCTCCTGAATGGCGAGGCTGATCCGGGCGACATGCCCGGCGTGGCAGGCGTCGTAGCCGTACTTATGCCCGATCGCGCCGCAGATGGCGGCAAGGTCGTCGTGAAACGGGTCCGGCCTGCCGCCGCGGCTGCGCCTGACCAGGTCCTGAATCAGCGCGATGCGGGTCGTCGTGCCGGGGCAGATAAAGCTTTCGCAGTTGAATTCATCGAGAAAATAGCTGAGAATTCCGGCGCAGGCCGCGATGCTGCCGGCGACCGGCTCGGAGACCTTGAACTCCGACGCGAGCGCGGCCGGTTCCGCCGTGACGGCGTAATCGACCGCGCGGACGATCGCCTCGCGCGGCAGCTCGATCAGTTCATCCCCGCCGCCTTCGGCGCTCTCGCCGGCGCAGCCGCCGGCCAGGTGCCGGACCGATGCGCCCATGGCGACCAGTGCGACCGGGCGCGACGGATCGAGCCCGACGCTCTCCCGCAGCCGCTGCCTGATATCCTGCGAACGCAGCGTCTCCATGATCTGCTCGATCGAAAACGCCGAGCGCCCGAATGCGTCCACCAGCCGGCTGGTTCCGAGCGGAACCGCCTCCGAAAACCGCATGAGCCCGCCCTCGAACCAGCTGACCAGCAGCGAACCGGTGCCGACCACGAGACAGATGCCGGAGAGCTCGTCGAACGGCAGGCTCTTCCGGAGCGCATCGCGCATGGAAAGGAACGAGATGCGGGTCTCCTCCTGGCTCTCGAGGATTTCGAGCGTGAGGTTCGATACGCTGCGGATCCGGTTGACGACCAGCTCGCGGTTGAATGCCTCGCGGATCGCGCTCGTGGCCACCACCCGGCAGCTGCGGACGCGGTACTCGGCGAGCTTGCGCGAAAAATCGGCCATGATCTCCCCGAGCGTCGAAAGGTTGCCGGGGGAGACCGAACCGTGGCGGAAAACGTCGTAACCGAGATTGACGGTGCGGGAAAGGCTCTCCAGAAGCGTGATCTTCCCGCCGGAAGCCACCTCGAACAGATCGAGCCGGGTCGAATGCGCCCCGACATCGATGACTCCCGCCTGATACGGGAAACCGTGTTTCGTTCTGCTCATCGGACCCGGCTCCGCATCAGAACCAGCTGCTCGTATCCGGATTCAGGTTCGTGTAGTTCTTCTTCGCGTTGCGGGCGATGCCGCGCGCCGTGACCGGATTGATGCCGACCCGCAGCGTGACCCACGAGCTCGCATCGTCGTCGGCCGGCTCCGGATAGAAGCTTGCGAAGTAGACGCCGTCGACCACGAGCGCGACCGGCTCGTCGTTATGGTTGCCCGAAAGCAGCTGCCACTGCAGTTTGCCGAAACGGTCGACCTTGAACTGCAGGTCGAAAATCTCCGGATTGCCCGGGCGCGCAACCGCCTTCGCATCCCTGATGTTCTTGCTGCTGAACAGCTGGTTCGTGTTGATCCAGATGGTCTTGCCGTCGAAGGTGTTGATTTCGCGCTCGAGCTCCCCGGCGCGCGGATATTTGACGATCGCATTCAGGTGCACGACGTATTTGCGTTTGAATTCGGGGCTGTTCGGATTATCCGTGGTTTCGGCCTCCGGGTCCATCGCCTCCTCCCATGCCTCTTTGAACGCCTCGCAGCCGCCCGCGGCCAGAAGGATGAACAGACCGCAGACGAACACCGCCATCCAGTTTCTTCTCATTTCACTCTCTCGATTGGGTTAATCTATATTTTTCTTATTCCGGCTGTTGCCATAATCATCGATATCATGTATATTAACGCCACAATGAACAAAAATCCAGTCTCGAACGATAAAATTCAATGAGAAACTACGCTGTCATCGGAGATCCCGTCGGACACAGCCGTTCCCCCGGGATGCAGAACGCCGCCTTCGAACATTACCGTCTCGGCTCCCCCTACGTCAAGCGGCACGTCCGGCCCGGGGAGCTCGGCGCCTTCGTCGAAGAGGCCCGCCGCACACTGGCCGGGTTCAACTGCACGGTTCCGCACAAGTCCGCGATCATCCCGTACCTCGACGAGGTCGACCCGAAGGCGCTCGCCGCGTCGAGCGTCAACACCGTGACGGTCCGGGAGGACGGCACGCTGGCCGGAACCAGCACGGACGGGTACGGCCTTGAAATGGCGCTCGAAACGAACTTCGGCCGGCCGCTCGCCGGCGCCGAAGTCTGCTTCATCGGCTGCGGCGGCGCGGCCCATGCGACGAGCTTTCACCTGGCGGAGCGCGGAGTCCGGACGATCCGCCTCGCCAACCGGACGCTCTCCAAGGCGGAAGAGCTTGCGGAAAAACTCCGCGCGGCGAATCCGGGTCTCGCGGTCGAAACCGCCCTCCCCTCCGACAGCGATACGCTCGCGCGCTGGTTCGCCGCCACGGATTTCCTGATTCAGGCCACCAGCCTCGGGCTGCGCGAAACCGACCCCGCGCCGTTCGACCTCGGCCTGCTGCGGCCCGGGCTGCGCATGGCGGTCTTCGACACGATCTATCTCGACACCCCGGTGCTCCGCAAAGCCCGGCAGGCGGGGCTGCCGGCGGCGGGCGGGGCGGCGATGCTGCTCTACCAGGGGGCGAAATCATTTGAAATCTGGACCGGGCTCGCGGCTCCCATCGATGCGATGCGCGCCGGCATGGAGGGGAATTCATCATGCTGAATCTGCTGCGGCTGACCGACGGCTCCAACTATTACTGGTGGACGCGCGCCGGATTTTCGGACGATTACGTCGTCTGGTTCTTCGTGTTCTCGAGCTTTCTCTTCGGAAGCTGCCTCGGCAGCTTCCTGAATGTCTGCATCTGGCGCATGCCGCTCGGCGAATCGATCGTCACCGCTCCGTCGCACTGCCCGAAGTGCGGCACACCGATCCGCTGGTTCGACAACATCCCGGTGGTCAGCTATCTTGCGCTGCGCGGCCGCTGCCGCAGCTGCAAAGCTCCGATTTCACCGCGCTACGTGATCGTCGAGGCGCTGACCGGAATCCTCTTCGCGCTGCTGCTTTTCAAGGTCGGCGCGACGCAGCAGCCGCCGTTCACGCTGCTGCTCTATTTCACAATGACGCTGCTCTGCATCACCACGATCTGGATCGACTTCGAACACCGGCTGATTCCGGATGCGACGACATACCCGGCAATCCTGTTCGGGCTCGCCGCGTCGGCGGCGTTCCCGTCGGTGTGGGGAGTGTCGAACCATTTGCTCTCCGGCGCATACGCGCTGATCTCCGGAGCGGCGGCGGGGGGGGCGCTCGCTCTCTTCGCGATCGTCGGGCGCGCCGTTTCCGGGCGCGAGGTGCTCGGCTGGGGCGACGTCAAATTCGTCACGGCCGCCGGAATCCTGCTCGGTCTGCCGGGAGCCTGTTTCGCGGTGCTGGCCGGGTCGCTGCTCGGATCGCTCTACGGCGTATTCCGCGCGTTCCGCAGCAGGCGGAAACTCTCCCGCGTCACGGTTCCGCTCGGACCGTTCCTCGCCTTCGGCTGCTTCGCATGGATGTTCGCGGGCGAAAAGCTCCTGCGCTGGTATCTCGGTTTCTTTCCGAATTTTGAATCGTAATTGCGGCGCGGAAGGCTTGCACTCTTCCGCCCGCGTGTTATATTACCCGGAACAAAGACCTGCAATGCTCAGAAACAGAACTAAGGAGAATGAGTATGGCTTCCATGTTTGATGCGGCGAAAAAAGTCTATGCCGATCTCGGCGTCGATGTCGAAGCGGCGTTCAACCGGCTCGACCAGATTCCGATCAGCCTTCACTGCTGGCAGGGCGACGACGTCGCCGGCTTCGAAAACAGCACCGCCCTCGACGGCGGCCTCGCCGTGACCGGCAACTATCCGGGCCGCGCGCGGAACGCCGACGAGCTCCGCGCCGACCTCGAAAAGACGCTCTCGCTGATTCCGGGCAAAAAGCGGCTGAACCTCCATTCGATCTACGCCGAGACCGACGGCAGGCCGGTCAAGCGCAACGAGCTCGAGCCGAAACACTTCGCGCGCTGGATGGACTGGGCGAAGGAGAACGGCCTCGGCCTCGATTTCAACCCGTCGTACTTTTCGCATCCGATGATGAAGGACGGCCTCACGCTGTCGAGCCCCGACGCGGGCGTGCGGAAGTTCTGGGTCGAGCACGGCATCGCCTGCCGCGCCATCGCCGAGGCGTTCGGCAGGAAGCTGCGCAGCACCTGCATCACGAACTTCTGGGTGCCGGACGGCTTCAAGGACACCCCGTTCGACCGCCTCGCCCCGCGTGAACGGCTGGCCGATTCGCTCGACAAGATCTTCTCGGTCGAATGCAATCCGCGCTACAACCGCGATGCGGTCGAATGCAAGCTCTTCGGCATCGGCGCCGAGAGCTGCACGGTCGGTTCGCATGAGTTCTACATGGGTTATGCGATGAAGAACGGCAAGCTGCTCTGCCTCGATGCCGGGCATTTCCACCCGACCGAAGTCATCTCCGACAAGATCACGAGCACGCTGCTCTATTTCGACGAGATCCTGCTGCACGTGAGCCGCGGCGTCCGCTGGGACAGCGACCACGTCGTCACCATGACCGAGGAACTCCGCGCCATCGCCGAGGAGATCGTCCGCCACAACTACGACAAGCGGGTCCACATCGGTCTCGACTACTTCGACGCCTCGATCAACCGGGTCATGGCCTGGACGATCGGCGCGCGCAACATGTCGAAGGCGCTCCTGATGGCGCTGACCGAGCCGGCCGCCATTCTGAAGAAGGCCGAAAAGTCCGGCGACAAGGGCAGCCGCCTCGCCTGGATGGAAGAGGCCAAGACCCTCCCGTTCGCCGCCGTGTGGGAGGAGTACTGCACGCGGAACAACGTTCCGGGCACGGCGTGGATCGACGAGGTCAAGACCTACGAAAAGGATGTGCTCTCGAAGCGCAGCTGACCGGAAACGGTCGCCGGCGGCTCCCGGCCGGGAGCCGCCGTTCGTTCGGCAGATTCGTTCTTTTGACAGATTTCCAGGGAAGAAAAGGGATTTTCAGATATGTCACTCACCACGATTCGCGACCTCTCCAACCGTTACGGCGCCGACCCCTCCTTCGTTCTGGCCGGCGGCGGAAACACTTCGTACAAGGACGAAAAATATCTCTATGTGAAGCCGAGCGGCGTCGCCCTCGCGGAGATCAGGGAATCCGATTTCGTCAGGATGGAGCGTGAGACGATCCGCAAGGTATTCTCCCTCTCCGGCTACGCGGACAACGTCGAGCGCGAAGCGATGGTGACGAAACTCATGGCCTTCGCGGCCGCCGATGCCGCCGCGCGCCGTCCGTCGGTCGAAGCGCCGCTGCATGAGCTCATGCCGTTCACCTACATCGTGCATCTGCATCCGGCCATGGTCAACGGCCTGACCTGCTCGAAGAACGGAAAAAAGGAGTGCGGGCGGCTGTTCCCGGACGCGCTCTGGATTCCCGAAACCGATCCGGGCTTCATCCTGGCCAAGACGGTTTACGACGCGAGCGTGCAGTACGAAAAGGAGCACGGCAAGCCGGTTTCGATGATCTTCCTGCAGAACCACGGCGTTTTCGTCGGCGGCAATACCGCGCAGGAGATCGATGCCGCGTACGGCCGGATCATGTCCACGCTGCGCGAAGCCTACGAGAAGGCCGGAATCCCGACCCGGCTCACCGGTTTCGGAGAGCTCGACGAAGCGTTCGCCTTCGAAACCGCCCCGCAGCTGCGCGGCCGGCTCGGCGACGGTGAAACGCCCCTGACAATCAAGGTGCTGCCGCCCTTCCGCACCGCGCGCGGGCCGTTTACGCCCGATCATATCGTCTATGCGAAATCGTACTCGCTCGTCACCGACGACCCGACCGAGGCCGAAATCCGCGCGTTCGAAGATAAAAACGGTTACAAGCCGCTCGTGGTCGAAGTGCCCGGCAAAGCGGTCTTCTGCGCCGGCAAAAACGGCAAAGGGGCCGAGACGGTCGCGCTTCTCGCCCGGGACGGCGCGCTCGTGCAGCAGCTGACCGAGGCATTCGGCGGCCCGCGCAACCTCTCCGACGCCGGGCGAAGCTTCATCGAAAACTGGGAGGCCGAGTCGTACCGCAAGAAGGTTGCGGGCGGCGCGAACATCCGGCTCTCCGGCAAGGTCGCGGTCGTGACCGGCGGAGCACAGGGCTTCGGCTACGGCATCGCCGAGGAACTGGCCGCCGAGGGGGCCACGGTCGTCATCGCCGACATGAATGTCGAGGGCGCGAAAGCGGCAGCCGAAAAGCTGAAGGCTGCGGGCGGAGCCTCCGCCGTGGCGGTCAACATCGCGGACGAGGCGTCCGTGGCGGAGATGGTCCGCTCGGTCGTGCTGTCCTACGGCGGAATCGACCTCTTCGTGGCGAACGCGGGAGTCCTCAAGGCCGGCTCGGTCCGCACGTTCGAAAAGCGCGACTGGGATTTCGTGACCAATGTGAACTACACCGGCTATTTCCTCTGCGTCAAGCATGTCTCCGACGTGATGGCGCGCCAGAACGCCTGCTGCAACGGCTGGACCGACATCGTCCAGGTCAACTCGAAGAGCGGGCTCGTCGGCAGCAACCGCAACGGCGCCTACGCCGGCAGCAAGTTCGGCACGGTCGGTCTCACGCAGAGCTTTGCGCTGGAGCTGGTTTCGGACCGGATCAAGGTCAACAGCGTCTGCCCCGGCAATTTCTTCGACGGTCCGCTCTGGTCGGATCCCGAGCGCGGCCTCTTCGTGCAGTACCTGAAGAGCGGCAAGGTTCCGGGCGCCAGGACGGTGGCGGACGTGAAGCTGCATTACGAAAAACAGATCCCGATGCATCGCGGCTGCTTCCCGTCGGACGTGGCGAAGGCGATCATCTACGCGGTCTGCCAGTCCTACGAAACCGGCCAGGCAATTCCGGTCACCGGCGGACAGGTTATGTTGAATTAAAGGAATTTTTCTGGAATCATGGGCAAATTGATTTTGTTTCAGGGGGATTCGGTCACGGATTGCGGCCGCACATCGAGCGGTGATCCGGACGGGAATCTCGGCGTCGGTTATCCGTATTTCATCACGGCGCGGCTCTGGGCCGACCGTCTCGGCGAGGAGATCGAAACCGTGAACCGCGGCATCAGCGGGAACCGGGTGGTGGATCTCTACGCGCGTTGGAAAATCGACGCGCTGAACCTGAATCCGGACGTGCTGTCGATCCTGATCGGCGTCAACGACACCTGGCATGAGTTCATGTACCGGAACGGAGTCGAGGTGCCGCGCTACGCCGGGTTCTACCGGAAACTGATCGACTGGACCCGGGAGAAGCTCCCGGACTGCAAACTCGTGCTCTGCGAGCCGTTCGTGCTCGAAACCGGCGTCGTGACGCCGGAGTGGGTGCAGGAGATGGATCAGCGCCGCGCGGCAGTCAAATCGCTGGCGGACGAATACGGTGCCGTGTTCGTCCCGTTCCAGAGCGTCCTGTCGGCGGCGGCGGAAAAGGCCGGCGACCCGGCGAAAATTCTCGGCGACGGCGTCCACCCGACGCCCCGCGGACATCAGCTTATGGCGGACGCCTGGCTCAAGGCCGCCGCCGGAGTGCTGTAAGGAGAGAGCGGACAGATGCAGCAGCAGATTCATGACATTCTCGTCGAGATGGGCGAAGACCCGTCGCGCGAGGGGTTGCTCGATACGCCGAAGCGGGTGGAGAAAAGCCTGCGCTTCCTGACGCGCGGCTACGGCCAGACGCTGGAGGAGGTGGTCAACGGAGCACTGTTCGAAGCCGAGTCCGATGACATGGTCATCGTGCGCGACATCGAGTTCTTCAGCCTCTGCGAACACCACATGCTGCCGTTTTTCGGCAAATGCCATGTCGGCTACATTCCGAAGGGGAAAATCATCGGCGTCAGCAAGGTGGCGCGCATCGTCGACATGTTCGCGCGGAGGCTCCAGGTGCAGGAGCGGCTGACCAAGCAGGTCTCCGAAGCGCTGATGAAGATCCTCGGTGCGGAAGGCGTCGGCGTCGTCGTCGAGGCGCAGCACCTCTGCATGCAGATGCGCGGCGTCGAGAAACAGCATTCGGTCATGACCACGAGCTCGATGGTCGGTTCGTTCCGGCGCGAGCTGGCGACCCGGAACGAGTTCACCCGGCTGATCCGATGAGGGCTCTGGTACAGAGGGCGGCGGCCGGAAGCGTCGACGTCGCGGGCGAACGGATCGGCGAGATCGGCAAAGGCCTCGTCATCCTGCTCGGCGTGACCCACTCCGACACGGAGAAGGATGCGGCGTTCCTGGCCGAAAAATGTATGAATCTGAGGATTTTCGAGGACGACGCGGGCAAGATGAACCGTTCGCTGCTGGATGTCGGCGGCGAAGCGCTCATCATCTCGCAGTTCACGCTGTACGGCGATGCGTCGCACGGGCGGCGTCCCTCCTTTACCGAGGCGGCGCGGCCGGAAGTCGCGATCCCGCTCTACGAGAAATTCGTCGAGCTCTGCCGCGGATACGGCGTGCGGGTCGCAACCGGCAGATTCGGGGCTGAAATGCTCGTTTCGATCCGGAACGACGGCCCGGTAACCATTCTGGCGGAGTCGCGGTAAATGCGGAAAGGCGTAGTCATACTCGGAGCGACCGGCTCGATCGGCAGAAGCGCGCGCGCCGCGCTGGCCGCGCTGCCGGAACGTTTCCATGTAGTCGGGCTCGTGGCCCGGAACAATCTTGCGGAGCTCGCCGCGCAGGCGGCGGAATTCCGTCCGGAGTGGACGGTCACCACCGATCCGGCCCGGACCGGAGAGCTCGCGGAACTCCTTCCGCCGGACCTGAAGGCGGCGGGGGGGATGGAAAAGGTCCACGAACTCGTCACAGCCCCGCAGACCGACATCGTGCTCTGCGCCATCGTCGGAACCGCCGGGCTCGAGCCGGTCATCGCCGCGCTTCGGGCCGGGAAGCGGGTCGCGCTCGCCAGCAAGGAGGTGCTCGTGCTCGCGGGAGAGATCATCGAGCGTGAGCTCGCGGCCAATCCCTCGGCCGAACTGATCCCGGTGGACAGCGAGCACTCGGCGATCTTCCAGTGCCTCGCCGGGCGGAAGCACCGGGAAATCAGGAATCTCTACCTGACCGCCTCGGGCGGCGCTTTCCGCACCTGGCCGCGCGAGCGCCTCGCCGCCGCGACGGTGGAGGACGCCCTCGCCCATCCGACCTGGAATATGGGGGCGAAAGTGACCATCGACTCCGCGTCGATGATGAACAAAGCGCTCGAAATGGTCGAAGCGCGCCATCTGTTCCGGGTCGAGCCGGAGCAGGTCCGGGTACTGATCCACCCGCAATCGGTCATTCACTCGATGGTCGAGCTGAACGATTCGAGCCTGATCGCCCAGCTGTCGAGGCCCGACATGCGGTTTGCGATCACCTATGCCTTCACGTATCCGGAACGTGCGGCGACGAACCTGCCCGCGCTCGATTTCTCCACCCGGCTCGGACTCGAGCTCCAGCTCCCGGAGCCGGGGCGCTATCCGGCGCTCGTCTTCGCCGAGGAGGCGATGAAGCGCGGCGGCACGCTGCCCGGCGTCATGAATGCGGCGAACGAGGTCGCCGTCGACAAATTCCGGCGCGGCGAAATCAGGTTCCCGGCAATCTGGCGGATCATTGAAAAGACCATGAGCGCGCACGAGGTCGAGCCGCAATCCGACTTCCAGACCATCCGGGTCGCAGACGCCTGGGCGCGCGCCTATGCGGCGGGACTCCGATGAACCGCCGGAAAAAGCGGTTCTGCCTCCTCATTCTCGGGCTGACCGGGCTCGCCGCGCTGTTCCGGCTCTTCCGGCTCGACGCGGCACTCGAATACGATGAAATCTGGACGCTGGAAAACTATGCGTCCGCCTCTCTCAAGGTCATTTTCACCGAGCTTGCGCTGCCCAACAACCATCCGCTGAACTCTCTGGCCGTCAAGCTGACCGCCTTCTCCGGCGGCGCGCCGCAGTGGATCCGGCTCGTGCCGTTCCTCGCCGGGGTGCTGGCCGTGCCGCTGGCGGGCGCCGCGGCGTTCGGGCTCTGGAAGCGCCGGAGCGCCGCGCTCTGGAGCATGTTCTTCGTCGCCGTCCTGCCGCAGGCCGTGCTCTACTCGCAGCAGGCGCGCGGCTATTCGCTGCAGCTCTTTTTTCTGCTGGTGTTCACCGCCGGACTGTTCGCGGCGCGGAGACGCCCCGTCGCGGGATGCGCCGGAATCCTGCTCGGCGCGGCGGGGGCGATGCTGACGCTGCCGACCTCCGCCTTCTATCTCGCGGCCATCGGAAGCGCCGGGCTGTACCGGTGCCGGAAGGATTACCGGAACCGCCTCCCGGCGGCGTTTTCTCTGGCGGCCGCCGGCGCCGGGTCCCTGATCTGGGTGCTGGTCAACCTCAAAAGCTTCGAGGCGAACCGCAGCTGGGGCAGTCCGATCGATTCGTTCGGCGACCTCTTTTCGTTCCTGATCGATACGGCCGGGCAGAATCTGCCGTACCCCGTCCTGTTCGGAGCGCTGACCGCATTGCTGCTCGGCTTCCGCCGCAGCCGGCCGCTACTCTGGCTCTGGGGTTGCCTGACAGTGTCGGCGGTCGCATTCAATGCCGGTCCGCCGCGCACGTACCTGCCGCTGGCGGCGGCGACCGCGCTCACGGCCGGATACGGAATCGACCTGCTGCTGCGCCGTTTTCCGGGCGGCCGGAAATACCTGGCCGCATGTTTCGTGCCGGCCGCGCTGGCCGCGCTGGCGGCGGCTTACCGGCAGCCGTATCCGGACTGGTATGCGATCCACCGGACCATCCGGGAGCTGCCGCCGGAGATCACGGTCGTCTTTCCGGCCAACGACTCGAATCCGCTGGCGTGGAACAACGCGCCCGAAAGCTACCGCGAACAGCTCCGCCGCATCGCGCCGCTGCCGCCCGGCCACGCGGAGCGGAAACTGCTCGTGGTCAGCCGGGACGGTTCCATGACCGGCAGCACGTCCTCCGGAGCGGAGACGAAAATTCCCCTCTCCGTCCCGGGCATTCCGGTCGAACTCGATGCCATGCACGGCATGCTGTACGGGCTCGAAGAGCTGGACGGGCCGCCGGCCGCAGGAACCCCGTTCCTCGCCTTCATCCGCCCGCTGCCGGAGCCGGAAGCGAAAAAGCTGCTGCGGATTCTTTCTGCCGGGCAGGAGTGCCTGTTTCTGAATTTCTGGCTCTGCACTCCCGTCACGGAAAATGATATCCTCTACCGTTACTACCTTGCCGGCGGCATCGCCGGGGAGCCGGAAAAAACCGGCTGGGACGCATTCCTGCATGAAAAACCCGGCGCGACCGCCCTCTACCGGATCGTTCCGGCCGGAAAATCACGATAAAAACCATGCTCCCGACTTGAAAAAAGATAAGAAAACAGTTATGCTATGATACATATATTTCAAACAGAAGGCGCGCCTTCGGTGCGTTTTTTCATAACCAGAGAGGTACTGCATCAATATGGATTGGATTCTTGACATACTTTCCGTGGTCTTCGTCTTTGTGGCCATCGGATTCTGCATCTTTTCGCACGAGCTCGGGCACTTCCTCGCCGCCAAATGGCGCGGGCTGCACATCGATGCGTTTTCGCTCGGTTTCAAACCGTTCTGGCGGAAGAAAATCAACGGTGTGGAGTACCGGCTCGGCTGGCTTCCGTTCGGCGGCTACGTCGAGCTGCCGCAGGTCGACGCGACCGACGCGATCCCGAAAGCGGCGGACGGCACGGAGCTGCCGCGCGCCAAACCGCTCGACCGGATCATCACGGCTGTGGCCGGGCCGCTCTTCAACATTCTCTCCGGGCTGCTGATCGCCTGTTTCGTCTGGTGGGTCGGGCTGCCGCAGGACACGCCGAAAATGCGCGAGCTCTCCGTCCTGACCGTCGATGAGGCGGGGCCGGAGTGGCAGGCGGGGCTGCGCCCCGGCGACCGGATCGTCAAGATCAACGGAGAACCGTTCTTCGCGACCTGGCGGGAAATCATCCTCAACAAGATCCTGTTCACGGTCGGCGCGGTCGAACTGGATGTGATCCGGGACGGCAAGCCGGTGAAGATCTCGTACGTCCCGGCTGAAAACCCGAACGCGCCCCGTCAGCTCAAGGCGGAAAAAATCGCCTGGCCGTTCTTTTCCGTGCTGATTCCGATCGACATGCATCCGGCGCCCGGTTCTCCGGCCGAGAAAGCCGGCGTGAAGGAAGGCGACGTGCTGGTCGCCGTCAACGGCGAACCGGTGTCGGATTTCGCCGCTTATCAGGCGGAAATCGACATCTCCGGCAGCGAGGGGAAACCGGTTGCGCTGACGCTGCGCCGCGGCAAGGAGACAGTCGAGCTCTCCGTCCTGCCCGCGCCGCTCAGGGACCTGGCCGAACAATACAGCATCTACCGCATCGGCGTCCGCTTCAATCCCGCCGCGACGGAAGACGGACTCGTCGTCATCGGAACCGAGGCGGGCTATCCGGCCGAAAAAGCCGGAATCCTGGCCGGAGACCGGATCAGGAAGCTCAACGGAGCTGCGGTGCCGGATTACGACACCTTCCTTACGGCCCTCGCCGCCCGGAAGGGAGAGCCCTCCGCAATCGAACTCGAACGCGACGGGAAGACGCTCGAGGTGACCGTTTCCCCGCTGATGATCTATCCGCACACGATCGGCGCGGAGCTTGCGATGCTCGATCACCCGACGCCGCTCCAGCAATTCTACAACACTTTCGAGATGAGCCGGAAATCGCTGATCGGCATTCTGGTCGGGCTCGGCAACAAACTCGGGCTCACCGAACAGACCAGCTCGCTCAAACCGAGCCACATGTCCGGGCCGCTCGGCATGGGCATGGTGCTCTTCACGTCGGTTCGCCACTCGTCGTTCGTGAGCGCGGTCTATTTCATGGTCATCATCTCGTTCGCGCTGGCGATCTTCAACCTGTTCCCGCTGCCGGTGCTCGACGGCGGACACATCACCTTCGGACTGATCGAGATCATCTTCCGGCGGCCGCTGCCGACCGTGGTGATCAAAGGGCTGTCCACCGTGTTCGTCGTGCTCCTGATCGGCCTCATGGTCTACGTCACATTCTCCGACGGGCGCCGGCTGCTGCGCAACACCGGCCTGATTTCCGTCGATGCCGATACGCCGCAGCCGGCGGCAGCCGCCGCGGAAAACTCGGCAGGGGCAAAAGCGGAGGCGGCCGATGGCAGCGTCACGTCGAAATAGCCGGCTCATCCGGGTCGGCGCTGTGGCGGTCGGCGGCGACAGCCCGGTATCGATCCAGTCGATGACCAACACCGATACGCGCGACGCCGCCGCGACGCTGAACCAGATCCGGGCGCTGCACCGGCTCGGCTGCCAGATCATCCGGGTCGCGGTTCCGGACCCGGCGGCGGCCGCGGCAATCCGGGCCATCCGGGCGGAGAGCCCGATTCCGGTCGTCGCCGACATCCATTTCGACTACCGCCTCGCGCTGGCCGCGATGGAGAACGGCGCCGACGCCATCCGGCTCAACCCCGGCAATCTGAACGACGAAGGCGGCCTCGAACAGGTGGCGGCCCTCGCCGTTGAGCGCGGAATCCCGATCCGGGTCGGCGCGAATTCCGGCAGCGTCCGCACCGCCCTCGTGCGCCGGTACCAGAGCCGCGGCATGAGCCGCGACGAGGCCGTCGCCGAAGCGCTCGTCGACAGCGCCCTCGAGCAGTGCCGGCTGCTCGAAAGCTTCGGCGTCACACAGATCAAGGCGGCACTGAAATCGTCAAGCGTGCCGGTCACCGTCGCGGCGTACCGCAAATTCGCGGCCCGGACGGATTATCCGCTCCACATCGGCGTCACCGAAGCCGGGACGCCGGCGCGCGGCGTCATCAAATCCGCAGTCGGCATCGGCACGCTCCTGATGGAGGGAATCGGCGACACGCTCCGGGTCAGCCTGACCGGAGATCCGGCCGAGGAAGTTATCGCCGGGCGGCGGATTCTCGAAGCGTGCGGACTCCGCGACGCGATGCCCGAAATCATCTCCTGCCCGACCTGCGGCCGCACCGAAATCGACCTGATCGGACTCGCCGAGAAGGTCGAAGAGCTCGTCGCCGACATCAAGGAGTCGGGGCATGACATCAAGCTGCGCAAAGTCGCCGTGATGGGCTGCGCGGTCAACGGCCCCGGCGAGGCGCGCGACGCGGATCTCGGCGTCGCCGGCAGCAGGAACGGCAAACTCGTGATTTTCAAGTTCGGCAAAGTAGTCGGCGCCTTCGACCCCGATGCCGGATTCGAATATTTCAAACTGGAGATACTGAAAAACAGTACTCGAACAGGGGAGGACAGGAATGTTTAGAAGCATGTGGATGCGAACGCTTCCGGCCGCCGCGCTCATTCTGGGCGGGCTTGCAGCCGAAGCGAAAGTCGAACTCGCGCCGGTCTTTTCGGACAACGCGGTTCTGCAGCGCGATGTGGAAGTCCCGGTCTGGGGCTTCGCCGACCCCGGCGAAAGCGTCACGGTGAAGTTCGCCGATCAGACGAAGACGACCACCGCCGGAGACGACGGCAAGTGGATGGTGAAGCTCTCTCCCCTCGCCGCCAGCAAGGAGAACCGCACGCTCGAGGCCTCGGGCCCGACAAACAGCGTGAACGCCAAAAACATCCTCGTCGGTGAAGTCTGGATCGCCAGCGGCCAGTCCAATATGGAGATGCCGCTCTGGGGCGGCGGAGAACACTACCGCCACCGCAACGCGAACGGCACCGGCAAGGAGGTTGCCGACCGCACGAACCTGCCGCTGCTGCGCTTTACGAACATGCCGCGCCAGTGGAGCACGACCCCGTCCGAAAAGGAGCCGGTCAAATGGAATCAGGCGGTGCCGGGAGCCGAACTCGAAAGAGCCAGCGCCACGGCCTTCTTCTTCGGCCGCGAGCTGCTGAAGGAGCTCGACGTGCCGATCGGCATCCTCGGCGCCTACTGGGGCGGAACCCGGATTGAACCGTGGACGCCGCCGGAGGGGTTCAATTCGGTTCCCGAGGTCGCAAACATCGCCAGAAGCGTGAATGCGAAGATTCCCGGCACGAAGACCCATAAGGAAGTCAGCGACAAGGTCATCGCGGATTACAGCAACTGGCTCGCCGCCTACAAGGACGCGATCGCGAAGGGCGAACAGCCGCCGCAGCCGCCCGCTTTCCCGGCCGAGCAGAAGCCGTTCGGACGCCATCAGGACCCGACCGTGCTCTACAATAAGATGCTCTACGGTTTCGTCCCCTATGCGGTTCGCGGCGCAATCTGGTATCAGGGCGAATCGAACCTCGGCGACAAGATGCTTTACAAGAGCAAGATGCAGGCGCTGCTGAACGGCTGGAAGCAGGTGTTCCGGAATCCCGGACTGAAACTCTACTTCGTCCAGCTTGCGCCCTACACCTACAACAACGGCGACCCGACCATGCTGCCGCAGCTCCGCGAAGCGCAGCAGGCGTTCGCGGACGGCGAAAAAGATGCCGGCATGGCGATCATCAGCGACGCCGTTCACAACGTCCGCGACATCCATCCGGCCGACAAGGAGATCGTCGGCAAACGTCTCGCCTATCTTGCGCTGAACCGCGACTACGGCCGCAGCGACATCAAGGCGGATTCGCCGCGCCTCAAGAGCTCCCGCGTCGAGGGCAATAAGTTCATCCTCGACTTCGATTTCGTCGAAAGCTGGAAGGCGCCCGGAAACACGATCCCGTTCTTCGAAGTGGCCGGCGCGGACTGCGAATTCTTCCCGGCCCGGGCAGAAATCGACGGCACCCGGCTCGCGGTCAGTTCCGACAAGGTTTCCGAACCGAAGAGCCTGCGTTATATGTGGAACGAAACCAACGAGGGCAAGCTTGCCAACGAGGCCGGACTGGTGCTCGGCTCGTTCCAGATTCCGTACAATCCGACCTTCGAAGAACTGCTCGCCGCCTACAAGGCGAACAGCAGGCTCGTCTACGAATACGACCTCAAAAGCGGCTCCGGCTTCGGCGACAAAACCAAAGTCAACTACGTCGTCGACAACAGCGACGCGATCAAGGGAAGAATCACCCGGATCACCTATCTGGCGGAAATCGTGAAGAAGGACGGCGAAAAGCAGTTCGTCTGCGTCTCGATGGACCCGTTCACCACGAACGTCAGGCAGATCGGCGTACCGGTCAAATCCTCCGGCGCCGCATTCCAGACCCGGGTTCAGAACCTGAACGTGCTGAGCAACGTCAGCGGCGTCCGGACCGGCCGGATCAAAGAGGGCAACATCGAATTCTGGCCGAACAATTACGGCGGCCAGAACAAGGCCCGCATCCCGGGCGCGGCCAACGACAAATATGACTTCGGCGACGAGAAAACCTCTCCCGAAATCGGTTACGGCTCGATGCAGATCCACAACTTCGGCGCCCGGCAGACGATCTTCGCCTACAACAACTTCTCGGCCGGCGGCAATGCGGATATCGGCATCGGCAACCAGCCCTCCGGCAATCCGGACTGGACCTTCTCCGCCAACGCGAGGAACTGCGAAAAGGCGACGCTGTACGTCTTCGTCAACGAAGTTCCGCGCGACGACACGAAGTATCTCGACGCGGTCAAAGCCCGTGTTCCCGAAGCTGCCTCGATGCGTCTCGCCTACGCTTACGACCTCAGGAGCGGTTCCGGCTTCGGCGACCGGACCCGGGTCCGGTACGCCGCGGACAACAGCGATCTCCTGGCCGGGAAAGCGAAAAAGGTCGGTTATCTCATGGTGCTGACCGACAAGAGCGGCCGGGAGAACTGGGTCTATGCCGCGATGGATGCGTTCGACCCGAACGTCGCGAAACTCGGCGTCCCGGTCAAGTCAACCGGCGCCGTCTTCCAGAAGAAGATCAGCAACCTCGAAGTCAAATCCAACACGGACAAGGTCAAAACCGGTTCGTTCGCGGAGGGCAACATCGAATTCTGGTCGAGCAACTACGCGCAGCAGAATGCCGCAGGCATCCCGGGAGCTTCGGAGCAGACCTTCGACTTCGGCGACCGGAGAACCGGCGACGACCCCGGCTACGGTTCGATGCAGATCCACAACTTCACCGAGAAGCAGACCGTTTTCGCCTACAACAACTTCTCGGCCGGAGCCTCTTCCGACGTCGGCATCGGCAACCAGCCCGGCAACCAGCCGGACTGGACCTTCTCGAAATCGCTGCAGAACTGCAAAGACGCCTGGCTCTATGTCCTCGTCGACATGGAGTAGGCTGAAATAACGCCGAACGCGCCCGGTTCCCAGACGGAACCGGGCGCGTTTTTTTTTCAGCGGCCGGCAAACCGCGACAAGGATCGCGCTTTATTTCGCAAGCGCTTTAAACACCTGAATGCAGTTGTAGAGCGCGCGCGGCAGGTGGAAGAAGGTCTTCGACGGCGACCCCTTGAAGCCGTTGCTCACCGTGCCGTCGTAGTTGACCAGGCCGAACCACTCCGGGTAATCGGGATCGCGGAAATGCCTCCAGCTCCACTCGTCGACCTCCCGGAAGCGCTCGAACAGCCGTTCGTCGCCCGAGATCCGGTAGGAGAAGGCGGCCGCCAGCAGCGCTTCGTTGTGCGTCCACCATCCCTTGACCATATCGCGTCCGTCCCAGACCGGTTTGTCCAGCGCATCCATATAGTAGAAGAGCCCGCCGTTCTTCCGGTCGGTGGTGTAGTCGAAAATCCGCAGCGTCCACTCCGGCACCCGGTCGAGAATCTCCCGGTTCCCGGCCAGCTCCGCCCCCTGGATAAGAAACCACATCGTCTCGAAATCGTGTCCCGGAATCACCGTGCGGAACAGAGAACTCTCGAGCCGGAAGCCGCCGTCGGTCGGCACGCTCTCAAGCCAGCGGCCGGCTTCGGGACAGTAGAAGCGCGGAATGATCTCAAAGGTCATCTCCAGCGCGGTCCGGACCTTGTCGTCGAATTCGCAGCCGCAGACCAGCATCGTGCGGCAGAGATGGCAGAGATGCATGTAGCAGCCGCGGCGGCGCATCGGCGGAAACAGCTCCGAACGCGAAAAGTGCTCGGATTCCTTCAGCCCGGCCAGGTAATTCGTGAAGCAGCTGCGCGCCTCCTCGCGGAAGCGCTCCTCCCCGGTGGCGCGGAACAGCTCGGCGCAGGCGCACCCGGCATAGACGAAAATCATCGTCCCCATGAATCCGCCCCTGCCGGGCATGAGCGGAGTGCCGGCGGCGTTGGTCATGGCCGGATAGCCGCCGTCGTCGGGACGGCGCGTCCTCCAGCAGAAATCGAAGCCGAACCGGGCCAGCTCCAGATACTCGTCCTTCGAATATTCGGAGTTGTACAGCGCGGCGAACATATAGACGTTCCGCCACTGCATCGCGATGCTCTTCGCCGTATCGAAGCAGTTGCCCTCCCGGTCGAGCGAGTTGAAGAAACCGCCGTTCTCCCGGTCGACGGCGCGTTCCGCCCAGAACGGGGTGACGCGGTTCAGCAGTTCATCTTCATAGCGGCCGATGATCTCATTATAGTCATGCATATCAGTTTCATCCGGAATTAAAGGTATATCTTATAAAATACACCGCCGGAACGAAGAATACAATCCCCGGAGAGCGCGTCCGCTCTCACTTCGAGTCTGCGGGCGGCGGCTTCCGCTTCTGCGCCTCAAGCTCCTTCGGGAGCTTCGCATTCTCGGCCCGCAGTTTTTCGCGCATGTTCCGCCCGGCCCGCCGCGCCCTGCCGGTTCCTGATCGTTCTCCGGGTTCACCCGGCTCAGGATTTCGCCGCGCTCCGCCGTCAGCAGCGAAGCGCTGCCGGCGACGGGAAGCACCGTCCGGCGGCGCTCCCCGAGGCGCACGAGCTCACAGGCGTTTGCTTCTCCCCGAAAAAGTCGCGCAGACGAGCCGGGAGCGGTCCGTGCCCGAGCGAACCGAGCTCCTTCGCCAGTACTTCGGCACGCACTCTCTGCAGCCCGGACGCCCGGCTGCCCGGAAAACGCTCGACCGCCTTCGCAATCTCGCGCGGATTCATGGAGATAAACCGGATAAAGCGTCCAGCGCCGTATATGGCCGACATATTGCAGATCATCCGCCGTCTTCCGGTAAAAAACGCCGTCGAGATTGAACATCCGGGCAGAAATATGGTAACCGTTCCGATCGACGCCGTCCGTGACCGGCACGAAGTAAGTCAGCAGGAGCCGGGAGTGTCCGATCAGCAGAAGCCCCGGCGGCATCAGCGGAATTCTCCGTTCCCGCACTCCCCTTTTCCACCCGTTTCCGGACCGTTTCCCCATCGCCTCCCCCGCCTCTTTTCCGTTTCCGAAGCAAACAGCAGCACGGCAACGGACGCTTTTCCATCGCAAGTTCATCTCTTTCAATGCCTTTTTCATTCAAAAAAACAATAAAAATATCGCATTGCAGGTTGAAAAAAACAAAATATGTAGTAAAATAGGTATAGATAGGGTTATTTAGGGGCATTTAGGATGGCAGTGACGGGGACGAGTCTTTTTCAGGGGCTTTATCTGGGCGAGTACGACCACGCGTTGGACGCCCAGTGCCGCGTCACGCTTCCGAGCGACTGGCGGAACCCGGAAGGTGCTACGGAGCTGGTGATGATTCCGGCCCGCGGCAAGGCGCTCGTGCTGTTGCCGATTCAGACCTTTCTTGATTTCGTCAAGAAGGCGACGAAGCTCGCGATTGCGAATCCCAAGATGCAGATGGCGCTCGCGTACCTCGGTTCGCGGTCGCGCCAGTGCCGCTGCGACAAGCAGGGACGCATCGCCCTCGACCGGAAAATGCTCGATGAGATCGAGGTGAAGAACCAGCTCAAGCTCATCGGGGCCGTAACCCATATCCGTCTTTCGGCGCCGGAAAACTGGCAGATTCCGGACGACGAAGGAACGTTGAACATGTATCTGGACGAAATCCAGAAGGTCAGCGACGAAGGCGACGGCATCGCCTCATTGCTGGCCGATGCGATCAATAAAAAGGACCGGCTGTAATGGCGGAGCTGTTTGAACATATTCCGGTGCTCGGAGCCGAGGTGCTCGAGTTCCTGACCTTTCCGGCGGACCGGCCGGCCCGGCTGATCGACGGGACACTCGGCGGCGGCGGCCACAGCGCGATGCTGCTCCGGCGGTATCCGCAGCTTGCGCTGCTCGGCATCGACCGGGACGAAGCCGCGCTGGCGAAAGCGGCCGAAACGCTTGCTTTCGCCTCCGGCCGGACCCGTTTCGTCCGCGGCAACTATTCGGAGCTGGCGGGGATCGCCGCAGAGAACGGCTGGAAAAAAGTCGACGGCATCCTGCTCGACATCGGCGTCTCATCGCCGCAGATCGACCGCCCGGAACGCGGTTTCTCGTGGAGGGCGGAGGGACCGCTCGACATGCGGATGGACCGCCGCTCGGAACTCACGGCCAGCCGCCTGCTGAATACGGCGGCGGAGCGCGAACTCGAGCGGATTTTCCGCGAATACGGCGAAGTCGCCAAATCGCGGAAGCTCGCGGCGGCGGTAGTCAGGGCCCGGCAGGAGAAACCGTTCGCGGTGACATCGGACCTCGTCGCCCTGTGCGACGGGGTGCTCGGCCGGAGCCGTCCGGGGCAGCTCCCGGCGCCCACGCTCGTTTTCCAGGCGCTGCGGATCGCGGTGAACGACGAACTCGGCGAACTTGAGCGGGCGCTGCCCGCCGCGACGGAACTGCTGAACCGGGAGGGGCGTCTGGCGGTGATCAGCTTTCACTCGCTCGAAGACCGGATCGTGAAGAATTTCTTCCGGGACGAAGCTGCAAGCTGCAGCTGTCCGCCGGGTCTGCCGGTCTGCATCTGCGGGAAGATTCCGGCCCTGCGGGTCGTCACCCGCAAAGCCGTGACCGCAGGACCGGAAGAGCTGGAGAAAAACCGGCGCAGCGCGCCCGCGAAGCTGAGAGTCGCGGAAAAAATCATTTAGAAGAAAATAATAATTGATATAGAAATCAGGAGCAGGCACGGGGGAAGTCATGAACATTCAACCGGGAAAATTAAAAAAGCAGCGCAAAAGCGCGCAGACCGCCGCATCGACTCTCGGTGCGAGACTCGCGGCCGTCGTCAAGTTCGCATTCTTCCTCGGTATCATCGCGGCGTTTCTGAACATCTACATCTATCTGAACCAGAAGATTTCGGAAACGGATCGCGCGATCCGCAAAACCGGCCAGCAGATCGAAAAGACCGAACGCGAGATCGCCCAGCTCCGCATCCGCCGCGAACAGCTCTCCCGCTGGGAGCACATCCGCGGCAAGATCGAACAGTTCAAGCTCGGGCTGCGCGAACCCGCACCGGGCCAGGTCGGCCGCATGGCGCTTCTGACGCCGCAGCAGGCCGAGCTGGTCCCGCTCGAATCGGTGGCGTCCGCCCGGCGGGTCCGTCCGAACGGGCGCAACTGACGTTCCCGGCGGAGGTCCGCATGCAGAGCACCAACGACAAGATCCGGAACCGGATCCGCTGGGTTGCAATCCTGTTCATTCCGGTTGTGATCGTTCTGGCGGTCCGGCTCTACTTCATTCAGGTCGTGCAGCACGAATTCTATCTGGAAAAAGCGCGCGCCAGGTATACGACGACGAAAGTGACGGCCGGCAAGCGCGGCGAAATTTTCGATTTTCACGGGAATCTGCTGGTCAGCAACGTTCCGTGCGTCCACATCACTGCCGACCCGTCCCACCTGAAAAAACCGGGCCAGCGGCAGCGCCTCGCCTATCTGCTCGCCGCCGAGTTCCCGGAAAAGAGCTACCAGGACTTCTACGACCGGCTCGTTCCCACCCGCACGAAGAAGGATGAGGACGGCAACGTCGTGCTGAAGGAAGACGGCACCCCCGAAACGGTTCCGAACCGCTACGCGATGATCGCCCGCGGCGTGTCGCTCGAAAAAGCCGCTCAGGTGCGCGAGATCGCCAGACTCAACAAGCTCAATGCGCTCTTCTTCCAGGACTCCTACATGCGCGCCTATCCGAAAGGTTCGCTGCTCTCCAACGTACTAGGCTTCACGAACGTGGTCGACGACAGCGACGTCGCCCAGATCGGGCTCGAGAAATATTTCGACAAGCAGATGACCGCGCAGTTCGGGCGCGAAATCTACGAGCGCGACCGGATCGGCCGCCCGCTGCTCTACGGCCCCCATGTGTCGGAGGAGGCGCGGGACGGGCGGAATCTCTATTTGACCATCAGCGAACCGATCCAGTCCATCCTCGAGGAAGAGCTCGACGCCTCCTTCGCGGAGTGGAAGCCGGCGACGCTCTATGCCGCGATCGTCGACCCGAAGACCGGCAATGTGCTGGCCATGGCCCAGCGCCCGACCTTCGACCCGAACGACCGCTCGACCTACACCGATGCCGCCGGACGCACCCGCATCGCCGAAGACAGCATCGAGCCCGGCTCGATCATCAAGCCCTTCACGATCGGCAAGGCGCTCGACTGGGGGTTCGTCACTCCGGAAACCGAAATCGACTGCGACAAGGGAACCTGGATCTACCTCGGCAAACCGCTGCGCGATTCCCATCCGTACGACAAGCTGACCGTGGCCGGCGTCATTCAGAAATCGAGCAACATCGGAACCGCGAAGGTCGCCATGAAACTCGGAGAGGAGCGCGTCTACCAGGCGCTGCGCATGTTCGGCTTCGGAGAAAAAACCAACCTGCCCTTCCGTACCGAAACCAGCGGCTACCTGCCGCGCGTCTCGAAGTGGGACGGGCTGTCGATCACGCGCTTTCCGATCGGTTACGGCATTCGGGTGACTCCGCTGCAGATGCTGCGCGCCTACTGCGCACTGGCCAACGGCGGCCGCATGCCGCAGCTCCGGCTCGTCGACCGCGTCGAAGACCCCTCGACCGGTGAAATCCAGCACATTCCGGTGAGCGAGCCCGTCCAGCTTTTCGACCACCCCGAGAAGCATCGCGAGCTGATCGATATGATGATCAAGGTGACCCAGAAGGGCGGTACCGCTTATAAAGCGGCCCTCCCCGGCTACGAAGTTGCCGGCAAAACCGGCACGAGCCGGAAATATATTCCGGGCCGGGGGTATGTGGGCGGAAAATATTTTTCAAGTTTCGTCGGCTTCGTTCCGGCGCGCGATCCGGCCTTCGTCATGCTCGTCACGATGGACGAGCCGACCGGCGCCTACTATGCCGCCACCGTGGCGGTGCCGACCTTCAAGCGCGTGTCGCAGCGGGTGCTCCGGCATATGAACATCCCGCCCGACCCCGCGCTGCTGCCCGAAAACAACAGAACCCCGGCTGGACAATGAAACATCTGCACTTCATCGGAATCGGCGGCATCGGCATGAGCGGACTCGCCGCCATGTGCAAGGACCACGGTTTCACCGTGACCGGCAGCGACCGCGACGCGGACCATCCCGAAAACGCCCGCATCATCGATGCGCTGCGCCTCCAGAAAATCGAAATTTACCCGCAGGACGGCTCCTACCTCGAACAAAGCGGCCGCCCCGATGCGCTCGTCTACTCGACCGCCATCGAAGAGAGCAACCCCGACTTCCTGGCCGGAGAGGGCATTCCGCGCCTCCACCGCGCCGAGCTCCTGTCGCAGCTGGTCGGGGAGCTCGGCTTCGGCAATACCGTCGCCGTAACCGGGAGCTGCGGCAAAAGCACGGTGACCGCCTACCTGGCCGAAGCGCTGACCAACCTCGGCGCCGATCCATGCTGCCTGAACGGGGCGCTGTCGAAGCGGTTCCGCGGCGGCCGCTTCGCGGGCAACTACCGGCCCGGCGAAAAGGACTTCTTCGTCTTTGAAGCCGACGAAAGCGACAAGAGCCTGCTGCGCTATTCGCCGGACTATGCGGTCATTCTGAACCTGGGAACCGACCACTACGACCGGGAGGAGCTGATCCGCGTCTTTACGCAGTTCCTGAAGCAGGTGAAGAAGGGCGCCGTCCTCGAGCGGGAGGTCTACGAGGCGGTCAGAGAAGCCCTCCCCCGGCGGCTCGCCGTCCGCGTCTTCGATGCGAAACCGCGCCGGGACTCGCAGTACGCGGTCACCGACTACCGCAAAGTGACCCGGCCGGAAACGATCTACGTCCGGGGCCGCCGTTCCGAGCTGGCCCCGACCGGCGACCGTGCCGTGGAGGATACCATCGGGGCCAACAACATGCTCTCTTTTTACGGCATGCGTTCGGAGGATTTCCGCATTGAGAGTTCGTCTTTCCTGGCCGCCTTCACAGGGGAGCGCCGCATCGTGCTGCCGCAGCCCGGATTCCACACCGCGCTGAACGCGCTGGCCGTTCTCGCACTCCTCGAAATGCTGGAAATCGCCCCGGAAGAGGAGCTGCTCGAGGCCCTCGAACGGTTCAACGGCGTCTGGCGGCGCAACGACTTCGCCGGCGTGACCGTCAAAGGCGCGGCGGTTTACGACGACTATGCGCACAACCCGGAGAAAATTCTCTCCTGCCTCATGGCCATGCGTGAAATCGCCCCCGGCAATCTCTACGCCGTATTTCAGCCGCACGGCTACAAGCCGTTCGGCTTCATGCGCGACCAGCTGTTCCTCTACCTCGATGAATTCCTGCGCCCGAAGGATCGCTTCATCCTGCTGACTCCGTTTTACGCGGGCGGGACTTCGAGCTTTTCGCCGACGGCGGAAGAGGTCGCCGCCGACTGGAAAAGCCGGACCAGCCGTCCCGAACGGTTCATGGTGTTCCCTGACCGCGACACGCTGGCCGATTTCCTCGCGCTGAAGCCCGAATCCGGCGACGCCGTCGTCATCATGGGCGCCCGCGACAACTCCCTTTCGGATTATGCCGCGTCGCTGACGGTATGAGCGAATTCGACGATTTCAGGGAATGCCCGCTTGCGGCGGAGTTCCGGACATGCTATATTGAGTCCGCCGGCCGGGATTCCCCGGCCGCTGACAGCCCGTTCTGTGAAAACGGCTGATTCGATAGACGGGGAACGGCACGGCGCTTTCGGCCGGGCCGGCTCCCCGTCACTTTTCCGGCGGTCATCACTCCGCGGCAAGAACCAGTTTCCGGCCGTCAGCGGCGAGCCGGAAGGCGAATTCGCGGCCGCCGTCGCGGACGATGCTCCCCTTTTCCGCCCGGAATCCGTAATCCTCGCCGCAATGGCGGTAACGCAGCGCGCCGTCGCGGTGGAAGATCGCGGTACGGTGATATTCGGCACCGCGCACATTGCAGTCGAACAGCAGCGCCTCCCCTTCGGCCGGAAACTCGATCTCGACCGATTCGGGGTCGAGCAGGATGACGGTGCGGCCGCCCGCATCGCTTTTCCAGACGATCCGCATGCGTTCGTTTCCGGCATCCTCGACCGATTCGAATGTTCCGGGGCCGCCCGGGAAGCGGATCGTCGACGGGTTCCAGAGATTCCCGTCCACCAGCGGCAGCGCATCATAGCAGCAGACATTCGACGGGCAGGCCTGTTCGAGGAACGGCTCGGCATACGACTCGCGGAACAGCTGCCAGTCGCGGATGACCAGCCCGCGGTCCGCATCGCGGAACAGATTCACCCGGCCGAATCGCGACAGATACCAGATTCCGGCGCGATTCTCCTTCTTCCAGTCATCGAGCGTGACGACCGCGCTGACCGGCGTAACCGGGTAGCGGCCGCGGAACCACCGCCCCGACGCCTCGAGCGTCTCGACCCGGATTTTACCGGCGTCGCGGAGGCGCGCCAGTTCCCGGAACTGGTACGGCAGCCCGCGCCCGATCCGCTCCCAGCCGAACGAATTCTCCTGCCCGGCCTGCGCGTAGGAGAGCGCGAAATGCGGTCCGTCGCCGAAGTTTTCGCGCAGGAACCAGTCCACCCACTCCCGGCTGCCGCCGCCGATCCCTTCGTAGACGGGTTCGAGCGTGATGACCGGCTGCCCGTTGCCGGCCACTCCGGCCGAATACTGGTAGAGCGGGTCGCTGCCGAGCATGCGGAACACCGGAACCGGAATCTGCATCGCTTCGCTCTGCGCCGGCAGATATGCGTTCTTCCGGCTCGGATAGTAGGCATTCGCCCAGTAGCCGCCCCAGAGCGTATAGCCGTCGGTGCCGTACTGGTCTTTGCAGTTGCATCCGGCGGCAATGCCGTATTTCTCATGCAGGTAGTTGAAAAGGTGCGCATCGAAACACCAGCTGCCGACCGAAGCGGGCGGGCGGCCGAAGAGCTCCGCAAACCGGGCGACATAGGCGTCGGCAAGCCTCTCGCGCTCCCGCGGCGTGTAGCCGATGGAGAAGCCGACTTCGACGTTCCAGTCCCACGACCAGCGGCCCCGCCAGCGGATGCCGGCCGCCTCCGCCAGCTCTTCGACGACCTCGAACCAGCAGCCGGCTTCGTGGCTCTCCGGCATCTCCCGTTTCAGGAAATCGACATACGGACCCTTCACCAGCGCGTCGTACTGCAGCAGCCAGGTGGCCGGCAGCGCATGCTGCTTCGCCAGCTCCATCTCCCGGCGGACCGGCTCGAACAGATCCGGCTCTTCCCGGAAACGCGGCTCGACGGCGCGGATGAAGTTGACGATGTTGACGATATTCGTATTTTCCATGAGCATCCCCCTTGCTTTCGTTGAACGGATTTGTTATATTATACCGGATAAAAAGCCGAACGCCAATGTTCAAAACATAAATTTTTTTGTCTTATCTGCTCATATGCAACAATCGAACATCGATCTGCGGCCGAAACGCATCTACCGCTGCGACGGCAGACTCCAGGCGGGGACCTCCGTGCAGGAGAACGCCGCGCCCGCACTGCGCGGCGACATCTGCAACGACTTCCTGAATCCGTGCTACATCCTGTCCGGCAGCGGCTTCTACATCGACGCGGCGGGGCGGCGCTGCCGTTACGTTCCGGGGTCGCTCCTGATCCGTTTTCCGGGAGTGCCGCATCACCAGCACCACGACCGTGGCTTCTACGCCGACAAATACTTCGCGCTGCCGGCCGAATACGGCCGAATTCTGCTTGAGCGGAAGCTCATCACTCCGGAGAAACCGGTCATCGAACTCGGGCTCCGTCCCGCGCTGGCCGGGCGGTTCGACGAACTGACCGGGCTGCTCGAACGCGAGAGCGAGGAGCGGCTGATCCTGGTCATGAACGAGATTTTCCGTTTTTTCTGCGAACTGCTGCTCGACGAATCCGGCCAGAATCCTCTCCACGGCATCATTGCCGCCGGCGCCGCGCTGCTCGAGCGCGACCCGGAGAAACGGATTCCGGTCGAAGCGGTCGCCGCCGAGCTCGGGCTCTCCTATGCGCGGTTCCGGCGGCTTTTCACCCGCGCCTACAAAGTTCCGCCTGCCGAATACCGAATCAGGCGGCGCATCGAAAAAATCCAGTCCCTCCTGACCGGCAGCGACCTGCCGCTCAAAGAGATCGCCGACCGCTTCGGCTATGCCGACGTCTATACCTTCGCGCGCCAGTTCAAGCAGTGCACCGGCATTACTCCCGGACAATTCCGCAAACGGTAAACTTTGCGATCCGTATTTTCCGCGCCGGCCATAAAATCAGGAGTATCTTTCTGCCGATGAAGTACTTGCCGTCAAAAATCCTCAAATACCAGCTACAAAAAATTATCGACTATTCAATATTTTCAGCTCAGACATTTTACTTTTATTATTTAAGCACTACGTTATTAATGAAACATTCGGCAGAATGAGAAAGAGACGCGGGAACAAGATGCGGTCAGGTCGCGGAATCTGGAGCTGCCGTATGGTGGATTGCTTATATTCAATCGATTGGATTATCGTTCATGCATCCGGACAAACAGGCAAAACAGGCTCTGACCAGGGCGATTCGCGAGGCCGGCAACATGCGCCGTCTCTCGGAGAAGACCGGCGTGTGCTACTCGATCATCAACAGCTTCAACAGCGGGAAAAGCAACATCTGCAATATACCGCTCGGGACGCTGATGCGGATTTTTCCCGATCTCTCCATCCGTTTCTTCAAGGAAGACGGCTCCGGCGGGGATTCCCGGGCAAAAGACAGCGACTGCTGAAGCCGCTCCTCCCAGGTCCCCGAACCGCAGAAGCTGCCGGGATGAACGGAAAAACGCCGTAATCTCCCTTTCTGCACGCTGCGCCTGCCCGGCCGGGTGCACCCGCAAGCCGGTTCGCACTCATTACGGGCAACCGTCTGCCTGACGCATGTCACCTCCGCCTTCGAAAAAACGGATTCTCAATCCATGCAACAATCATTTACAAACAAGCAGTTTGCACGATAAAATCGCAGTTTCGCCCGGATTTCATTGATGGAAATGCGATATAAAAATGCGAACCTTCCGGCCCGGCGCTTGACAAAGGAAGTTCGCGTGCTAGATTAATCTTCGAAGAGAGAGGAATCGGAGCAAGCGCCAAGGTCCGGCATCCCGCCGGACAAATATAAAAAGAGGAGGAGTCATCATGTCCAGATTAAACAGAGAAGATGCCGCCATGCTGCTGATCGACCATCAGGTCGGGCTGCTGTCGCTGGTCCGGGATTTCACGCCGGCCGAATTCAAGAACAACGTCATGGCCGTGGCCGACACTGCAAAGCATTTCAATCTGCCGACCGTGCTGACCACGAGTTTCGAACAGGGCCCGAACGGCGTCCTGCTGCCCGAAATCCGCAGGATGTTCCCGAACGCGCCGTTCATTCCGCGCCCGGGCCAGATCAATGCGTGGGATAACGAAGACTTCGTGAAGGCGGTCAAGGCGACCGGCCGCAAGCAGCTCGTCATCGCCGGCATCGTGACCGAAGTCTGCGTCGCCTTTCCGGCGCTTTCGGCATTGAACGAAGGTTTCGAGGTATTTGTCGTCGTCGATGCCTCCGGCACCTTCAACAAGACCACCCGCAACGCGGCCATCGCCCGCATGCAGCAGGCCGGCGCCCAGATGATCACCTGGTTCGCCATGGCCTCCGAGCTCCAGCGTGACTGGCGCGACAACGGCGACGGCCTGAAGAAGATCTACTGCGACCACCTGCTCGAATACGATGCGCTGGTCGTGGCGCACGACGCCGAAAAGTAACTGCCTTTTCAGCGGGAACGGCAGGCCGGAAAGCGGGATATTCCCCCCGGCCGGCCTTGTCCTCTCCCGCAGAAAAGCTCCGCCGGGACTCCGCTCCCGGTCCCTCTTCATTCGACATATTGCCAGTTCAGCAGATCGTCGCTCCAGGCGAAGCCGATGCAGGCGTACTGATCGAAAATCACGCTCTCGTCCTCCGGGCCGGTCCCATGGAAAAAGAGCAGCGCCTTCCCGACCTCCGGAACGGAACGCAGGTCCGCGACAACTCCGGCCGTCAGCCGTCCCCGCGCCCACGGCCAATGCGCCTGCCCGAGCGTGATCAGCTCCGGCGAACGCTCCCAGTCAACGAGGTTCCGGCTCTTCATCAGGCCGATCCCGTTCGGCGGCGAATGCCAGAGCCAGTACTCGCCGTCCACCACCTCGACACAGACGTTTTCACCGCTGTCGGCATGGCCGGCATACTCCCAGTGCACGAGATCGCGCGAATGCGACAGCGATACGCCGTTCTGTTTGAAAAAACACCAGTATTTGCCGGGTTCCTCCCTGTCCTCAAGCAGATACGGGTCAATCATGCGCCCCATCTCCGCATCGGGAACCGCATCCCCTTTGACCCGCAGCAGCTCGGGAGCGTCCCAGTGGATCAGATCATCCGAACGCCGCAGCCAGATCCGGCAGTTCGCATTGCCGTACTTTTCGCCGTTTTCGCGGCAGTAGGTCTGGCAGCAGAGGCAGAAACGGCCGCCGAAGCGGATGATGTTGCCGGGACTCGAATAATTCAGCGCCCGGTCCCGCTCCGACAGCTTCCGGACCGGAGTGAAGTGTACGAGGTCGGTGCTGGTCGTCATGGCCAGATACAAATAGACGGTGCCGTCCTCTTCCGTCTCCACCAGCGTGAAATACAGATAGAAGCATCCGTTGCGGTAGAAAACCGCCGGATCGCGGTATGCTGTCTTCGCATCGCCGCGAAGCAGCACGGGAGACGTGAACGCCTGCCAGTTCAGAGCCATGATTTTCCTCTTTCGTTATGATGCGCCCGATGCACATCCGCTTTTCACAATCGGCAGCCGCAGCAGGAACGTGCTGCCCTCGCCGGGCCTGCTCCGCACTTCGGCGGAACCGCGGTGCAGCTGCATGATATGCTTGACGATCGCCAGGCCGAGCCCGGTCCCGCCGGCCTTGCGGCTCCGCGCCTTGTCGACCCGGTAGAAGCGCTCGAACAGCCGCTCGACATGCTCGGGGGCGATGCCGCAGCCGCGGTCGGTCACCGACAGCACGGCATTGCCGTCTTCGGTATGGAGGCGAATCCGTATTTCACTCTTTTCACCGCTGTGCTTGATTGCATTGTCAATCAGGTTGACGACCGCCTGCTCAATCAGCTGCACGTCGATGCGGACCTGCGGATTCGCTTCGATTTCGGTCACCAGCCGGATTCCGGCCTCCTCGGCGCGCGGCTGTTCGAGCTTGACCGCCGAGGCGAGCGGCAGCGACAGATCGCAGTTCACCAGATCGTACCCCTCGCCCGACGCGCGGTATTCGAGCAGCGACAAACTCAGGATATCCTGCACGAGATTGTTGAGCCGCTCGGAGTGGGTTGAAATGATCTCCATGAAGCGGCGGGCGCTCTCCGGTTCGTTGATCGCGCCGTCCTGCAGCGTTTCGACGGCGCCGCGGATCACGGTCAGCGGCGTCTTGATCTCATGCGACACGTTCGCCACAAAGTCCCGGCGGAAATTTTCGAGCTTGCGCAACTGGGTCATATCGTAAAACACGAGCAGAATTCCCTGCCGGTCGTTTCCGTTCCAGCGCAATGTGCAGCCGCGCACCCGGAGCTGCTTGTCGCCGCTCGGCAGCGAAAACGGGAATTCCGCCTCAGCCGGCTCGCCGCCCTCGCGCAGGCGCTTCAGAAAATCAGCCAGCGCCTCATTCCGCAGAAGCGCGCCGACCGGCTGTTTGCGGGGGTCTCCCTTGATCTGGAAAATCCGCCGCGCAGCGCGGTTCGTGTCGATGATGTTCTCATCGACGTCGAGAACGACGACCCCCTCCGAGAGCGCCGCGAAAATCGCGTCGCGTTCCCCCTTCTCGCGCGTGATTTCACCGATCCGCGCCTTGAGCTCCTCAGCCATGCGGCTGACGCTGCCGCCGAGCTCGCGGATGGCGCCGCGCCGCGGCACCGGCAACCGCGTATCGAGGTCACCCGCCGCGATCCGCGCCGACGCGCCGCAGAGCGCCCGGACCGGACGGGTAATGGTCTGATACAGAAACCAGCAGAATCCGGCCGCAATCAGCATGGTCACCAGAACGGCCCAAAGCACATCCATCCGCGCCCGGCGCAGCACCGCATCGATCTCATGAATCGAAAAGGCCGCCCGCAACACATAATGCCGGTCGCCGATCGCAATCGGCATTGCGCAGTAGATCATCCGGCGCCCGCTCGTCGAACTGTGACGGATCACCGAATAGCTCCCCTCCCCCTTCGCGAAAGCCTGCATCGCCTCCACGACTTCGGGACGCCGTCCGTGATTGTCCATATTGCCCGGCTGCTCGTCGGAGTCGGCAATCACTTCGCCGTCCGCCGCAATCAGGGAAATCCGCGTGCGTGTCGCCCTGCCCTCGGCCGAAAAGAACTCCTGCAGCCCCGCCAGGTCGCCGGCACGGACCAGCCGAGCCGCCTCTCCGGCAAAGAGCCGTCCCCGGCTCTCGAGCTCCCGCTCGGTTCGCTCCACATAGAGCTGTTCAAGCGAACTCGACTGCCACCATGCGAAGACCGAGAACACAAGCGCCACGGCGATGAATATGCCGGGCCAGGAGAGAAACAGATCGTTTTTCATCGTTTTCCGCCGCCTCACTCCTGGGCGAAACGGTAGCCGACGCCGCGGACCGTCTCGATCAGATCGCCGTGGCCGCCAAGCTTGCGGCGCAGGCTGACCATCTGCACATCGACCGCACGCTCCGTCACCGGATAATCGTCGCCCTTGACTTCATTGACGATCTGGTTCCGCGTGAACACCCAGCCCGGGCGGCGGGCGAGCAGATAAAGAATTTCGAACTCCGAAAAGGTAAGCGAAAGCGCATGTCCGTCGATCGCAGCTTCGCGGGTGCCGCGGTTCATGGTGAGGACACCGCGTTTGAGCGAAGTCGAAGACTCCTCAAGTTCGGTCGGGTTGACGCGGCGCAGAACCGACTTGATCCGGGCGATCAGCACCTTCGGGCTGAACGGCTTGGCCAGGTAATCGTCCGCGCCGACTTCGAGTCCGGTCACGATGTCGCTCTCCTCGGATTTCGCGGTCAGCATGATGATCGGCACAGCGGCGGTCCGCGCATCGCGGCGGAGGCGGCGGCAGACCGACAGGCCGTCGATACCGGGCAGCATCAGATCGAGCAGAATCAGATCCGGTTTGAATTCGGCCGCCTGAGCCAGCGCAGCCTCGCCGGAGTCGCAAAGCCTGACCCGGTCGAATCCCTCTTTGTTCAGGTTGTAGCGGATCAGCTCCTGAATCGCTTCCTCATCCTCGACTACCAGTATCTTTTCTTTCGCCATGTCAAGCCCCTCTTTGTCTGTTGGATGAACATAATATATTTCAACAATGTTCAGCTTCGGTATCCGGAACGTTAGAATTCCGTTAAAGAAGGCCGGCAGCCCCTCCCCCAGGAACTCCAACGATCCGCAGGGGGAGACGTCAGGCTTTCTTAAGCCGGTATTCCTGCTTCGGCTGGTCTTCGACCACATAGCCGAGCTTCGCGATTTCATCCCGGAGCCGGTCGCTTTCGGCGAAATTCTTCGCAAGCCGCGCCGCCTTGCGCTCTTCGGCGAGCTGAACCACTTCCGGCGGGACTTCATTGCACCGGACGGCATCCACCTCAAGCGCGCCGATCACGGAGTCGAAACGGCGAAACGCGCCGAGAATCCTCTCCGCCCCGGCCTTCGAAAGTCCGCCCGCGTCAGCCAGCTTGTTGCCGGATCGCAGGAGCTCGAACATCGCGGCAAGCGCCTCGGAGATGTTCAGGTCGTCGGCGATCGCGCTCGAGAAAGCCGCGGCCGCGGTCGACACGGCCAGCTCCGCCTCGGAGCCGTCCCCTTCCCGGTCAATCGACCGCATGCGGTCGAAGAATTCGTCGAAACGGGCCAGCGTCTCCCGGGCCTGCCCCAGCGCCTCCAGCGTGAAATTCAGCTTCCTGCGGTAGTGGGCGCCGATCAGCACCCAGCGGATTTCGCGCCCCTTCCAGCCCATGCCGGCAAGATCGCGCAGCGTGTAGAAGTTGCCGAGCGATTTCGACATTTTCTCGCCGTTGACCATCAGGTGTGCGCAGTGAAGCCAGTAATTGACCCATTTCTTCCCGGTGGCAGCCTCGCTCTGAGCGATCTCATCCTCGTGGTGCGGGAACATGTTGTCGATGCCGCCGGTGTGGATATCAAACGCATCGCCGAGATATTCGCTGGACATGGCGCTGCATTCGATATGCCAGCCCGGCCGCCCTTTGCCCCACGGGGATTCCCAGGCGACGTCTCCGTCGAGTTCGTCCCACGCTTTCCAGAGCGCGAAGTCGGCCACGGAATCCTTCGCATACTCGTCATTGCGGATGCGGACGCCGGAGCGCTGGTTCTCGCGGTCGATCTTCGCAAGCTTGCCGTAATCCGGAAACTTGTCGATGGAGAAATAGATCGATTGATCCTCGGCCTGATAGGCGTACCCCTTCTCCATCAGGACGGAGATCAGGCGGATCATCTGCGGGATGTGGTCGGTCGCCGCCGGATAGACTTCGGCCGGTTCGATATTGAGGGTTTTGAGATCCTCAAAAAAGGCCTTCTTGTATTTCGCGGTGAAATCGCGCAGCGGAATCCCGGCCGCCCGGGAATCGCGGATGGTCTTGTCGTCCACATCGGTCAGGTTCATGACCTGGCGGACCCGGTAACCGAAAAACTCGAGCGTGCGGCGCAGCAGGTCCTCGAACATATAGGCGCGGAAGTTGCCGATATGCGCATAGTTGTAGACGGTGGGACCGCAGGTGTACATGCCGACTTCGCCGGACCGGATCGGATGAAACGGAACGACGCGCCGCTCCATGGTATTGAAAAATTCGAGGCTCATAAACTCTCCCATCATTGACTGACATGAACGCACGATATAATTTACCGTATTTCCCCGTCATTTACAAGGGGAAGCCTGAAAATCCCCGCATTATCCGAAAAAATCCGGCTGAACCTTCAAAATGCGACAAGATTTTCAGATATTTTTTGCATATCCGGGGTTGATTTTACCCGAAGAGGTGATATTTTATGAAGACACACCGCTCCGGCAGGGACGGTGCAAGCGGAGAGATGGCTGAGCGGTCGAAGGCGGCGGTCTCGAAAATCGCTGTACGGGCAACCGTACCGAGGGTTCGAATCCCTCTCTCTCCGCCATTTTTTGCCTTTTTGCCTCAAAATACATCTGAATACTTCTAAATCGGATAAATCCTGTATGTCAAATCGTATGATATGAATCTATCGCCATTTGGGTTCTTCTGACCACCTGTCCGGGTGGTCTTTTTTTATGCCCGAATTTCCGGCTTTTCTACGCAGAACAATGATTTATGTAACAAAATGGTATTTTATCGTAAACTCTGAACTGGACGGCAGCCGGACAGCAGCCAGACGACATACACGCGCGCGCCCTCAGGTCGTGCAGTAGACGGCAACCAGAAGGTAATGACACGATCAGAGACATTCCATTGACCGCAACCATTTGAAAAATTTTCAGGGGAAGAAGAAGGAAGTTCAGGCACGATCGTCTCCTTTCCCGGACTCACCATCGCGGACGAGCTTGCGGCGACACCTGCAGCAATGGCCGGTCAGCAGCAGAAAGCGCCATGCGCTAACATTGTTCGACGGCCCGTTCTGGTAGCGGCACCCGGGACAGCGGAAATTCAACTGCCATTTCCGGCGCAAACTCCATAGTACCACTGTCCACCAGAACAGGGGAATCCCCGGAAACAGAATGCCGCCAGCCGCCCAGTATCGCCGGTCATTCTGAAAAATGATCTGCAAGATCAGAAAAGACAGCAGGACTCCGAGCATGAAAGACAATCCGATACGCTGAATTTTCCCATAACGGTGTAAATTGCGCCAATCCATCATCTCCGGCGTATCCGGTTCCGGGGCGGTTTCCAGAAGTGGCGCACCGCAGGCACTGCAGTTGCCGGTGACCGCCGCCAGCCGGTGGTCCGGCTCCCGGTGACAGTGCGGACAATGGTGTGCGGGATCGGGAATCATGCTCCTGTAATTCTTATTCAGTTTGCGATTGAGCCTGTCGCATTTTCGATCAAGCCACGCGGCCAATTCCAGAAGTTTTTCAACTCCGACAACTCCGATGAATCGATAAAGGATGACGAAAACTCCCAGAGCCATGACAAAGCAAGCCGCCAAGCGCGGAGACTCCACATCCATGCCGCCGTCTTCCGGAAAAAGGAAGAATCCCACAACGAGAGCCGGGATGCAAACAATAACCATCAGGAACAACTGGCCGACCTCCAAACCGATAGAAATACCCGGCTGGTTCGGATTGCGAATCCGCATTGCTTCCGGCGGGAGGGTATAACCCGGCAGGAGTTTTCTGCGGTCGTACACGATCACGTTGTAGCATTCCGGGCAGCGTCTTGACACCGGTTGAAAGAAAACGAGTTTTTTCCGGCATACCGGACAGCGGGGCCAGCGGGTCAGCAGTCGAAGGTTGATCTTGTCAAACCCCGCCAGCAGGAACGGCCATGCGGCGAGAACGATCAGGTATGCGATTGCCGGCCGCTCCGGCGGCCACGGCGCGGCCATCTGCTCCCAGACGAAGCATCCGATAAGAATATAGGCGCCCCCCAGAAATAAAGTGAAAACTCCGGTACGGACCGCCACGGCTTTCCTTTTCGCTTCCAGCTCTCTGCACAGGTCGGCAATATCATAAGAGTCATGCATTACTTTTTTCTTTTCTCAACATCGTTGCGACTGTATTTCGTTGCACTGTCCGTGGCATTTTCCGGCAATATGGATGACTCGATAATTTCTTGACAGGAAAATACATCGAAATCAAGTGCAGTTCAAATTGTTCAACGGAAAAGTAACTGATTTCGAGTTGTTCCCGTCTGCAAAGGTGATTGTTTCCGCATTGCCGGCCGGGAGAAAGTTCGGAGGGGGAATTGAATCCCCCCTCCGAATTCCGTGACGCATCAGGCAGCAGTATTGCGGTTAAGTCACAACCCGGTTACTGCTTCGGAGCTTCCGGCTGCGACGGAGCCGGCGACGGCTTGACCGGGGCGGCCGGAACAGCCGGGACCGGAGCGGACTTCGGGGCGAAAAAGCGGTTATAACACCAGTAGCCCGCTGCGGCGCAGAGAAGGACGAAAAGCACGATGCAGAGAATCTTAACGATTTTACTGCTCCGGGACGGCTTGTTGAAGAGGTCCACGAGATCGCGCCTGATGTAGTTCGAATTCGGAATCGGCGGAACGAAGGTGAAGATTGCCCCCATCCGGCGGCTGAGCCGCATCGGCCGGTTCACGGCATAGCCGTTCGCTTCAAGGAAGCGCGACAGGTTCCGGCGGTAGAGCTTGACGAGCGAAACCGCCACGACCGGACCGCCGAAAATAAGTATGATGCCGAGAAGCACCGCCAGGACATTCCAGATCGAAACATTCGCCAGCTGTTTGACGATGAATGCGATCGAACTGCCGAGGGCGGCGATGCCGATGCCGCCGCCCATCAGCAGCATCGAACCGGAAACAGCCGGCGTCTGCATTTTCGGCGCGGCAGCCGCTTGCGGCGCAGTCGCCGCCGTGGCGGCCGCATTGAAATTGGTTTCGAGCTGCTTTTGCGCCTCCTGACTCCGGGCCGAAAAAAAGCGGTCGGCCTGGTTGCCGATGAATTCGCCGAATTTGTAGAACGGCATGCGCAGCGCTTCGGAGATGGAAACCGGCTGCTGAACGAGGTCGATGATCTTGGCGTCCCACAACTCTCCGTCGGCGGAGAAAAAGATGCCGTGCTTGTTGATGAAAAGATTGCGGATATTGCCGCTGGTGACCGCCACAGCCAGCTTCATCGTCTTTTGCGCATCCGGTTTGCCGGTGCTCGCATCGAGATAGATGACGCAGATGTCGCTGAGCCTCACGATCGCCTTGTGCTCTGCGACGTTTTTGACGATCGACACCAGGGTGAAATTCCTCCCGTCCATCACGAGCATGCCGGCCTGCAGGAGCGACGACGTGCCGGGAGTGAACAGCTGGCTCAGGTTTACGAAGTTGTTCAGAAATTCGAGCAGATAGCGCTGAAACAGAATCAGTTTGAGCAGCTGCTCGCAGGCGCCGATCCGAGGTGCGACTGCAAGGTCGGCCGCAATCATGCCGCGCAGCGCGGCGACGGTTTCGGGCGCGGTCTGACGGCGCAGGCTGTCGAGGTCGTAACCGTCGAACGTGCTGTTCGGTTTCGCCGCAACCCAGGCGGCATACGGGGCGAACCGGGCCTTCAGCTTCTTCCAGTTGTCGTTGGAGAGAGTGTTTCCGACCAGAAACTCCCCGATATGGGCATCGGCGGCGAAGGCGAGCAGGGCGTCGCGTTTAAGCGGATTGAGCTTCGCCGAAAAATCGAGCGTTTCGTCCGGGCGCGGCTCCGCGACCGGAGCAGAAGCGAAGAAGTCCCGGATCGCCTGATTGTTCAGCAGGTCGATCGTCGATTCGACCTTGCGCAGCCGGTCCGGCGCCTCACGGCTGAAAACGCGCGCCTCACAGGCGATGAAATAGTCGTCGAGCTCTTTTTCCAAAGCGGAAAATTTTCCATAGCTGGCGGCTGTATCGTCTCCGAACGGCTTCAGGGCGGCCGGATTCGCGGCCGGTGCATCGACCCAGTTCACATACGCGGTGGCCGCCGCCGTGAACTGGTCGAGAATGGCACTGTCGATGCCTTCCGCTCCGCAGATGTCCTTGATGCTGCCGAAAAGTTTCATCGCGGAATTGACCAGCTCGGCCGTTTCGGGCGTGTCGGCGGCTCCGGGCGGAATGATGCCGTCGCCGTTCTGACGGGCGCAGGCGATGATCTCCTTGTCATTGCGGATCTGGGCGAGCGACAGCCTGCCGTCGGTTTCGCGGCCGATGTTCGAGAGAACGAGCTTCGCCGCGTCGAGCAGCCGCGCGCCTTCCGGACTGGCGGCGTCGATAGCGGAGAGTTCAAGCACATCGCTTTCCGCCTCGAAACCGGAAAAATCGTTCATCATGCCGAGAAACCAGCCGACGGCGCGCTTGACCTCGTCGGTCCGGATCTGCCGGTTCATATCGTCATCGAGAAAGGCCAGAAACTGTTCGTCGCTGCGGACGGAGTCCACACTGACGCTGTTGAGCGCCCAATGCGCCTCATCGAGCGACAGCAGCAGCCGCAGGTCTGCGGCGGTTCTGATCACCTGCTGGTAGGAACCGCCGATTCTGCGGAATTCCATACGTTGATTTTTATTTTGTCCGGCGTCCATCGCATATCCTGCCGATTGTTGCATATCAATGTTGTGAATCAATAAAAGAATCCGATGCATGGTTCTTCCGTTTTCTACTATACTGGTATTTCCGGGGGAATGCAAGCGGCATTTCCGTTTGCGGTTCCGATTCCGCGGCAGGAGGGGCGCCGGTTCTCCAGCCGCCGGCAGGCGGAATGGAGAATCGCCGGGCAATAAATATATGCTATATGATCGAGTGTATGGAGAATTGCAGTAAAAAACGGCGGTCCGGTTTGACGGGAATTCGATAACAGGGGGAATTCCGGCCGCCCGGGGAAGCGATCTTTGCGTCCGGAGAGCTCAATGGCCGATTTTGAACAGTGGAAGATTTTTTGCGAAAGAGTTGGCCGCAATCCGGATTCATCCGTGCCAAGCGACAAGAAAACAGGTAAAAAAACATGAAAAATCGGCTTTTGTTAAAAAAAACATGAAAAAAACTCACAGCCATCCCATAGGAAAAGAAAAAGTTGAAAGATGATGGTTCTGGATGCAACTTATATTTCAGCAAAAAAAAC
>ENA-UERG01000282-UERG01000282.1-human-gut-metagenome-genome-assembly--contig:-NODE-282-length-51219-cov-32.857319_pt1 | contig 51219 bp, 44 predicted proteins | sample MGYA00242954_ERZ507954 | MGnify/ENA primary metagenome ERZ507954 (study PRJEB26167, sample SAMN06115478) | human gut metagenome | host: Homo sapiens | place: China:Sichuan | collected 2015-01-21...
GTTGCGGGCGCGGCAGGCGTTGCGGGTCCTACCGGTCCGACAGGGCCGACGGGGCCGACGGGCGCAACCGGTGATACGGGCGCGGCAGGCGTTGCGGGTCCCACCGGTCCGACAGGTCCGACAGGGCCGACGGGCGCAACCGGTGATACGGGCGCGGCAGGCGTTGCGGGGCCCACTGGTCCCACGGGTCCGACGGGCCCTACGGGCGCAACCGGTGATACGGGCGCGGCAGGCGTTGCGGGTTCCACCGGTCCGACAGGGCCGACGGGCCCTACGGGCGCGATAAGCGTCGGACAGTTCTATACGGCAACTCAATCCGCAACGCCGAATACCGCTCTTACGATTGCGCAAACGTACAACAATACGGATAACGCGGTTACTCTCGACGGTGCCGGTACGGGATTGACGTTGCAAGCAGGGAATTACCTCGTCGAATACTCCGCAAACGCAACGGGCGCGACCGATAGCGCGACTTTGGCGGCATATCTTGACGGCACACAAATACCGCAAACGGTTTCTACCGCCACCGTAACTTCTACTTCGGAGGTTCAACCCCTTTCCGGAAGATACGTCGTTACCGTTCCGAGCGGAGGCTCTACTCTCGATATAAGAAACGGCGGGGCAAACGCCTTTACGGCAAATAATCTTTCGATTACCGTCATACCTTTAAGTTAAACGATAAAACGCCGCCCGAATATTTCGGGCGGCGTTTTGCCGTTTTATATTTTATTTTACGTCTTTAACTTTTGCTCTGACGGGTTTTTGCATGCAACCGATAATTACGAATAAAATTCCGAGAGCGAACAACATTAAGACGAAAAGCCACAAAATAGCCGTATCCTGTATAAACGGCTTAGCGAAACAATAAACGCCGAAACTTACCATCGCTACGGCAACGAAAAACCAGGCGGAAGAGTATTTATACGTAGTAACTCTCGACAGGTAAAACGCCCTTAACAGTTCGACTACGCCCCTGCACCAAAGTACGAGTCCGAATATTTTGCACGCTCCTTGAATCGGAATAACGTCGAATTGCGTAAAAATACAACCGAGCGCGATAATCGAAAGAGCGACGAATTCTATTATCGTCAACACCTTTACTATACCGTTTGACGATACCGCTTTCTTCCATAGATAACCTACGAGATACGCAACGATTATCGCCGCGATAATTATATCGATAATCGTCATACCCCAGTCTTTGAAAAAGACGTCAGTATTACCCCAAATCGGCGCAAATATTACCGCCGCGACGATACAGAATGCGCCGAGGAGTATTTCTACCCAATAATTTTTAGTTTTTTTAGTATTGAAAACGTTTTGCATAATATTAAAACAATCCTTTTATTTTTTCCGAATCGTCGACGTCGATATTTTCGGCGGCAGGAATTTTAGGTAACCCCGGCATGGTCATAACCGTACCCGTGTACACGACTATGAAACCCGCCCCGCTCGACACTTTTACGTCTCTTACGTGAATATTAAAACCTTTCGGCGCGCCGAGAAGAGTCGCGTTGTCGGAAAAAGAATATTGCGTTTTGGCAACGCAAATCGGCAAATTGCCGTAACCTTGTTTTTCGAGAATTTCGATTTTTGCTTTCGCTTCGTCGGAAAACTCAACGCCGTCGCCGCCGTAGATTTTTTGAGTTAAATCAACTATCTTTTGCTCTATCGGCTCGGCTAAATCGTAAGCGCAGGTAAAATCATTATCGTTTTCACATAATTCAACGACTTCTTCGGCGAGTTTTTCTCCGCCTTTGCCGCCGTTTGCCCACACGGACGAACGAACGACGTTTACGCCAAATTTTTTACACGTTTCGTCGACGAGTTCGATTTCCGCTTCGGTATCGGTCGGGAATTCGTTGATTGCTACGACGGTCGGCAACTTATATACTTTCGTAAGGTTTTCGACGTGCCTTATCAGATTAGGCATACCCTTTTCGAGCGCTTCGAGATTTTCGGCGTTCAGATCTTCTTTTTTAACTCCGCCGTGGAACTTCAATGCCCGTACCGTGGCGACGAGAACGACTGCGGACGGTTTAATCCCCGCCGCCCTGCATTTGATATCGAGAAATTTTTCCGCGCCCAGATCCGCGCCGAATCCCGCTTCGGTTATACAATAATCGCCGAGTTTAAGCGCTGTTTTAGTCGCAATTACCGAATTGCAACCGTGCGCGATATTCGCAAACGGTCCGCCGTGTATTATTGCGGGCGTTCCTTCCATGGTCTGAACGAGATTGGGTTTTAACGCGTCTTTCAGAAGAGCGGTCATCGCGCCCTGCGCTTTCAGATCGCCCGCCGTAACGGGCTTACGGTCGTAGGTATACCCTACGGTTATTTTCGCAAGTCTGTTTTTAAGGTCGGAAAGCGATTCGGCAAGACAGAACACCGCCATCACCTCGCTTGCGACCGTTATTTCGAAGCCGTCCGACCTCGGAACCCCGTTAAACCTGCCGCCGAGCCCGTCCGTAATCTGCCGAAGTTGGCGATCGTTCATATCGACGCAACGCTTTATAGTAATGGTTTCGGGGTTGATTTTGAGCGCGTTGCCCTGATAGATATGGTTATCGAGCATGGCGCAAAGCAAATTGTTCGCCGCGCCTATAGCGTGAAAATCGCCCGTAAAATGAAGGTTAATATCTTCCATAGGAACGACCTGCGCGTAGCCGCCGCCCGTTGCTCCGCCCTTAACCCCGAATACGGGCCCCAAAGAAGGCTCGCGAAGAGCGACTACCGTCTTTTTGCGCATAGAATTAAGTGCGTCTGCCAAGCCTATGGTCGTAGTAGTCTTACCCTCGCCCGCAGGTGTAGGATTGATAGCCGTAACGAGTACGAGTTTTCCGTCTTTACGGGTTTCGTTTTTCAAAAACGCCGTGTCTATTTTAGCCTTATACCTGCCGTAGGCTTCGAGATAATCTTCGGGAATACCGACTTTTTCGGCAATCTCGGTTATCGGCTTCATTTTATACGACTGAGCGATTTCTATATCGGTTTTCATCGGCAAATCCCCCGATTTTTATTATAATTTAGTGTTTCCGCCTTTAAGAATTACGTCGTGATAGCCACCCTCGACTATGCTCGTGGGAGATACGAGAGTAAGTTTTGCGTTTTTCTGAAGCGACGGAATATCCGTAACGCCGCAGTTGCACATAGTCGATTTTACTTTATAAAGCGTTTTTTCGACGTTATCGTGAAGGGGTCCGGCGTAAGTAACGTAAGAATCTACGCCCTCTTCGAACGCAAGTTTGTTTTTCCCGCCGAGGTCGTAACGCTGCCAGTTTCTCGCCCTGTTACTGCCTTCGCCCCAGTATTCTTTAACGATAGTTCCGTTTATGTTGAGTTTCGGGGTCGGGCTTTCGTCGAAACGAGCGAAATATCTGCCGAGCATTACGAAGTCCGCGCCCATTGCGAGCGCAAGCGTGATATGGTGGTCGTGAACGATACCGCCGTCCGAGCATATCGGTACGTAAATACCCGTTTTTTCGTAATATTCGTCTCTTGCTTTGGCGACTTCGATAACCGCCGTAGCCTGTCCTCTGCCTATACCCTTGGTTTCGCGAGTTATGCAGATCGACCCGCCGCCGATACCTATTTTAATAAAATCCGCGCCGGCGTCGGCTAAAAAGTCGAAGCCGTCTTTATCGACGACGTTGCCCGCGCCGATCTTGACTTTATCGCCGTATTTTTCGCGAACGAAGTCGATAACTCTCTTCTGCCAGCAGGTATAGCCTTCGGAAGAGTCTATGCAGAGTACGTCCGCCCCCGCTTCGACGAGCGCGGGGATACGCTTTTCGTAGTCGAACGAGTTTACGCCCGCCCCGACCATATAACGCTTTTCGTCGTCGAGAATCTCTCTCGGATTGGTCTTGTGTTCGGCGTAGTCTTTTCTGAAAACGAAATACATGAGTTTACCGTTTTCGTCGACTATCGGCAAAGAATTGAGTTTATGCTCCCATATGATATCGTTCGCGTCTTTAAGCGTAGTACCCGACGGAGCGGTAACGAGTTTGGCAAGCGGAGTCATGAAGTCCTTTACTTTATCGGTCAAAGACATTCTGCTGACTCTGTAATCTCTGCTCGTAACTATACCGAGCAATTTACCGTTACAAAGTCCGTTATCTGTAACCGCTATCGTCGAAAATCCGTTTCTCTCTTTAAGGTCGAGAACGTCGGCGAGAGTAGCGTCGGGGGTAAGGTTTGACGCGCTTACGACGAAACCCGCCTTATACGCTTTGACTTTTCTTACCATTTCCGCTTCGTCTTCTATCGACTGCGAACAGTAGATAAAACTCATACCGCCTTCTTTCGCAAGCGCGATAGCGAGAGTATCGTTCGAAACCGACTGCATAATGGCCGATATCATCGGGATATTCAACTTAAACGGTTTTTCGCCTTTTTTATATCTCAATAACGGCGTAGACAAATCTACGTTTGCGGGAATACAATTTTCGCCCGTATATCCGGGGATAAGCAAATACTCGTTAAAAGTGTGACACGGTTCTTCGTAATAATGCGCCATATGTACTTTTTCTCCTGAATTTTTATGTATTATATACGATTAAACGTTTTATTGCAAGTAAAATCGTCGAATAGCAAAGTGAAATTATTGTAAATTATAAATATATATCGCAATATATCGCAAATAAGCGTCTGCCCGCCGTCAAGCGGCGGATAGACCGCTCAACGGGAAACGTCTTTAACTTCCGTCACGCAACGTTTTTATCCGCGGACGGACGAAATTGCCGCAACGCGGTCGGAGGCGCCGAATACCGCGCTGCCCGCCACCAATACGTCGCAACCGGCTTCGCGCGCGGATTTTGCCGTATCGGCGTTTATTCCGCCGTCAATTTCAAGCAGACAATCGAGGTTGTTTTCGTCGATTATTTTTCTTATAGCCCTGCATTTATCCAATACGTCGGCAATAAACTTCTGACCGCCGAAACCGGGGAAAACGCTCATAACGAGAACCATATCGCAAAGCGGAATAAGATTTTCGACCTTTTCTACGGACGTATCGGGATTGATAACCAGCCCGCACTTTACATTATTCTCTTTAATAAGCAAAAGCGTATCTTTAAGGTTTTCGCCGCACGCTTCGTAATGTACGGTTATATAGTCCGCGCCCGCTTTGGCGAAGTCTTTTACGTACTTCTCGGGGTGAACGATCATAAGATGACAATCGAGCAAAAGCGAAGTTGTCTTTCTTACGTCCGCGACCATTTTTATTCCGAACGTAATGTTAGGTACGAAAACGCCGTCCATTACGTCGAGATGGATAATATCCGCTCCCGCTTTTTCTACGCTTTTAATCTCTTCACCCATTTTCGCGAAGTCTGCCGACAAAACCGACGGCGCGATTTTAATACTTCTTTCCATCTTTCAACTCCTTATAAATTTCCGCGTATCTTTCGTATCTCGACTTATTTATTTCTCCGCCGTCAACCGCTTCTTTTACGCCGCAATCGGGTTCGCCGAGATGCGAGCAATCGGAAAACCGACAAGACTTTTCGTACTTTATAAAATCGGCGTAGCCTTTTGCCAAGTCGGTGTGTTTTATCGACAAGTCGAACGCGGTAAAACCGGGAGTGTCTATGACTTCTACGTCGCCTTCTTTGACGATCGTCGCCGAAGTCGTCGTTTGTCTGCCGCGTTGCGTTTTTTCGCTTACGTCGCCCGTCTTGTGATCTTTGCCGAACAGAGTATTCATAAGCGTGGTTTTACCTACGGCAGACTGCCCCGTAAACACGACCGTTTTACCTTTCAGAAATTCCGCAAATTCTTTCGTTCCGTCGCCCGTCAATGCCGACAAGCGGAATATTTTCGCAACCGCCGAATATTGTTCGGTGATTTTTTTGAGATTTTCGTCCGACAAATCGGTTTTATTGACGACTATCGCCGCTTCTACGCCCGACAAACAGCAACTTACGAGAAGTTTATCAAGTAAATAAAAATCGGGCGACGGCGGATCTGCGACCACTATCGCGACCGCGTCCACGTTGGCGACGAACGGTCTTTCAAGTCTGTTTTTTCTCGGCAACACTCCGACGATGACGTCATTTTCGGTTTTTACGAAATCGCCCGTTAAAATTCCGTCCGATTTTATTTTCAGGCTGCCTTTCGCAAAGCACTCCCTCTCTTCGTCCGCATCGTTTCTTACGGTATATTTACCTTTTTTTATTCGGATTACTCTTTCCAAAAGTTCTCTCCGTTATTAAGATATTTTGCCCTTAACTGCCCGCACGCGCCGTCGATATCCGCGCCGATTTGTCTTCTGACCGTAGCGGAAAGCCCGCCTTTTTCGAGCAAACCTAAAAACGAATAAGCGTTTTTATCCGTGGTGGCGAGCAAATTTCTCTCTTTTACTTCGTTAAGCCGAATAAGATTGACGTGGCAGGGTCTGCTCTTCAAAAGTTTTATAAGTTCGTCTGCGCATTCTTTGGTGTCGTTTTTGCCGCGAACGAGCGAATATTCGAAAATATATCGTCTGCCCGTCTTTTCGAAGTAATACGAGCAGGCGTCGAGAATCTCTTTTACGCTGTATTTATTCGCTATCGGCATAAGGTCTTTTCTTGCTTCGTCGAAAGGTTCGTGAAGCGAAACGGTTAAATTGACCGAAACGCCCGCGTCGGCTAATTTATACATATTCGGCACTATTCCGCACGTTGAAAGACTGATATTACGCTGACTGACGTTAAGCCCTTTTTCACAGGATATATTGTCTAAAAATTTAATTACGTTATCGTAGTTATCCAGCGGCTCTCCGCTGCCCATAAGCACCGCGTTCGTAACCGCTCTTTTATCGGTATTACCGCCTATAAGGCGATTAACCGCGTAAATCTGCGCGGCAATTTCACCCGCGGTGAGATTACGGACAAGACCTTCTAAGGTGGATGCGCAAAATCTGCAACCCATTCTGCACCCTACCTGAGTCGATACGCATTGCGTGTTGCCGTACTTATATTTCATAAGCACGCCCTCGATAACGTTGCCGTCGTGCAGACGGAACAGATATTTTTCGGTACCGTCGGCTTTCGACGTTTTTTTACCGATAATTTCTACCGGATCGTCGCTAAATCTTTCAAGCAATTTTTCGCGGAGCGATTTGCTTATATCGGTGAGTTCGGAAATTTTTTTGCCGTTTGCAAGTCCCCTGAAAATCTGCGCGGCGTGGAAAGGCTTTTCGCCGTATTCGCCGAGCAAGGTTTTAAGTTCTTCTACGGTTAAATCCTGTAAGACTTCCATTTCAATTTACCTTTTGCAATTTACATACGAAAAATCCCGCGCCGTAAGATATATCGGGGAAAAAGTTAAGCCCGACTTCTATTCTTTCGTGCGGCAACGGACTGTCGATTGTTACTTCCTTAAAATCGGCGTTTTCGGTTAAAAATCTCTTAATAATATCCTGATTTTCGCTTTTTAATATCGAGCACGTCGAATAAACCAGATACCCGCCTTTTTTGACGTACTTTGAACATACCGACAAGATTTTGTCTTGCGTTATATTCAGTTCTTTTACCTTTTCGGAGGTACGATTGAGTTTTATATCGGGGTTATCTTTCAGAACTCCCGTCCCCGAACACGGAACGTCGCAAAGAACGGTATCGAATTTTTCGACGAACGATTCGTCGAAAACGGACGAATTTTTAAGCGCAGCCGTTATATTTGCCTTGCCCATTCTTTCGGCGTATTCTTTTATCAGATTCACCCTATGTTCGTGTACGTCGCAAGCGGTTATTTCATCGAATTTATCCGACAGATTGACTGATTTGCCGCCGGGAGCGGCGCACGCGTCGAGAAGGGTTCCTCCTTTGCCGACGATATCGCAAATCGCAACGCTTCCTATCGACTGAAAGGTATATACGCCATTATCGAAATCTTCGTCGCGTTTGAATCCCTTTACGAAAAAACAATTATCGAAGGGCGTTTTTTCGTAACTCCACCTTCGGTCGGAAAGATATTTTTCGCCGTCGATTCCGTCGTTGAATCTGACGGACGTCCGCTCGGTGTCGGCAGACATTATCGAAACGGCTCTTTCTTTGCCGTAAGACCGAACGAGCGTTTTTACGAGCCATTCGGGGTAAGAATATTCGACGGACAAACGCCCGAATTCGTCTTTCGGAAGTTCGATCTGCGTTTTCGTAAATTTACGAAGTACCGCGTTTACGAAACCCGCGTTACCGCCCTTACCCAATTTTTTAGTCAGTTCGACGGCGTTATCGACTACGGCGTAAGGCGCGGTTTTTAAGTATTTTATCGCGTAAAAACTCTCTTTTAGTATTATTCGTATCGCCTGTTTGGGGTTTTTATCGCACAAAACGGACAAGTAATAAGAGAGTTCGATATCTTTATCGAGCACGCCGTAACAAAGTTTGACGGTATGCGCGCGGTTAAGTTCTTCTATCGGCGTATCGTTAATCGCTTGTTTTACGAACGCTCCGTCGGAATAAACTTTGAACAGAACGCAGTAGGCGTCGTAGAGCGCGTTAATCATTTTTCTCGCCCAACACGTCGCCGACTTTTATTTTTCTGCCTGCAAGAAAACTTTTCGCGTCCATTTTTTTGCCGCCTTCTTCCTGCAATTCGGTAATTTTCAAAAGTCCGTCGCCGGACTTAACTAAAAGTTCTTTATCGGCTTTTACGACTTCGCCTACTTTGCCCGTAAAATCGCCAAAGGCAGCGGTCGCTTTATAAATTTTAAGTTTTTTACCGCCGAGCGAGGTATACGCTATCGGCGACGGGTTCATCCCGAGTATAAAATGCTTTATACTTTCAGCCGATTTATCGAAATTGATTTCGGCTTGTTCTTTTTTGATAGTTTTAACGACGAACGCTTTACTATCGTCTTGTTTTGTATGCGTTGCTTTTCCGTTTTCGATATCCGTAAGCACGCCGTTTATCATATTCGCACCGATTTCCGAAAGCCGAACGGCAAGTTCGCCCGCCGTTTCGTCTTCGCCTATCGGCGTTTTTACCTGCGAGATTATATCGCCCGTATCGAGCCCCGCTTCGGTCTGCATCACGGTAACGCCGGTTTCTTTTTCGCCGTTTATAACCGCGTATTGTATCGGAGCGGCGCCACGGTAGCGCGGAAGCAAAGAAGCGTGGATATTGATTATTCCGTAACGACAGATATCTATTATTTCCTGCGACAATATCTGACCGTAAGCGCAAGTAACCATAATGTCCGCGCGAAGGCTTTTAAGCGTTTCTGCGCCGTCGCTTCTGATTTTTTCGAATTGATACACGGGCAAACCGTAACTTAAAGCGACCGTCTTGACGGGCGGAGGGGTTATTATACCCTTTCTGCCGACGGGGCGGTCGGGTTGAGTTACGACGGCTACGACTGTGTGCAATCCGCCTTCTATTACGCTTTTTAACGCGGGAACGGCAAAATCGGGCGTTCCCAAATAAATTACTCTCATTTATCCTGATCGTCGTCCCTTAAATTATTTGCTTTTTCGACGTACAAAACGCCGTCTAAATGGTCGTATTCGTGGCAGACGGCGCGCGCGGAAAAATTCCGGGCGACGTGCTTGAACTTATTTCCGTTTCTGTCGTACGCTTCTACCGTAACTTTTTTAGGACGTTTAACGTCGCCCCACTTGCCCTTTACCGACAAGCACCCCTCGGTGCCGTACTGCGAACCCGACGTACCTAAAATTACCGGGTTTACGAATTCGAAGTAGCCGTCGTCGGTATCTACGATGAACACCCTTAAACTTTTACCGACCTGCGGAGCGGCAAGCCCCGCGCCCTTTGCGTCGGCAAGAGTTTGTTTCATATCGTCGAGTAATTTTTTAAGTTCGTCGTCGAAATTTTCGACGGGCGAGCATTTCTCGTTTAGTATTTCGTTTCCTATCTGTAAAATCGGTAATATCATAATAGCCGCCTTTAATATAAATTGCTCGGATTTTCTTCGACGTAAGTTAAAACGCCGGGTTTTTTATCTTTTAACGCGAGATTATATATCTCGTCTTTCAATCGCTTATCGTCGGGAGGAATACGCATGAGTATTTCGTAGCGATATTTGTTTTTTATACGCTTTACGGGACATTTCATCTTATTGAAAAATGTGAATTTGTCCCTTTCGCGGTCGTAAACTTCTTTGACGCGGAAATAGACTTCTTTTAAGCCTTCCATTGCTGCCTTGTCGTCGTCGGCTTCCACCATTATCCGAAGCACGAGCGAATACGGGGGAAAGTTCGTACTCTTTCTGACAGCCTTTTCTCTTTCGAAAAACCCGACGTAATCGTAATTTATGGCAAAACGCAACACTTCGTTGTCGGGGTTGTACGTTTGCAGAACGACCTTGCCCTTTTTGTCCGCTCTGCCGCTTCTGCCCGCGACCTGCGTTATAAGTTGATAGGTCCTTTCTCCGCTTCGGTAGTCCGAAAAATACAAACTCATATCCGCGTCGAGTATCCCGACGAGCGTTACCGCGGGGAAATCGTGCCCCTTGGCAACCATTTGCGTTCCGACGAGTATATCGGCTTTCTTATCCGAAAAATCTTTTAATATCTTAAAATGCCCTTCTTTGCCGCTCGTCGTGTCGTTATCCATGCGCAGAAGTCTTGCCGACGGAAAGAGCCTTTTGATTTCGTCCACGACCTTTTGCGTGCCTATGCCGTTGTAACTTAAATTTATCGAACCGCATTCGGGACAAGCCGACGGCATTTTGTACGTGGCGTTGCAAAAATGGCATTTCAGCACGCCCTGATCTTTATGATAATTGAGAGCGACGTCGCAATTTTCGCATCTTATTACGTTACCGCAATCTCTGCAAAGCACCTGCCGCGAATATCCGCGACGATTAAAGAATATTATAGCCTGATTACCCTGTTTTAAGCAATCTTCTATTTCGGATTTCAAGTCGGACGAAAATATGCTCTCGTTGCCTCGCCTTATCTCCTGTCGCATATCCGCGACGATAAATTCGGGCAGATTTTTGCCGTTTATTCTCGTCTTCATTTCGGCAAGGTAATACTCGCCGCCTATCGCCTTATCGTAACTCTCGACTGAAGGCGTCGCGCTGCCGAGCACTATCTTCGCGCCAGAAAGTCTTGCGCGTTCTTCGGCGACTTCTATCGTCTTGTATCTCGGACTGTTTTCGGCTTCGTAACTGCCGTCGTGTTCTTCGTCTATGACGATAAGTCCGAGATTATCGAGCGGAGCGAAAATCGCGCTTCTCGCGCCAATCGCTATCTTCGCTTCTCCTCGTTTGAGCCTTAACCACTCGTCGAACTTTTCGCCCGCCGAAAGTTTGCTGTGAAGTATGGAAACTTCCCCTTGAAATCTTGCCCGCAGTTGGCGGAGCATTTGCGGCGTGAGCGATATTTCGGGTACGAGCATTATAGCCGTTTTGCCCTTTTTAAGCGTATCGCTTATGAGTTTAAGGTATACTTCGGTTTTGCCGCTGCCCGTTACGCCGAACAACAGGCTCGTTCGTTTGTCGGTGTTTTCTATACCGTAAACCGCCCTTGCCTGTTCGGGGGTGAGTTTTACGTCTTTAGCCGAATTTTCGAGCGAAGTATAAGGCGTTCTGCCCGATTTTTCTTCGGTAACGGTCAAAAATCCGCGTTTTTCAAGCGTGCGTATCGCGGACGAGCCGAATTTTTCGGACAGTTCGGTATAGCCCGTTCTTTTCGTTTTTGCAAGCGTTTCGATTATCCCGATTTGCGCGGTGGCGGATTTTTTAAGCGACGAAATCATTTCTTCAATCGGAATATCCAACAAAGTAACGATTAAAACGGTTTTTTCTTTTACTTTTCCGCCGCGAAGTTCGGACGGTATGAATTGCCTTAACGCAAGAGCGAACGGCACATGGTAGGTATCGCGTAAAAATTCGGCTAATTTAAGCGTTTCTTCGCTCAAAGCCGAAAAATCGTCTAACCTTTTAACGATTGCTTTTAATTTTTCATACGGCAAATCGGACGCAGACGAAAACCCGACCACGAAGCCTTCGATAGTTTGTCTGCCGAAAGGCACGAGTACGCGGTCGCCCTCGTTTACGCCGTCAATCGATATATAGTCGAAAACCCTGTCGACTTCGCTGTGCGCTACGTCGACTATAACTTTTGCAATCATCTTTCCGATAACGAAACGGAGTTGCGCATGGCAACCCCGTTAAAACGCGTTAAATCAATATTTGGATACGGTTACTTTTCCGTCGTCGATTTCGAGAGCGGCTTCGGTAAGCGGCTTTCTGTTATCCGGAAGGTCGGTCATACCCTGATTCTGAGCGTGGTCGATGAGTTGGCGCGCGCGTTTGGAAGCGATAACGCAAAGACCGTATTTCGATCCTATTCTTTCTGCAAGTTCGTCGATAGGCGGTTGATTTATCATAGTTCTTATCTCCTTTTTCTCTTATTCTAAATTCTGCACTTGTTCGCGCATTTTTTCGATTTCGTTTTTGAGCGCAAGCCCTATTTCGGTTACGCCCGTGTCGTTTGACTTACTGCAAACGGTATTCGTTTCTCTGTTGAATTCCTGCATCAAAAAGTCGAGTTTTTTGCCCGCGTCTTTTTCTGCGGCAAGAATCTGCCTTAGTTGCGCTATATGGCTTTTAAGCCTCGTGATCTCTTCGGTTATATCCGATTTATCCGAGAACATCGCGACTTCCTGCAAAAGCCTTGCTTCGTCGTAGTCGGCGTTGCCCATAGCGTCTTTTATCCGCTCTTTAAGCCTTGCGGCGTAATTTTCTTTAACGGCTGGCGCGTAAACGTACAACTTTTTAACGAGTTGCTCGACCGTATTCGCCCTTGCGTAGATATCCGATTTCAGTTTTTCGCCCTCGACCTTTCTCATGGCGTTGAGATTGTCGAGCGCTTTCGTCAAGGTTGCGACGAGAAGTTCCGTAAGTTTTTCTTCGTCGGTCGCGCCTACCTTTTCAACCAAAACGTCCGGAAAACGCATAAGCGTAGTAACGGTCAGATCGTTTTCGACTCCGAATTTTTCGGAAAGGTTTTTAGCGGCGGCAACGTAAGAAGCCGCAAGCCCCTCGTCGGTTATAAGCGTTTTACCGCTGTCCGACGTATTGTCGTAAGAAACGAACAGTTCGACCCTGCCCCTTGAAAGTTTACTCTGAACGGTTTTTCTTATAACGTCGTCCAAAAACACGAAACAACGCGGATATTTGGGAATTATATCCAGATACCTGTTGTTGACCGTTTTTATTTCGACGGTTAAAGTTATTCCGTTTTCGGCATATTCGGCTTTGCCGTAGCCGGTCATACTTTGCATATTTTCTTCCTTTGCGGACGAATTTTAATAAACGCTTCTCGTCCGTCTGCGCGTATAATATCACATTTCTCGAAAAATATCAAGCGTAATATGATATAAATACTATAATCTCTTTTTGAATTCTTCTTCGTCAATGACGGTTACGCCGAGTTTTTTAGCCTTGTCGAGTTTGCTGCCCGCGGCTTCGCCCGCGATAACGAGCGTAGTGGTTTTGGTTACGGACGACTGAATTTCGCCGCCGCGTTCTTCTACGAGTTTGCCCGCTTCGCTTCTCGTATAAGAAGTAAGCGAACCCGTAAGCACGACTTTTTCGCCCGAAAAACTACCTGATTTTATTTCTGTCTGCTCGGCGATTTTTACGCCTGCGCAAAGTAATTTTTCGATTTCGTTTTTATTTTCTTCGCTGCGAAAATAATCGAAAATCGACTTTGACATAACTTCGCCAACGTCGTCGAGAGCGGACAACTCTTCAACAGACGCGTTCGCTATGCCGCCGAGCGTTTTAAGTTTTTTCGCTAAATCTTTGGCGGTCTTTTTGCCTACGCCGTCTATACCGAGCGCAAAAATAAAGTTAGGCAACGCGACGTTCTTGCTTTTTTCTATGGCAGAAAGCAGATTATCCGCCTTTTTATCCTGAAAACCGTCGAGAGCGACGAGTTTTTCTCTGTCGAGCGTATAGAGTTCGGAAAAGTTTTCGACTCCGATTTCGTCGTAGAGTACTCCTGCCGTTTTTTCGGAAAACCCGTCGATGTTCATACCGTCTTTACAGGCGAAATTCGCGAGTTTTGCAAGCACTCTCGGACGACAATCTTCGTTCGGGCAGAATAAATTCGCCCCGACTTCGACTACGGGGGTTTTGCAATACGGGCATACCGTGATTTTTTCGACCTCTTTGCCCTCGTCGCCGAGCGCGCCTAAAATTTCGGGAATAACTTCGTTGCTCCGTCTTATCAGCACTCTGCCGCCGATTTTTACCCGTTTTTTTTGTATGTCGCCGTAGTTGTTGAGAGTGGCTTTTCTCACCGTCGCGCCTGCGAGTTCGACGGGCTCGACTATGCCGAGCGGAGTAAGTTTACCCGTTCTGCCGACCTGCCAGCGAACGCTTTTTACCGTTGTTTCGGCTTCTTCGGCTTCGAATTTATAAGCCGCCGCCCAACGCGGAAATTTATCGGTATAGCCTAAAATCTCTCTTTCTTTTACGGAATTGAGTTTCACGACCGCGCCGTCGGTTAATACGTCTATACTTCTTCTGCCGACTTCGATTTCGTCGATGGCGGCTTTTACTTCGTCGAGATTTTTACACACTCTTAAAAAATCAAACGTTTTGAAACCGTTTCTTTTAAGAAAATCGAAAATTTCGAGTTGCGAATCGAATCCGCCGTTTTCGGCGTAGTTTACGTTATAAAAAATAATTTCGGGACGGCGTTTTTCGGTAACTTTCGGGTCTAAATTCCTTATCGCCCCCGCCGCAGCGTTTCTTGCGTTTTTAAGCGGCTCGTCGGCAGTCGCATTATATTTTTCAAGCACGGAAAGGCGGATAATCGCTTCGCCCTGAATTTCCATTACGTCTTTACGGTCGATTTTAAGCGGAAAAGATTTTATCGTGAGCGCCTGCGCCGTTACGTCTTCGCCGACTATTCCGTTACCACGCGTGGTAGCCCTTACGAACAAACCGTTTTCGTAAGTCAGACACATAGTCAATCCGTCGAATTTATATTCTACGGTATACGTCGGGTCGGGCACGACCTTTCTCACCCTTTCGTCGAAAGCGGAAAGTTCGTCTTCCGTAACGCATTTATCAAGACTGTAAAGCCTATGAATATGCTCGTGCTTCGTAAAAGCCGAAATAGGTTCGCCGCCGACTCTTCTCGTGGGACTGTCCTGTTCGCGAACGCCCGTTTCGCCCTCTAAAATCTGCAATTCGTCGTAGAGTTTGTCGTATTCGCGGTCGGGAACGCTCGGATTATCGAGAACGTAATACTCGTAGGCGTACTTATTAAGAGTGTCTACGAGTTCGCGCATGCGTTTTCGTTGAGTTTCGGTCATTTTACCACCTCTATGGGGGCGTATCTTACGACGAGCGATTTTACGCCTATACCCTTGAACGCGACGTCGATAACCACGTCGTCGCCGTTTTGTTTACGCGCGACTATGATACCTTCGCCGAATTTTTTATGTATAACCTTTGTCCCTGCCTTATAATCGTCGCCCGAACCAACGGCTTTTTGCGCTGGCGCGGCGGCTTTACGATTTTGCATATATGAGTTTGCGAAACTCTTTTTATACGTTCCGTAAGAGGCAGACAAACTCTCTTCCGACGAATATCCGCCGTAACTGCCGCCGTAATCGCTTCTGCTGCGATAACCGCCGTATTGCGAGGGTTTTTGAGTATAATCGGTATCCGGGTATCGACGATTTACGGAATAAGAATCGCGCGGCAACGCCACTTTATCTGAAATTTCGTTTAAGAACTCGGACTGGAAAGTGGGTCTTCTCGATCCGTATAAAAACCTGCTTTTCGCCCTCGTTATGTACAATCTTTCTCTCGCGCGGGTTACCGCAACGTACATAAGTCGGCGTTCTTCTTCGATATCGTCGTCTATCGAGCCGTTTCTTTCGATCGGGAAAATTTCTCTGTCCAGCCCGCAAACGAATACTACCCTGTATTCCAAGCCCTTGACCGAATGTACGGTCGCGAGCGTTATGAAATTGCCGTCGTTTATCTCGTCGGTATCCGAACTTAAAGTTATCCCGTTGAGATATTCCGAAAGCGACGCCTGCGGATTCTGTTTTTCAAACTCTTCGACGGACGCGAGCAATTCGTTTACGTTGCGTTTTTTATCCTCGTTTTCTTCGGTTTTTTCTTCGAAACAACTCATGTAGTTCGTTTTATCGATTACCGATTTTACGAGTTCGGTAAGAGTCATAGTCTCTTTATCGACGATAAGCGAAGAAATTATATCCTTGAAAGAGCGGATTTTACTCTTCGCGCCGTTGTTAAGGTCGAGCAAATCACAATCGAATACTCCGTCAAAGACCGAAAAACCGTTGCCGTCGGCGTATTTTTGCAATACTTCGATAGATTTATCGCCTATACCCCTTTTAGGTACGTTGATAACCCTTAAAACGGCTTCGTTATCCAAGGGGTTGCAAAGCAGCCTTAAATACGCGGTAAGGTCTTTGATTTCTTTTCTTTCGAAGAATTTGAAACCGCCGTAAACCCTGCAGGGAAGCCCATACTTCATAAATTCCTGTTCGTAAGAACGGGAAAGAGCGTTGATACGCATAAGCACGGCAAAATCGGAGTATTTATACCCCCTTGCGACGAGATTTTTTATCTGAATAGCGGTATATTGCGCCTCGCCCGATTCGTCGTCGGCGATATAGACTTCGGGGTTTACGCCGTCGTCGTTGCCCGTCCAGAGAGTTTTGTCTTTACGGTTCACGTTGTGCTTGATTACCGTGTTTGCGACGTCGAGAATTTTTTTCGTCGAGCGATAGTTACGTTCGAGTTTATATACTTTGGCGTTTTTGAAATCTCTTTCAAAGCCTAAAATGTTGTTTATGTCTGCTCCGCGCCAGCCGTAAATACTCTGATCGTCGTCGCCTACGGCGAATATATTACCGTGGGCGTAAGAGAGCATTTTTACGATGTCGTATTGAACGGCGTTGGTATCCTGAAACTCGTCGATATGAATATATCTGAATCTGTTCGAAAATCTTTCGAGAGTTTCTCTGTCTTCGGACAAAAGTTCGTGCGTCTTTATAAGCAAATCGTCGAAATCGAAGGCGTTGGAACGCTTTAATTCTTCTTCGTAACCTTTCATAATCCTGACGATATCGCCGATATTTTTCATACGGGCGTTGTCTTTTTCGAATTCTTCGATCGTTAAATTTTTGGTCTTTCTCGCAGAAATGAGATTTTTAGCCGATTTTGCGTATTGATCGACTTCCAGCCCCAGCGATACTATTACCCTTTTTACGACTTTATCCTTATCGGTTTCGGAATATATCGAAAAATCTCTGCCGTAACCGATTTTTTCCGCGCCGTAACGCAAAAGGCGCACGCACATGGAGTGTATCGTGCATACCCACATATCTTCTACGCCGTCGATCATTTGAGAAAGTCTTTCTTTCATTTCGTCGGCGGCTTTATTCGTAAAGGTTATTGCAAGCACGTTATACGGCGAAACGTCGAGGTCTTTGACTATATGCGCTATTCTGCTGGTCAACACCCTCGTTTTACCGCTGCCCGCGCCCGCTATAACCAAAACCGCGCCCTCGGTTTGCAGGACGGGTTGTATTTGTTCTTCGTTAAGTTTTGATAAAAAATCGGACATTTACTTTCGTATCGTAAGCCTTCCCCCGCGGGGGGAAGGCTTAATCGATTTATATTTTTATTGTTTTATTCTTCGGTCGGGGTGTCGGGAGTTTCGGCGGTTTCCGTCGCTTCGGTTACTTCTAAAGTTTCGGACGCTTCTTCGCCCGCCTCGCCGTCTTCGGGTTCTTCGACTTCTTCTTCGTGCGGGGCTATCGTTACCGTGGCGATCTTCGAGCCGTCGAGGCGCATTACTTTAACGCCCCTCGTCGCTCTGCCGATAAGCGAAATTTCGTCGACGAGTACCCTTATCGCAATGCCGCTGTCGGAAATCATCATTACGTCTTCGCCTTCGTGAACGGGTTTGATACCTACGAGATTGCCCGTGGTTTCGTTGAAAATACCCGCTTTGATGCCTTTACCCGCTCTCGATTGCAATCTGTAATCGTCGAGGCTGCTTCTCTTGCCGTAGCCGAGCGAAGAAACGGTGATAACCGTATCGCCCGCGTGTACTACCTGCATATCGATTACGTAGTCGCCTTCGTCGAGATCCATTGATCTTACGCCCTGCGTATCTCTGCCCGTGGCGCGTACGTCGGTTTCGGAGAATCTTATGCACTTACCGTAATTGGAGCCGACGAGGATTTCGTCTTCGCCGTTCGTGAACTGTACGGAAATGAGTTCGTCGCCCGGAAGAAGGCTGATAGCGATCTTCCCGCCTTTTCTGATGCTGTCGAATTGAGAAATAGGCGTTTTCTTGATAAGACCGAACTTGGTAGCCATCATGATATAGCCTTCGGCGCAGGTTTCGTTTACTTCCGCTTCGGTATTTTCTTCCGTTACGACGTTCTCGTCGGTTTCGACTTCCGCCTTGTCGGAAATTCTCTCTTTTCTCGGAATTATCGCCGTTATTCTTTCGCCGTTGTCCACCTGAATGAGGTTGACTATCGCTCTGCCTCTTGCCGCTTTCTGCGCTTCGGGTACTTCGTAGCCTTTAAGACGGTAAACTTTACCGAGCGAAGAGAAGAACAACAAATCGTCGTGCGTGGAACATACGAACATATTCTCTACGAAATCTTCGTCTTTGGGTTTATGCGCCGTAACGCCCTTGCCGCCGCGGCGTTGCGCCTTACATTCCTTGACGCTCAATCTCTTTACGTAGCCTAAATGCGTCATAGAAATTACGACGTCTTCTCTTTCGATAAGGTCGGCTTCGCCGATATCCGCGTAATCGGTCGAGATTTCGGTTTTTCTCGGCGTGGGATACCTGTTTTTTATATCGAGCAGGTCGTTTTTGATAATGGCAACCACTCTTTCGGGCTTTTGAAGAATGTCTTCGAGATCGGCGATAACCGCTTCGAGTTGACGGAGTTCTTCGTTAAGTTTATCGACCTCCATAGACGTAAGTCTTTGAAGACGCATTTCGAGAATAGCCGTAGTCTGTTTTTCGTCGAGCAGGAACGCGTCCATAAGTTGTTTAGACGCGTCGTCTTTATCCTTACTGCGTTTGATTATCGCTATTACTTCGTCGATATTGGCAAGCGCGATAACGAGCCCTTTTACGATATGTTCGCGCTCTTTGGTTTTATTGAGATCGAATCTCGTTCTGCGCGTGATTACGTCTTTCTGGTGAGCGACGTAATATTCGAGAATTTCCTTTAAGTTGAGTACTTTGGGATCCGTGCCGACAAGGGCAAGTAAGATTATACCGCCCGAAACCTGCAAATTCGTCTGTTTATACAGAGAATTAAGCACGACTTGCGCGTTGGCGTCTTTCTTTACTTCGATAACGACCCTCATACCGTGTCTGTCGGATTCGTCGTTGATATTCGAAATGCCTTCGAGACGCTTATTCTTGACGTAATCGGCAATGGTTTCGATAAGTTTCTGTTTGTTTACCTGATACGGGAGTTCGGTTACGATAATTCTTTCTCTCGTACCGTTGTTGAACTCTTCGATTTCGCATCTCGCGCGGAGAACGTAACCGCCCCTGCCCGTTCTGTAAGCGTTTCTTATGCCGCTTCTGCCCATTATTATGCCGCCCGTGGGATAATCGGGAGCGGGAATATATTTAAGCAAATCGTCTACGGTTAAATCGGGGTTGTCGAGAAGAGCGACCGTTCCGTCGATGACTTCGCCGAGATTGTGCGGCGGAATATTAGTAGCCATACCTACCGCTATACCGTCCGCGCCGTTTACGAGCAGATTCGGATATCTTGCGGGAAGAACTACGGGCTGCATACGCGTATCGTCGAAGTTGGGGTAGAAGTCTACCGTATCCTTATCGATTTCGCGAAGCATTTCGAGCGCCATTTTGCTCATTCTGGCTTCGGTGTACCTGTACGCCGCCGCGGGGTCGCCGTCGACCGAGCCGAAGTTGCCGTGTCCGTCGACGAGCGGCATGTTTATCGAGAAATCCTGCGCAAGACGAACGAGCGCGTCGTATACCGAACTGTCGCCGTGGGGGTGATATTTACCCAAAACGTCGCCGACGATCGCAGCGCACTTCTTATACGCTTTATCCGGAGTCAGACCGAGTTCGTTCATCGAGTAAAGAATACGTCTGTGAACGGGTTTAAGACCGTCCCTTACGTCGGGTATCGCCCTCGAACGGTTTACGCACATGGCGTAGTCTATAAAACTCTGTTTAAGTTCTTTTTCTACCTCGATATCTATGATTTTGGTCATATCGAGAGTTCTTTTGAATTCAGCCGTCAAAGCCTGATCGAATTCTTTTTTAGCCATCGTTCCTTCCTCCGTCAGGTATCGAGTTCGCGGTTAGCGAATTTCGCGTTTTCTTCGATGAATTTTCTTCTCTGCTCGGGTTCTTCGCCCATTAAAAGCGCGAAGTGAGCGTCCGCTTCGACCGCGTCGTCTATCGTAACCTTACGAAGAGTACGCGTCGCGGGGTTCATCGTCGTATCCCAAAGTTGCTGCTTGTCCATTTCGCCTAAGCCCTTATAGCGTTGAATATCGCTGCGCGGGTTTTCGCGGCAGAACGCGTCTTTATCCGCGTCGTTATAGAAATAGTAGTCGACTTTGTTCTTGGTGGCCTTATAAAGCGGAGGTTGCGCGATATAAACGTGCCCTTGCTCTACGAGCGGGCGCATATAGCGGAAGAAGAACGTCAAAAGCAATATTCTTATGTGAGAGCCGTCTACGTCCGCATCGGTCATACAGATTACGCGGTCGTAACGGATCTTCGTTACGTCGAAGTCTTCGAGCATGCCGCCGCCGAACGCGGTGATCATCGCTTTGATTTCTTCGTTTTCGAGTACTCTGTTTACCCTCGTCTTTTCCACGTTGAGTATTTTACCGCGAAGGGGCAGAATTGCCTGAAAGCGCCTGTCTCTGCCCTGTTTTGCGGTTCCGCCTGCCGAATCGCCCTCTACGAGGTATATCTCGCAAAGTTCGGGGTTCTTTTCGGAACAGTCTGCAAGTTTGCCGGGGAGCGCGGTGCTTTCGAAAGCCGTCTTTCTGGTCGCTTCTCTTGCCTTTCTCGCCGCCTCTCTCGCGCGTTTCGCGGTTAAGCACTTGGTGAGTATCTCTTTGGTGAAAGCGGGGTTTTCTTCGAGATACGTGCCTAAACCTTCGTTCATTGCCTTTTGTACGTAGCCTCTCATCTCGCTGTTGCCGAGTTTCGTCTTGGTCTGACCCTCGAATTGAGGTTCGGGGAGTTTAACCGAAATAACGGCAGTCAAGCCCTCTCTGACGTCTTCGCCCGCGAGTTTGTCGTCGTCTTTTATGAGATTGAGTTTCTTACCCGCGTCGTTTACGAGTTTAGAAAGCGCGAAACGGAATCCGTCGATATGCGTGCCGCCCTCTTTGGTATTTACGTTGTTGGCGAACGCGATCACGTTTTCGTTATAACCGTCGTTATACTGCATTGCGATTTCGACCGAAACGGCGTCGTAATTTTCGCGGAAATAAAGCACCTGACTTATAGGCTCTTTATTGGCGTTCAAAAATTCGACGTATTCGGTAATACCGCCTTCGTACAAAAGTTCGTCTTTCGCTTCCTGCCCCGCCCTCTTGTCTTCGAGAACGATTTTAAGACCGGCGTTAAGAAACGCGAAATCGCGGAGAATACTCTTTATGGTATTATAGTTAAAAACCGTCGTTTCGAAAATTTCGTAATCGGGTTTGAAAGTAATTCTTGTACCCGTTTCGGTTGTATCGCCTACGACGAAAAGTCTTGAACGCGGAACGCCCCTGTCGTATTCCTGACGGTAGTGTTTACCGTTCTGATATACGTCTACCGAAGCGTATTCGGAAAGAGCGTTTACGGCTTTAAGACCTACGCCGTGCAAACCCGACGAAACCATATATCCGCCGCCGCCGAATTTGCCGCCCGCGTTTGGTTTGGTCATGACGACTTCTACCGTCGAAACGCCTTCTTTTTCGTGTATGCCCGTGGGGATACCTCTTCCGTTATCCCTTACCGAACAGGAACCGTCCTCTTCGATAGTTACGGTAATGGTATCGCAGTAGCCTGCGAGAGCCTCGTCCACGGAGTTGTCCACTATCTCTTTTACGAGATGGTGAAGCCCTCTTTCGTCCGTCGAGGCTATATACATGCCGGGGCGTTTTCTGATGTGTTCGAGTCCTTCGAGAACCTGTATCTGGTCCGCGCCGTAACTCCCTTCGACTTTATTTTCGATATCCATTTTACTCTCCTTAACGTAGAAAGTTATAATATAGTATATATTATAAACTATTATAAGAAATAAGTAAAGCGTTTTTGTGAAATTCTTTTTTATCGGTCGTAAAATTTAGTTCGGCGTTGCTTGTCGTTTTGGGTCTGTGATAAACCACCCTTCCGGGAACTCATCCGTCGGCTGCGCCGCCACCTTCTCTGCAAAGAGAAGGCAAGACCCGTCGTATTAAGTCTTCATGATGCCACCCTTCCGGGAGATTCTTCGGCTTCGCCTCAGAATGACATAATACATAAAAAAAGACCGCTTAAAGCAGTCTTTCGATAAGTTTTTTATGGAATTTGCCGTCGCCCGGAAAATAACACTCGTCGCAGCGTTTCAGCGCCGAGTTTTTCGCGACTTCGATATATTTATCGTCACCGACGTATTTTGCCCTTTCGAGCCGCAATCTGCAAGCGAACGGTTCGTCGGACAAATCGAGATACCCGGCAACGTAACCGCACTTTTCTATCAATTCCGAAACGCCCGCGTTATAACCTATCGAAGCGATTTCAGCTTTCGTTTCAAAGTCGCTTATTCCGTTATCGAGCGTTTTTTCGGCGAGAGAAGTCGCGTTTTCGTAATTTCCGAGTTCTTCTTCGCGGCGAATCTTAAACAGGTTAAGAGCGGCGTTTACCCGCGTCAGACTGCACCTTCCGTCAAAATACTTTCCGTCGATTTCGGCGTAAGTCTTACCGTTTTTAAGTTCGCACAGAATATTCAGGTAGCCGTCGAGCGCGAGGGTATTCTCGTAACTGCGGACGACGGAAGCGACGTCTATATCGCTGCCCTTGATTACGCCCTTTACGCCGTTTATTACGAATACTGCGAGCGGCAGCGGGAAACACGCGAAGAACGCCCTGCCGTATGCGTTTTTTACGAACGCGAACGCGATAACGTAGCCGATAATCGTAATTACCGAACCTATCAGCCCGCCGAGCGCGACGTTCGTGAATTTCTGCGCGTTGTCGCCGTCCGTTTCGCTCACCTTTTTCGGAATAAAAATACACTCGCCGAGATCGTTGCGATTGAGTTTAAGCGAGAATTTTTTACTTTTAGTATCGTCGAAAACGAAGCATAAAACCGAGAATTTTACGACTCTGAAGCCAGCGGATCCCGCAAATATCAGATGCCCCGTTTCGTGAACGACGGCGGAAAATATCCACGTGGCGACAAGCCCGCCGATTGCGAAATAAAGAGTAGTCAAATCGCCGTAAATTCTCGTTACCGCCCACACGTTAAACCCCGCGAAAGCGATTGCGATTATATAAATCGCGATAATTTTAAGCGTCGTTTTGGTTTTATCTTTCATAACCCTCACCGTACACCCGTTTTTTAAGATAACCTTGCAGATTATCGCTTTCTTTCACGGTAATCTCTTCTATATGGAATTTTTTCATTATTTTAAGCAACATATACGCCCCGCAATGAATTATTTCGGCGCGTTTTTCGTCGATATACAATTTATTTATTCTGCCGCAAACGTCGTTTGAAATTATAAGTTTATAATCTTCTTCGAGATCGTTTACGGTCAGTACGCGTCCGTCGGTTCTGGACGAATCGTATACGGCGAGCCTTAGATCGAGCGCAGCCAAGGTCGTGGCGGTACCGCCAACCGCGTAAAACTTAACCCCTGCGGGGACTCGTCCGTACTCGCCTATTCTTTCTTCGATAATTTCGTCGAGCAGTTTCGGATCGTTTCCGCACTTGCCGTAAAGTTTTACCGCTCCGAGCGGAAGAGAATGAGAATATATTATTTTCCCGCTTTTTACGACGCTTATTTCCGCGCTCGCCCCGCCTATATCGATAACTCCGCCGTCGCTCATACCGACGGCGCCCAGAAGAGCGAGTTCGCCCTCTTCGTCGCCGTTTACGACGTCTACGTCTATACCCGTTTCGTTTTTTACGAGTCCGACGAAATTTTTGCCGTTAGTTGCGCTTCTGACCGCTTCGGTCGCGAAAGCGTAAATTTCGCCGACTTCGGCTTTTTTGAATCCGCCGACAAGATTTTTTATCGCTTTTACGGTGTCTTGCATGGATTTTTCGGTCAATGCGCTGCCGTTTGCAAGCCCCGAACCCAGACGAGTGGTAAAAAGATCGTTATATATAATTTTTCCGTCCGCGAAAGCGCGTCCGCGAACGGAATTGGATCCTATATCTATTATGCCGTATTTTTTATTCGTTCCCATCGTATTTGTAGCCGTATTTCAACGCCCAGTAAAGTTTGCCCTCGTCGGTTTCGTAAAAATCCCTCAACGCTTTATTGCGTTCCAATTCTTCTTCGGCGTCTTTCACCGACTGAATCAGACCTTCTTTTTCGGTTATCCGTCGCTTTTTTGCGGATAACGCAAACATCTGAACAATCAAGACCACTATCATCAGAAACAGCACGACGACGGCGACTACCGTGCCTGCCGTAACGAGCCTTCGCATTTTTCTTTCGGTCATTTATCTTACTCCGTAAGTAATTCTCGAATTTATTATACCACGTTTTAAGGTATTTTGCAAGCAATTTATGCACGGTTACGTATTCGAGCGCGTTTCCGACGATTACGCCGAGCGGCATATACAATCTGACGTCGGGAAACCGGAAATAAAGCGACAGCCGAAAATAGACTGCGCCCGCAACGACGAACCGCAAAAAATCGGTGATTTTTCCGACCGCCGCGAATTTAGACGACAGCGGAACCGATACGAGAAGAATTTCGGATATAAGCCCCGACAACGCGCCGATAAACAGGCATTCGGCAAAATAATAAAACTGCCCTGCGCTGACAAACATTACCTGAACAGTTTTTTAAGCGACGGCGCACCGATAGTAAAATATTTTACCGAATTTATCGTACCCGACAATTTCGCTTCGCCGGTCTGCTTGGAAAACCCTGCGATATTGAGATTTTCGCCCGACACTACCACTTTGCCGCCGCCGATAAGCGAAAACCTTATTTCGCGCTCGTTAAACGAAAGCACGTCAGCCGCTCCGCTTAAAGATATTGCCTTACGGTTATCTATCGTTAAAACGTGATTTTCAATCTGCCCCATAATAAACGCCCCACGATAAATTATGCGGAGCGTTCGTTTTTTATGATATTAAGTCCGTCAGACCCCCTTCCGGGAGTATGCTCTCCCGTTGAAGCGGGAGAGGTGGCACGCGTAGCGTGGCGGAGAGGGGGCGACCTGCCTAGGGGGCTTCGCCAAAGGCACAGAATGACGGTACCAAGCATTGTCATGTTATGCTCGCAATGACAACTTTTTACGTTGCGCGACGACGGTCGTTACGGGATTATTCAGTCGAGTTTCTGATCGCCGAAGGATATCCAGCCGAGTTTGCGGAAAAGTTCGGATAAGCCGAAACATATCGCCGCAGGCAATACGAACAACAAAAGAGTTATGCCTAAACCTAAAAGCCACGGCTCCATACTCGCACTCGCCTCTATCGTGCCGAACACGCCGACGAGTCCGCTGGTACCCATTCCGCCGCCCGCGGCGTTACATTTAAGCCCGAATACGCAGGTGGATACGGGACCTAAAATCGCGCTCGCGATAATTTCGGGCAACATTATAACGGGTTTTTTCATTATATTCGGAATCTGAAGCATACTCGTGCCTAAACCTTGCGAAACAAGCCCCGGAACGCCGTTTTCTCTGAACGAAGCGACCGCAAAGCCTATCATGTGGCAGGAACAGCCCACGACCGCCGCGCCGCCCGCTATAAGCATTGCGTCGCTCGTTTTACCCGCCGCGACGGCTATCCATATCGCCGCCGAAGACGTCGGCATGGTGAGCAGAACGCCCATTATAACGGCAATTATTATTCCCATAAAGAACGGCGTTATTTCGGTCGCCTTTTCTATCAATATTCCGAGTTGATTTATAAGCCATATAAACGGATACGCAAGATAAATTCCGCCCATACAGAGTACCATTACGCCGAGCGGAACGATTATTATATCGAATTTGGTTTTACCCTCGTACAAAGATACGACTTCGGCGCATAAGAGCGCGACGACGTAAGAACCTATCGGGTTACCCGGCAAACCGAGAGTAAGGGTAAATTCGTTAAACATGATTTTATCGGCAAACGCGCCGACGAAACCCGCCACCCCGCAAGAAAACAGCGTAAGTTTTTTTACGCCCAACGCGTTGGCTATGCCTACGCCTATGCCGAAGCCCATTGCGGTTTTGGCGATTTTGGCAATGGCAAGCACTATCGCGCCGAAAGCGTTATCGCCTATCCATTTGCCTATCTGCTCTAAAATAGTACCCGCTATAAGCGTGCAGAAAAGCCCCTGCGCCATGCCGCTGAAAGCCTTTATAAACCAGCGGTCGGCGTATTTTTTTACCGTTTCTTTGAATGTCATATTATGCCTCTGTTACCATTTCCGTCGCGTATATATTCTCCGCGGTAAGCCGCCCTTCCGGGAGATTCTTCGCTTCGCTCAGAATGACCGTAAACAAGCGAGTCATTGCGAACTCAGTGAAGCAACCTTAGGCAGGGTCGCCCCTCTCCGCCACGCTACGCGTGCCACCTCTCCCGCTTCAACGGGAGAGCATACCCGAAGATTGGTGTACGAACGCCTGTGCAAGCCGCGCTACGCTCGCGATGACGGTGATTTATTGCCGTCGTAAAGAATTTGAGTTATTCGGTTATGAGAGTGAGTTTGTTGTTTACCTGATCGCACGAAGTCAAAAAATATTCTATTCCGTTTTTGACTATTTTTAAGTCGGCGCGGGATTCGCTGCCGTGAAGGTGTCCGTAAATTACTTTATTTACTCCGTTCTGCTCGAAAATGTCGGTAAAAAGCGAGTTGTCGCGACGGGCGTTGAACGGCGGATAATGCACCGCGCAGATAACTTCGTCGCCGTCTTCCCTTATCTGATTCACCTTTGAAAAAGCAAGCCGCAGACGCTCGACTTCGCGATGATATATTTTTCTGTCCTGTTCCTTAAAATCGGGCGAGCCTTCGACGCACCAACCGCGCGACCCGCATATAATTTTATTGCCTATTTTTACGCAGTCGTTCTGTAAAAACGTAAAATCGTCCGAAAAAGAAGACCGCACGCGTGAAATACTCTTCCACCAGTAATCGTGATTACCCCTTACGAATACTTTTTTGCCTTTGAGCGGCGCGAAAAAACCGTTTATGTCCTTTACCGCCTCGGGTAAGTCCATAGCCCAACTGATGTCGCCCGCGATAACGACCACGTCGCCCGAATCGACTTTTTTTTGCCAGTCCTCGGCTATTTTAGGTAAATATCCGACCCATTTACCGCCGAAAACGTCCATGGGTTTGGTTCCGTCGCCGCTGATATGGGGGTCGCTTATCGCGTAAATCTTCATAGTTAGATTTTAACACTTTACGCGTTTTTTTTCAACTTATTAACCGCGCTTACGGATAAAAAATAAGCGCCGCTTTGCATTTTTTGCAAAGCGGCGCGTAAAAAACGGGTTTAACCGCCCGGATAGACGGGTAAATCGAAAAATCCCGAACAAACTTCCTGCGTGTATTCCTGACACGGCGGAATAGTCGCGTAGCCGTAACTCGGCACTAACAGTTCTACGGGCATAACTATTTTCATTATCATGGTTATGCAACAAGTAACCGTAAAAGTCGGACCTTCGACGTATATCCCTTCGGGCGCGACGATAGAAACTACCGCGTCGACCGTAAACGGAATTATCGACGGTTCGGGTATGTACATTATTATATCCTGATCGATAGCAACGCTCGACTGCGCCGTGCCCTGTACTCCGTTCGCATCGGTGTAAACGACTTCCATCGGAACGGTAACGGTAGCCTGAACTCTGGCAAATCTCTGCCGGTCCGGCAAACGATCTATCTTTATATTGGTAACCGTACCCTGATTGGTGGTGCTGCGCGCGCTTAAAAACGTCAGCGGGTACACGGGGTTTTCGGGATTGAAACCCGTCAAAGCCAGCGTTATACCTTCTTCCTGCGTTTGTCTTATGCACGCGTCGAATACTTTTTGCGCCTGAATAACGACTCTTTCGCAAAGCCCGTTCATAGGATTACCGGTTATTCTGCCGGGACCTCTGTCCGTGGCGTTGGTGGTAAAGAACGACATATATGACCTCCTTGAAACGCTCTCGTTATAATATATGCCGTTTTTACGCTATAATGTGATATTTTTTAAGGTGTGTTATACACTCCGCGGAAAACCACCCTTCCGGGAGTATGCTCTCCCGTTGAAGCGGGAGAGGTGGCGCGCGTAGCGCGACGAAGAGGGGGCGACCTGCCTAGGGGGCTTCGCTTACGCTCAACATGACGCTATTCAAACCTGTTATTGTAATGTTACACTTGCGATGACAATATGCGTGAAAGAGCGACGAATTCGGCGGTCGATAAGGTTTCGCCGCGGGCGGTTTTATCGCCCTTTACCGCGATAACCGCTTCTTCGGCTTTTTCGCGGCTTAAACCGAAACTCTGCATTAAGTTATTTACGAGCGTTTTTCTGCGCGACGAAAACGCGCTTCTTACGACGCTGCGGAAAGCCTTCGTATCTACGCCCGCAAATTTCTCACGGCCTATTTTAACGACGGCGACCGCGGAATCGACGTTCGGCGCGGGATAAAACATATCGCGCGGAATACGCATTACTTTTTCGGCGTTGCCGATAACGTCTATCGCGAGCGTCAACGCCCCGTAGTCTGCCGTAGACGGCTTTGCGCACATTCGGTCGGCGACTTCTTCCTGCACGGTTACGGCAATAAGATCGACCTTATCGCTCTCTTCTAAAAACTTCATTAAAATAGGCGTCGTTATATAATAAGGCAGATTTGCCACGATAGAAAATCTGCCGCCTGCGATATTCTCTATCTCGGCGGTAGGTATTTTCATTACGTCTTTATAGACGATTTCTACGTTTTTCGCATCCTTTAACGTTTCGGCTAAAACGGGCTGCAATTTTTTGTCGATTTCAAACCCGATTACTCTCTTTACCTTTTTTGAAAGAGCGGAAGTTAAAGTACCCGCGCCGACTCCTATTTCGACGACGGTATCGTTTTCGCCGACGCCCGTTTTATCGACGAGCGCGGAAAGCAGATTTTCGTCGGTAAGAAAGTTCTGACCGTATCTCTTTTCGAAACGAAAGCCGTTTTTTCTCAATACTTCTCTGACTTGCATTACTTTATAAATTCTCTGATTTTAAGCGGAACGCCCGTTTCTTCGGCTATCTTTTTGCAAAGCGCGATATTCTCTTCGCCTATACAGTCCACTATTGAAAAATTGGTAGACAAGCCCTTTTTTCTGCACTCTTTTGCAAAATCTATCAAAGCCGCGAAAGCGTCTTCGCCGAAAACGGGACGGCACACGTCGTAATATTCTTCTTTACTGCCCGCATTAAGGCTTACGTTTACCTTATCTACGCCCTCGGCGAGTTCGTCGACGATATTTCTGCCGTTGATAAGATTACCCTGCCCGTTGGTGTTGAGTCTGACGATATAACCGCGTTTTTTTAGTTCTTTGCCGATTTCTACGAGTTCTTTTATTCTGAAAGTCGGTTCGCCGTAACCGCAGAACACGACTTCGTTATAGTTTTTGTCGGGAAGCGACGCTATAACTTCTTCGGCGGTCGGTTCTTTTGAAAGCCAAAGGTCGTTGCCGTAATAATTCGGGTTGACCGCGCGCACGCAAAAGCGGCAGTCGTTACTGCACCGATTTGTAAGATTGATATAAAGATTTCCGTCTAATTCGTAACAATAAACGTCCATAAGTCAAACTCCGAATAATCTTTTCGCGTTTTCGCGTATATACTTTGCGGTAAATTCTTCGTCTTCGCCTTTCACGGCGGCTATTTTTTTAAGAACGTATTTCACGTTTTCGGGCTTGTTCGTCGTTCCGCGGAAGGGTTCTGGCGTGAGATAGGGGCAGTCCGTTTCGGTTAAAATTCTGTCTTGCGGGATAGCCTTAATCACTTCTTCTTTTTTTGCGTTTCTGAAAGTGATCACGCCGCCGAACGAAAAATACCCGCCCAAATCCGCTATTTCTTTCACGCTTTCCGCGCTGCCGGCGTAGCAGTGAAGCAAAAAGCCGCGTTTTATAACCGATTTATGTTTTTTAAGAAAATCTACGGTTTTCCTATTCGCTTCGCGGGAATGTACGACGAAAGGTTTACCGAGATCGTCTGCAATCTCGACTTGCCTTTCGAACGCCCTCGTCTGCTCTTCTTCGGTGGATTTATTCCAATAAAAATCGTACCCGGTTTCGCCTATCGCCACGCATTTATCGCGTTTCGCCAATCCGATAAAAATCTTTTCGGCGTCTTTATCGAAAGTTTTCGCTTCGTCCGGGTGAACGCCCGCCGAAAAATAAACGCAACCGTACTTTTCGGCTTGCCCCGCCGATTTTACGGACGAAGGAATATCGAAACCGCTGTTTATCATGAGTTCTCCGCCGTTTTTAAGAAAACTTTCTACGATTTCGTCTTCGGTTCCGTCGTATCTGTTATCGCAAAGGTGCGAATGTACGTCGACTAAAATCATCTTACGGTCGCCCCGTCGGGAATACCCTCTTCGGGCGAAACGATTTTGACTTTGCCGTCCGCTTCGGCGCAAAGCACCATACCTTTGCTTTCTACTCCGCAGAGTTTTGCGGGTTTAAGGTTGGCGACAAGAACTACCGTTTTCCCGACAAGTTCTTCGGGTTTATAATATTCGGCTATACCGCTTGCGACGGTTCTTACTTCGCTGCCGACTTTAAGAGTAAGTTTCAAAAGTTTTTTAGATTTTTCGATCTTTTCGCAAGCCGTAACGAGCGCGGTTTTAAGCGATATTTTGGCAAAATCGTCGATAGTAATTTCGGGTTTTTCTTCCGCTGCCGGCTCTTTCGGCAGATATTTTCGTTTTATCTCTTCCGCCGCCTTCAAAACGTCTTCGGTTTCTCTTCTCGCGAACAGAATTTCGGGGTTTTCGCATACCTTCGTTCCGTCGGCGTAAAGTCCGAATCTGCCCATATCTTTATAGTAGCGGAAAGGCGCGTTGAGTTGTTTAAGTATCTTATCCGCGCTTTCGGGCATTACGGGTTCTATAAGCGAAGTGGCGATGACGATCGTTTCGGTAAGATTGTAAAGCACTTCTTTAAGTCGCGGTTTCGTTTCGTCGCTCTTCGCGAGTACCCACGGAGCGGTTTCGTCGATATACTTATTCGCGCGGCGCAGAAGCGTTAAAATTTCTTCCGTCGCGTCGGCGAGTTTTTGTTCGTCCATTAACTTCGCGACTTTTTCGTACGCCGAGGTCGCCGCCGAAATAAGTTCGTCGTCTACCGCTTCTTTTACGCCGCTTCTTTCGACTACCCCGCCGAAGTATTTATTGCTCATGGCGACGGTACGCTTTACGAGATTGCCGTAAACGTTGGCAAGTTCGGCGTTTAATCTGTCGTTCATCATCGTCCAGGAAATAAGCCCGTCGTTATCGAACGGAACGGAAGCGCAGACGTAGTACCTTACGGAATCAACCCCGAAAACGCTTGCCAGATCGTCGGCGTAAAGCACGTTACCTTTCGACTTCGACATCTTGTCGCCGTCCTGCAAAAGCCACGGATGCCCGTAAATTCTCTCGGGTAACGGAAGCCCCATAGCCATAAGGAAAATCGGCCAGTATATGACGTGGAAGCGGATAATATCCTTGCCCACCACGTGCAAATCGGCAGGCCAGTATTTTTTGAAAGTTTCGCTGCTGTTGCCGTCGGCGTCGTAGCCGATACCCGTTATATAATTCGCCAGAGCGTCGAGCCAGACGTAAACGACGTGTTTATCGTCGAAATCGACCGGGACGCCCCATCTGAACGACGTACGCGACACGCATAAATCCTGTAACCCGGGAAGAAGAAAATTATTCATCATCTCGTTCTTTCTCGAAACGGGAGCGATGAAATCCGGGTGCGAATTTATATAGTCGATGAGTTTGGGAGCGTACTTACTCATTCTGAAGAAATACGCTTCTTCGTGAGCCTTTTCGACGGGTCTTCCGCAGTCGGGGCATTTGCCGTCTTTCAATTGACTTTCCGTCCAGAACGACTCGCAAGGCTTACAATACCACCCTTCGTAAGCGCCTTTATATATATCGCCCTGATTATAAAACTTTCTGAATATCTTCTGAATTTGTTTTTCGTGATAATCGTCGGTAGTACGGATAAATTTATCGTAGGAAATATTCATAAGGTCGAGTACGTCCTTAATCTCCCCCGCAACCTCGTCTACGAATCGTCCGGGGGTTTTACCCGCAAGGCGAGCCTTGTCTTCTATCTTCTGACCGTGTTCGTCCGTTCCCGTCTGAAAAAACACGTCGTAACCCTGACGGCGTTTGAATCTTGCGAGAGCGTCGGTCATAATCGCTTCGTAGGTGTTGCCGATATGCGGCTTGGACGAAGTGTAAGCGATTGCCGTCGTAACGTAAAATTTATCCTGCATAAAACTCTCCGCGCCCGCGCTTTTTCGAATTTACGGGCAAACATAATAATACGAGTTTAGTATACTATATTCCGCGAGAAAAGTAAAACGTAAAGCCGCATAAAAAAAGAACTTTATGAATAAAGTTCTACTATGAATCTGATTTTTCTGGCGGTTTTTATACTTTCTTGCGTGGTGCTGGCGATAAACGACCCGAACGCGGTGTTATCGTCGCTGACGGTCGGGGCGAATAAAGCGGTTACCTTGTCGCTGTCGCTCGTCGCGATTTTCATAGTATGGTCGGGCGCGTTGCAAGTCGCCGAAAAATCGGGAATATGCGCTAAAATCGCAAAACTTCTCCGCCCTGCGATTCGGTTTTTGTTCGGCAAAACCGACGAAGAAACCGAAAACTTAATAGCCGTAAATATGAGCGCGAACATGCTCGGAATGGGCGGAATAGCGACTCCGCCCGCGATAAAAGCAACCGAACTTATGAACGCGAAAGGCAACTACGACGGCGCTGCTACGCTGTTTATCGTTGCGGCGACGAGCGTACAGTTATTGCCGTCTACCGTGCTTTCGCTTCGGCAGTCGCTCGGAAGCGAAGCCCCCGCGAGCATTTTATTGCCGACTATACTTTCGACCGCCCTTTCTTCGATTTTCGGGATTGCCGTTATGAAATTGACCACGATAAGGAGAAAAAAGAAATGAAGTACGCCGCTCTCGTCATTCCGATTATTTTTATAGCGTTATTCGTATACGCGGCGATCAAAAAAGTAAAAGTTTACGACGAATTTTGCGTCGGCGCGGCGACTGCGCTTAAAACGGTATACGGAATATTCCCCTACGTCGCGACCGTCGTTTTAATGACGGAATTATTCAAGGCGAGCGGACTGTCGGACAAACTTATAAATTTTTTATCGCCATTTTTCGGATTTTTGGGCGTTCCGAAAGAGATTACTCCGTTGGTGCTTATGAAGCCCTTTTCGGGCAGCGGGAGCCTGTCGGTCTTAGGCGATATTCTGCAAAAATACGGCGCGGATTCGTATATAGGCAGGTGCGCGTGTTCGGTATTCGGTTCGACCGAAACCGTATTTTACGTTTCGGCGGTTTACTATTCTACCTCAAAAGTAAAAAAGACGGCGAAACCGATAATAATATCGCTTTCGTCGTCTTTGGTCGCAATTATAATCGCCTGCCTTTTATGCAAGGTTATGTAGTATAATTCGTAGCATACACTCCGCGGTAAACCACCCTTCCGGGAGATGTTTCGCTTACGCTCAACATGACGCTCTTATCGTCTTCGTCGGGTCTGAAATCAGTCGTCGATGTCGAGATTTTCGATGAAGGTATCTTTCGGGGCGGGTTTACTGTCGCCGTGCTTAACGAAAAGCATGGTTATAAACGCAATCGCCACGAAGATAGTCGCGTAATAGAAGAGCGGACGCATACTTCCGAACAAATCCATGACGGCGCCCGACAAAATGGGCGTTACGATCTGCGCCGCCATACTCGCGGTATAATAGTAACCCGTGAATTTACCGACGTTTCCGCCGCTTGCGAGTTCGACTACCATCGGGAAGGAGTTGACGTTTATCGTCGCCCAACCTATACCCGCCAACGCGAACAATACGTCGAGAAGTATGACCGACGAGTTGGCGTTCATGAACGTCGCCCCGAAGAACGCCGCCGCAAGCAAGCCGACGCCGATTAAAATACTCTTCTTTCTGCCGATTTTCTGCGCCAGAAATCCTACGGGAACGTAAGAAATTATAGCCGCCGCCTGCGCTATCAAAAGCGTGGTGTTATAGTCTTTATGGAGTACGTTCGTCGCGTAAAGCGAATATTTAGACGTAACCGCGTTATACCCTATATACCACAGCGCGACCGAAGCGAGAATAAGTATTAAACTTACGAATTCCGACTTGGTAAGTTTTCTGTTGCCTTCGTCCGCCTTTTCTTCTTCGGCGGTTTCGAGCCCGTACTTTACGGTGTCCTGTCGCATTTCGTCTACCCATTTCGGCTCTCTGACCTTCCAGATAAACGCGAGCAAGCCGACTATCATAAGCGCGCATACCGCGCCGATAAAGCCGGTATAAGACATGAGTTGATTGAACGTCTTACCCGTTTTGAAGACTATGCCGAGTACGAGTACTAACATTCCTCCCGCCGTACCCATAAGATTTATAATCGCGTTACCCTGCGAACGGAGCGGTTTTACCGTAACGTCGGGCATAAGCGCGACCGCAGGGGATCGGAACGTCGCCATGGCGATAAGCGTTAAAAGCAGCAACAACCCGAACAAAACGAGCGGTACGGGGTTCGACGTAGTCTGCTTCCACGCGTATTTATTCAGAGCGGGGTTTACGAGATTGGTATACGCGTTTTTGACGTACGATTTATCTACGATATTATCATCGCCGTCTTTATATACGGTGGTTTTGCCGTCTTTTTCGACGGTCAACTCGAAATATTTGCCACTGCGATAACCGTAGACGGTTTCGGGCTGCGAATGATCTTTAAGATATTCTTCGTTGATACCCGTATACCACTCTTTGACCTCCGTTTTCTGAGCGTCGGTAAGTTCGTCGTAATTTTTATTGAAAACGACGTTTGCGGCGTAATCTTTGATTTTTAATTCTTTCGGAACCGACGTATTCGTGAACGCGCCGTATTCGGCGTTGGTTATAGAATAGTTATCTTCGAAAAGTTGAGAATAAAATTCTCCGCCGTCTTTTACGTTGAGTTTCGCAAGTTGAGCGTTATCCGCAAAAGTAAGGCAGAAAAACGAGCAAGCCGCAACTATCGTGCCTAACACAACGTAAGGAGTTCTCCTGCCGAATTTCGATTTGGTTTTATCCGACAACGCGCCGAAAAGCGGCAGCATAAACAACGCTATTATATTATCGAGCGACATTATTACGCCCGAAAGCGTCTGATTAAGACCGAATTTGTTGACGAGCATCATGGGAACGATACTGTCGTACGCCTGCCAGAACGCGCATATCAGAAAGAATGCGAATCCGACGAAAATAGTCTTTTTATAGTTGAGTTTCATCATTTTTTCCTTTTGTTTTATTTAATTCGCCCTTGTATGAAGGAACCGTAACAAAAAAACCAGCAGAAATAGATAGAATAACAAAGTTCGTAACAAGTTCAGAAACGGCATTACTAAATGTAACTTTCCTTTTTGCCTTTTTAGTAACCACCTCGTGAGAAGTACCCATATCGTCTTCTACATAGTCCGTTTCTATTGCCACGTAATCATACCCTCGAATCATAGTCGGGATGTCATGAATTACAATTCTACCTAGCCCCCAAACCAAGCCCACTGCACTACAAACACTTGCCACACCTACGATGATCTGCTTAATCCGTTCTTTTGTTTTATCAGTCATTATTACTTCCCTACAAAAGTTTTGTTGTTTTTGCTTAGATTTTCCTTCCAGAGCATTCTTCGGCTTCGCCCCGGAATGACGCGGTCGCGAGATACTAAGATACTATTTTACGGGCAGATACAACAGGCGGTGGCAGGATTCGCACTCGACTATCTCGCCGCCTTTGAGTTGCCTTTGCTGCGCGTCGGGAAGATCCTTTCCGCAAGCGCAATAAACCCCGCTCTTGCCGAGTTCGGTAGCCTTATTGAGTACGGGGAAAATACGATCCTTTCTCTTTTGTTTATATTTTTCCATGACGTCTTCCGGAATTTGCTTTTCTATCGCCGCAAGTTCCTTTCTGATACCGTCGATTTCGTCTTTTTTAGAGTCTTTCAAAGCGTTATACTTGGGCATGTATTCTTCGTATTGCTCTTTCATCGCCTTATTTTCGGCTTTGATTTTGGAAAACTCTTTCAGAACGCCCTTTATATCGCCGGCTACCGCTTCGATAGCCTCCGCAAGCGATTCGATTTCGGAAGCCAGAACCTGCGCTTTTTTCTTGATATACACGACCTGATCCAAATCGTCGCCGACTTCGAGTCCGTCGTATTCTTTGATTTCTTCCTCTAATTTCGCGTAAGCGGAGTTGAGCGAGGCGTATTTCGCAACGAGTTCTTCAGCCCTTTTATCGAGCGCGGATATCTGATCGTTCACGCTTTTCAAAAACGTCTGCGCCGCGTAAGTCTTCTTTCTCTCTTCGCTTTTTGCGAGTTCGATTTCGATGTCGCGGAGTTTCTTGTCAACTTCCTGATAAGCCAATAATTTATCCAACATAATTTTCTCCTTTCCTTCGCTCAGGCAAATCTGCCGTCGCAAAAGAAATATATTTCTTTATTTTCGAGCGCCCTGCGGGCGTAATCCGCAAAACGTTTCACACCGAGATTTTCGGAGGCGTAGTGCGTACAATTTATAACGGAAAGTCCGCCGTCGATTGCTTTTAATAAAACGTGGTGCGGAATATCCGCCGAAACGACCATATCCGCATTACGTTTAAGAGCCTCTTCGACCTCGGCTTCGCCAAGCCCCGCGCCGCAAAACGACGCGATTAAGCGTATTTTTTCGGTTTTATCGCCGTAAAGCGAACCTTTATCCGTTCCGAAAACGGTTTTATATCTTTCGAATATTTCTTCGGCGGTTGCATCGGTTTCGGACAGTCTGCCGTAGCCGACGTTTTCGCCCAGCGGAGTTAAAATTTCGGTAATTTTTCCTCCAAGCCCCTCTGCGAGGCAATAATCTACGCCCGTTTCGGCGCAATCGAGATTAAGGTGCATAGAGATAACCGCTACGTTATTCTTTACGCAGTTATACAACGCAGAATTTTCAGAAATCGACTTCAAGGGGTTATATATCGCGGGGTGATGAGTAACGATGAGATTAACTCCCTTTTCAATCGCCGCTTTGACGCTTTCGCCCGTAAGATCGAGACAGAAAAGTATTTTTTCGATATCGCCCGTATTGCCGACGATTATTCCGCTGTTGTCATAGCCGTTTTCGAGAGCGACGAGTTTATCGGACAATTCTATAGGAGCGTATTCGCATAATTTTGCATAAACTTCACGATAATTCATTTTATTACCCTTTCCAATTCGGTTATCCGTTTGTCGATTTCGTTTTTAGAAGTTTCGGAAGCCTTTTCTTTCGCATCTTTAAGTTCGTCTATTCTGGAATTTACGAGCGCGACGAAATCTTCGCTTTTTTCGATTAAATTATCCCTGCCGTATATGTAGTCGTCGGCGGTATAAGTTTCGTTACCGCCTTTTTTTGCGAGAATCACGTCGTAAAACTTGCCGTCGCGGAAGGTATAATCGCGTAAAAACTCATAGCCGAGAGAAACGAGATCTCTTCTTACCCGTTGTGAATTTTTCATGGGTTGCAAGACGAGATATTCGGGAAGCCTCCCCGCCGCAGCCAAAATATCCGAGATCGTATCCCCGCCCATGCCGGCAATTAACGCGCAATCGCAATTCCCGACGTTTTCGAACCCGTCGGACACGACCGCCGTAAACTTATCGGGAAAAGTTTCCTGAAGCAAAGTTTCGGCTTTTTTAAGACATTCCGCCGAGATGTCCGACGCGATTACCCTGTCGCACTTACGATTTTTCAGCATTTCGTACGCAATATATCCGTGATCGCAACCTACGTCGGCGAAAACCTTGCAATCGGGAATAAGCGATAACAGGATATTGAATCTTTTAGACATCTATAAACTCTTTCAGCCTCTTGCTTCTGGTGGGATGACGCAGTTTGCGTAACGCTTTCGCTTCTATCTGGCGAATACGCTCACGGGTGACGTTAAATTCTTTGCCGACTTCTTCGAGCGTCCTCGGCTTACCGTCGTCGAGACCGTAACGAAGCCTTAAAACTTTTTCTTCTCTGGGCGTCAGCGTGTCGAGAATTTCAAGAAGTTGCTCTTTAAGAAGATTGCTCGCTACGACGTCCGTCGGAGCAAGAGCCTGCTCGTCTTCGATAAAGTCGCCGAGGTGGCTGTCTTCCTCTTCGCCGATAGGCGTTTCGAGCGAAACCGGATCCTGCGAAATTTTCTGAATCTCGACTACCCTTTGTTCGGGAATACCCATTTCTTTGGCGATTTCTTCGGGCGTCGGTTCTCTGCCGTATTGCTGCAACAGCAGTCTTTGCACCCTTACGACCTTATTGATCGTTTCGACCATGTGAACGGGAATTCTGATCGTCCTTGCCTGGTCGGCTATCGCGCGGGTTATCGCCTGACGAATCCACCACGTGGCGTAAGTCGAAAACTTGAAACCTTTCTGATAGTCGAATTTTTCGACCGCTTTCATAAGGCCTAAATTACCTTCCTGAATAAGGTCGAGAAACTGCATTCCTCTGCCGACGTATCTCTTGGCGATAGACACGACAAGACGAAGGTTCGCGACGGAAAGTTCTCTTTTCGCGCTTTCGTCGCCGTCCATCATCTTCCTTGCGAGTTCGATTTCGTCGTCGGCGGAGAGAAGAGGTACTTTACCTATATCTTTAAGATACATCTTTACGGGGTCGTCCATGCTTATCTCTTTAAGAAGTTGGTCGTAAAGTTCCTTATCTTTTTCGTAATCGTCGACGATTTTTATACCGTTTTCTTCAAGAGTCTTATAAATCTCTTCCATTTGCGTCGAATCGATATCTATCTTTTCGAGTTTATCGCAAAGGGTATCAGAGCCGATACTGCCCTTGGGTTTATAGGTGTTGACGAAATCCGTTTTTAATTGTTCTAATTGTTCTTCGGTAATGCTCATTTATTTATCCTCCGCCGTTTGATTCGGTTATCTTCGACTGACCGACGAAAGTTTCGCCGTCAAGTCTGATATGGCAAGTAAAAGTTGTTTTCGTTTTTCGGTATCCGTTTCGCCCGCGAATATCGCGTTAAGTTCTTTAAGTTCGTTTTCGAGCGTTTCTTTTTTAAGCGAGTTTACGCAGTCTATAAAATATCTTATTTCGCCGCGCGTGCCGAACACGCTGTCGCCCGCAGAAAGCACGGCGTTATATTCGACGAGTTCGTCGCCCGTAAATTCGCCCGATAATTCCGACGGGAATATCTCTTTGCCCGCTTCGCGGTACGACGCGAGTATATCCCACAATTTCCTGTGAACGGGCGACATATCGAAGCCGTCCAAACTTACGCCGACCGAGTACGGTTTATTGAAGAGCATCGCGCAGAGCGCGAATCTCGCCGCGGTCGCGTCGCGGGTTTCGGGCGTTTTTTGCTCTGCCGCGGGTGCGTTCGGTTTTTGTTCGCCGCCCTCGATTTTGTAAAGATCTCTGCTTAAAGACTCGTAGGTAGTACCCGTAGTTTTGCCGAGTTTACGCAGCAAATCTTCTTTTTCGCTGCTTAAATCGACTTTCGCGATTACTTTCAAGGCTTCTTCTATATACTTGCGTTTGCCGACGGTATCTCTTAAATCGTATTCTTTTCTCAGATTATACAGTTTGAAATCCACGAGCGGAATACTCTGCTTCAAAAGGGTACCGTAGGCTTCCGCGCCGTGTTTCTTTATTACGTCGTCGGGATCTGAACCTTCGGGTAATCTCACCACCCTTACGGTCAAACCTTCGTTGGCGAGTATATCGAGCCCCCTTACGGTCGCTTTCTGCCCTGCGCCGTCGCCGTCGTAACTTATAAACACGGTGTCGGCGTAACGCTTTAACATTCTCGCCTGTTCTACCGTAAGCGACGTTCCCATAGAAGCGACTACGTTTCTGAAACCGCCCGCGTAGACGGAGATTACGTCCATATATCCTTCGACCATGATAATGCTCGATATGCCGTGCAGGTTCTTTTCTTTTTTAAGGTTATTTATATTGTAAAGCGTTCTGTTTTTTATAAACAGTTCGGTTTCTTTGGTGTTTTTATACTTGGCGAAATTCGGCTTTTTTTCAAGCAGCCTTCCGCCGAAAGCGATGACGTTGCCGAGATTGTTTATTATCGGAATTATAAGTCTTCCGCAGAGAGAATCGTATACGAACGATTTGCCGTCGTCTTTTTGCTTTAACTGGCACACCCCGCATTTTATCATCTCTTCTTCGGTAAAGCCTTTCGATTTGAGGTGATTCGGAAGAGAAAACATATCGAGCGACGCGCCGAGCCCGAAAGCAGTGGCGACTTTTCTGTCGATTTGTCTGCTTTTGAGATATTCGCGGTGAGCGTCGGCTTGTCCGTTACGGAGATTATCGACGTAGAAAAGAGCGGTCGTTTTCATAAGCGACAACATTCTCTCTCTGTCCGAGCGGTCTTTGGCAATCTGTTTTACGTCCCTGTCGTCGTCCGGAAGCGCAAGCCCCGCCCTTTCGGCAAGGTATTTGACCGCGCCGACGTAATCGAGATTTTCCATGGTTTCGACGAAAGTTATTACGTCGCCGCCCCGACCGCAACCGAAACATTTGAAAAACTGCCCCGCCGAGTTGACCGTAAACGACGGCGTTTTTTCGGAATGCCCCGGTAGCGGACAACACGCCCAATAATTGACGTTACCGCGTTTTTGCAATACGCAATATTTGCCTGCTACGTCCACTATGTCGTTTTTGGCTTTGAGTTCGCTTATGAATTTTTCGTCGAACGCCATTATCCGCTCACCTCCTTGCGGTTCGTTTTTTTTGAATATATACTCCGTATAATGCCGGACGAGAATAATACGCTATCTTAAAAGGAAATTCTTCGGGACGAAGATTTCTTCGAACGCGTAGACCGCGTAACGATCGGTCATACTCGAAATGTAGTCCGACACGACCGTATCGTCGTCGCACGAATCGAGTTCCTTTTTATAAAAATCGGGCAACTTATCTTTATTCGCTTTATAGTAGGCGTACATAAGTTCTATCATGTGTTCCGCTCTGCCCTCTTCGGCTTTGGCGGCAGACCCGATATATACTTTTTCGAACATGAAGTCGCGGAGTTCTTCCGCCGCTTCGTCGATGTCTTTGCCGAGCGTGATTTCGCTTCTTCCGAGGCTGCTTTCGTAAACCGACAAAATCATCGAATTTATTCTTTCGCGGGTACTTTTGCCGAGAAGTTTTTTGGTATTTTCGGGCAAATCGTTTTCGGTGATTATCCCGGCGCGTATGGCGTCGTCGATGTCGTGATTAAGGTACGCTATGCGATCGGAAAACGAAACCACTTTACCCTCGCAAGTATGCGGATGCCCCGATTTTTTATGTTCGACTATACCGTCGCGCACTTCGTAGGTAAGGTTAAGCCCTTCGCCGTCGTTTTCGAGTTTTTCGACTACCCTTAAAGACTGAACGTTATGCTCGAAACCGTGTGGATTAAGTCTGTTTAAGACTCTTTCTCCCGAATGACCGAATGGCGTATGGCCGAGGTCGTGCCCGAGAGCAATGGCTTCCGACAAATCTTCGTTCAAAGACAGACACCGCGAAATGGAACGCGCGATCTGCGCCACGTCGAGAGTGTGCGTAAGCCGCGTCATATAGTGATCGCCTTCGGGCGAAAAGAAAACCTGCGTTTTGTTCTTCAGCCTGCGGAAAGCTTTGGAATAAATTATCCTGTCTCTGTCGCGCTGAAATTCGGTGCGCATAGGGCACGGTTCTTCTTCCCTCGCTCTGCCTTTCGTATTTTCGGAAAAACATGCGAAAGCCGAAAAATACGCGCGCTCTTTTTCGTATGTTTTTTGTTTTGCGTCGAACAAAATATCGCTCATGGCAACCACCGCCGAAAAGTTATTCTATAATATTATTCTATATAAAACGTAAAAAATCCTTTACTTTTTGCATTTTTTTCGTAAACTCGGGAATTTTTTTTAATTTCGGTAAAAAAAACGGGGTCGGCGTTTTGCCGAGCCCCGAATAATTTAACCCAATCGCTTAAATTCTTTACGGAGTTTATAGACGATTTTCTTCTCTAATCTCGATATGTAACTCTGCGAAATCCCGAGAACGTCGGCGACTTCTTTTTGCGTTAGTTCTTCTTCTCCCTTAAGCCCGAAACGCAAATCCATTATCTGCCGTTCGCGCGGAGATAATCGTTCTATAGCCTCTCTTAACGTTCTCGTTTCGTCGGCGTTTTCCATATCCTTATATACTATATCGCTATCCGTGCCGAGTACGTCGGATAAAAGAAGTTCGTTGCCTTCCCAATCGACGTTGAGAGGCTCGTCGAGAGAAATCTCGCCCTTGATTCTCGAAACCTTTCTTAAATACATAAGAATTTCGTTTTCGATGCAACGCGAAGCGTAAGTCGCAAGTTTTATATTTTTATCGGCGTTGAAAGTATTTATAGCCTTTATAAGCCCTATCGTTCCGACGGATATAAGGTCGTCCAACTCCACTCCCGTATTGTCGAATTTACGCGCGACGTACACTACGAGCCGTAAATTATGTTCGATAAGGTCTTGTCTGACTTTTTCTTCGCCCCGACAAAGCAGCGAAATTTTCTCCTGTTCCTCGTCCGGAGAATAAGGCGAAGGAAGCGCGTCCGCGCCCGTTACGTAGTTGACGTAATCGTCGTTTACGCAGAATAATTTTTTGAGAACGGCTTTAATTTCAGTTAACATATTTTCACCTACGCCAAAATCGGACTTAACAATAAATCGAATTCGTTTTGCGCCGAAAACGGCGAAGAACTCACTCCCATCATTACGTTATATATTATATTCGGACGAGTTCCCGAATATATCACCATTCTGTCGGGCTTATAGACTTTAATTTTCGTTTCACCCGCCAAGGTTTTAGCCGTAATCTCGCCGACGTAAAACTTATTCATATCGATATTAAAAAATTTACGTCTGAACGCCTCAACGGAACAAATAACAACGGGGCAACCCGATTTTTTATATCTCAGTCCGTTGCCGCTGTCTATAAAACCTTTAAGACTAAAACTTTCGCCGCCGAAACAAACGGATACTTCCGCCGAAAATTTATAATTCGTCTTTCTGACGTATATCTTTTTGACTACCGCGTTTATCGCGTAATACAGAGCGATACCGCAGAGTACGCAGAACCCCACGGGAAGTTTGCCGTCGCCGAATCCGGTAAGGACGTCGTATTTCGCCCCCAGCAGAAAAGAAAAAGCGACGACCGCTCCGCCTAACAGAAAGGTATATAAAATAAACAAACAATAACAAAATAAGTACTCCCTGATATTCCGGAACTTGCCGCTTATCGCCGAAATCACCATTCCGACCGCAACTTTTGCCGAGAACAGCGCTCCTTTATTAATCGATAGCGTAGGGATAACGAAAGCGGCGACCGTTCCGACGACGGCAGAGAGTAACGCGAGTAAAAAATTCGGTTTTAATTTGAGCGTCTTTCTCGACAGGGATATGAGAAGATAATCTATCGCCATATTGTCGATTATGACGTATTCGACGTAAACGACCATACCACGATTATAAAACTATTAAACGCCTGTTTTTTGACAAGTTTAATCGTTTGGTGCAACTTTTTGTCGCTAAAAACCGCTTATGCAAACCGAAAAAGTTGCATTACGCAAGAGAGTTTGTTATAATGATTATATCGAAAAAGTCGTTTTAAGGAGTTTTTATGGATATAAATCACTATAAACCCTACGGTACGCTTAACAAAAAACATCTGATTTCACTCGAAAACTACACCGAGGAAGAGATTTACGAAATATTAAAAAGGGCGAACGATATTGCCGAAAGATTAGACGCGGGCGAAAAGCAGTCTTCGCTGAAAAACAAATACGTATATCTGATTACCAAAAGCGGATTTTCGAGGTCGAGAATAGCATTTGAAACGGCAGTTACCAAGTTATCGGGTACGTTCACCGTTTCGTCGCTGCCGGGAGATAAAATAGATTCGGTTCTGACGGATTCGCTGTCTATGCAAGCAATAGCATATTACGGCGTCGACGCCGTCGTGGTCAGAACGGATATTACCGCAGACGCGGAAACGCTCGATAAACACGTAAATTTGCCGATAATAAACGCAAATCCGAAAAGCGGACCTTTGGAAGCGTTATCCGCCCTTTCGACGGTATGGGAAAAGAAAAACAGACTTTCCGGGCTTAAAGTCGCAATGGTCGGCAACCCTTCGGTCTTTGCGGAAAATTATCTGTACGCTTTCGTAAAATGCGGAGCGGACGTTACGGTAATCTGCCCGAAAGAACTCTACCCCGACGAAAAAATCAGAAATTATTGCGCTCAATACGGAGATTTAAGCGTAACCGACGATTTGACCGCGGGACTTAAAGACGCCGACTGCGTATTCGTTTCGGACGACGCGACTATGAAAGAATACGCTTTGACTCCCGATAAGTTATTCGTAGCAAAACCTACGGCTTTGATTCTTCATTCCCTTCCGATTACGAAAGAAAACTCGCTTATGAGTGAAGAAGTCGCAAATTCGCCGAACTTCGCCGGGTTGCGACTTGCCGAAAATTTACAAAAGATCATTATGGCGGTTCTCGATTTACTCGTGGCGAAATAATTCCGGTCAACGTACGAAAGCCCCGCTTTGCGATAATCGCAAAGCGGGGCCGAATTTTTATGACAACAACCCTTAGCCATGCCAGACGAGAATAATACGAACCTTGCCAAAACGCCGCTATTTCCGTGCTTTTTAGCAAATTCTCGTTTGAAGTACGTTTAGTACGTCTGCGCTCGCCTTTACCAAAAATCATCGAAAATATCGGCTTTTGGTTGCGGGCAAGTCTGACGGCGTATTTTTAGACTAAGACAAGGCGTGCGAACGGGTTAATACTTGACGTATAAGCCGCAAGCAGAACGAAGTATTAGTCAAAAATACGTCGTCAGACCATGGTTCGTATTATTCTTGTCTGGCATGCCGGGCACGGCGTATAATCAGTCGTTATATTTATTGAAGTTCTTCTACCGTATGGGCGATAAACGTAATATGATCGCCGACACGTTCGAGATTGGACACGAGGTTGATAAACACCGCGCTCGATTCCGGCGGACAACTTCCGTCGTTAAGGCGTTTTATATGTCCGTCGATAAGCGACCTTCTCATGCCGTCTACCATGTTTTCTTTTCTTTCGAGATCGTCGAAGCGCGTCTTGTCGAAGGTTTCGAAAATCACTATCGCTATCTTATACATTTCGGCGAGCAAGCCGTACATCGACTTCAAATCTTTGAGTACGCTGTCGGAAAATTTAAGGTTCTTTTCTACGTAAGAGCGGGTATATTTTACGAAGTTGTCCGAAATTTCGGAAATACGCAACATATCGCCTATCGCATGGTACATTATAGAAATTTTCTGATCGTCGTGTACCGACACGTTTTCCCCCGAAACCTTTATAAGATAATCGGTAATCTGTTTGGAAATAAGCGTTATGTCTTCGTTTTCGGCGTTTATATCCTCCGCAAGGGACGTATCGCGATTCATAAAGGCATCGAAAGATTTGCCCAAAACTTCCATACACTTATCGCCCATGGCAATCGTTTCTTTCTGCAGTTGCGCTATCGCTACGGTCGGCGTGCTTAAAATACGTTCGTCCATATACGTGATATGCATTACTTCTTTCTGTTTTTTATCCCTTATCAATAATTCCGTTATCTTAACGATATATCTGGTAATCGGCAGAAAAATTAACGTGCAGATCGAATTGAACGCCAGATGGAACAACGCAAGTTGCATACGCGCGGACATCTTCGCTTCGCCGAAGTCGATGAGAGGTATCCAGAAATCCTGCATAAACCCGCTCCAGATAGCAAGTATTATAAGGAACAACACCGAACCGCAGAAGTTAAACAGAAAGTGAATAAGCGCGGCGCGTTTGGCGTTCGTGGTCGCGCCCATGGAACTTATAAGCGCGGTTACGCAAGTGCCGATATTAGTACCGAGCACTATGTACAAAATAGCGTTGCCGCCGCTGCCTATCTGTATGCCCGCGGTCAGCATCGAAAGCAAAATGGCGTTTACCGCCGTAGACGACTGCATTACCGCCGTTATCAGCGCGCCTATGAACATAAGAACGATCGGTTCTAAAAAGGTGGGATTGATTTTTGCTTTTAAGGCGTTTTGCAGCGCGACGTTTTCTTTCAGCGCGCCGCTGCAAGCCGAAATTATAGTCAGGCCGAAAAAGACGAGACCGAAGCCTGCCGCCGTCAGTCCCCAACTCTTTACCTTACCGTTTTTGCACACCATCGCGACGAAAATTCCGACGAAAGCGAGTACCATAAAATAGATACCGATATTCGCCATACCTACGGCAAGAAGAATAGTCGTGACCGTCGTGCCGATATTCGCGCCCATTATGATAGCCGTTGCCTGCGCGAGCGTCATCATGCCCGCGTTGACGAAACCGATTACCATAACCGTGGTCGCGCCGCTCGACTGCATCAGTATCGTCGCGCCTGCGCCTATACCGACGCCCGCCAACTTACTTTTGGAAGTTTTGTCGAAAAGTTTTCTTAAACCTTTATTCGCAACTCGTTGCAGGTTTTCGGACAGGAGTTTGAAGCCTATCAGAAACGCGCCGAGCGCGGCAAGCATATAGAAAATCAGTTCGTATTCCGCGTTTAAGGAGATTACCATTTAATATTCCTTTCAGAAATTATAAAGAATTGCGCTGAAATTGCAAAAAAATGCACCATTTGTTATTGTACCTCATTTCACGCAAAATAGCAACCGATAAACGAGCGTTTTCGACATTTTTTACTCTCGAATTTGCTCGTTTATAAAAAATAGAAAGACAAGCGATTAAATTCGGCAAAAACGATTGACAAAAAAGACAAAATGTTTTATGATTTACTACGTTGCACGCGGGTATGGCGGAATTGGCAGACGCGTAAGATTCAGGTTCTTATGACCGCAAGGACGTGCAGGTTCGACCCCTGTTACCCGCACCAGACGAAAATAAAACGAACCGCGGTTCTACCGCGAGTTCGTTTTTTTTCTCGGACGAAATAATCTCGGCGTTGCACGCCGAAAAGGAGTTTATTTATCATGAAAGCAAAAAAGACACTTATAGCCGTATGCGCCGTCGTTGCTATGGTCTTCGGCATTTTCGCATTTTCCGGATGTTCTGAAAAAACCACCGTATCCGGCGCGAAAAAGCACTCGATAACCGTTTTGCAAAATGAAGAATGCGCAATTTCGGTAGACAAAAACGAGGCAGAATTCGCCGAAACGGTTACCGTTACACTCGATCTTAAAACAACGGACAAATACGTCGAAAAAGTAACTTACAACGGAAAGGAAGCAAGTAAACGATCCGAAACCGTTTACGACTTTCTTATGGGCAACGACGACGTAACCGTCGCCGTCGAACTTAAAGAATATCAACAACTTCTTATTTCACCGAACGGCTTCGCGACTTACCTTACCGGTAACCCCGATACGTTGGCGAAAAACAACGGCGAAGTAACGCTCAACGTATCCTTGAACGGAAGTTATATGACTATCCTTTATTGGGAAATAAAATCGACGAATCAGGCGGTAATCCCCGGCTCAAGTATAAAATCTTACGGTGACGCTGCCGACGACGGAGCGATTTCGGCGATAACTCAGACGGCGAGCACGAGTAACATCATCACGGCGCTTCAGATTAAAATCGACACCGATAAAATAGCAAGCGGAAAAACGTTCCTTCTCATATCTCTTCAAAACGGAAATACGTCGTCGCAAAAAGCAAATCTCGTAGTACCGATTACCGTCGCCGAAGAAATCGTTACCGCTAAATGGAGCGAACAATTGATTTTCAATGTATCCGAATTGCCGCGCGACGTTCAACAATGTAAATTCAACGTATACGTAAACGATTTCGATTTCGTTCCGGGCAGCGACAACAAGGAATTTCAGAAATTCGAACAGATTTCGGCGGACTCCGACGGCAAAGTTTCTATCAATGTGGATACGTTCCGGGTCGCAGATATTACGTGGCTTTCTGGGTTATAAACAAAGACGGCAGCACCACTTGCTATAAACTTCTCGACACGGTCGGTTCGGGATCAAGCAGTACGGGATATAACCAATTGAAAAACGCTATGCTTGCGTTCATCTCCGACGGAGTAACGCTGAATTTAACCGTCACCGACGAAATAATTCATTAAACGAAAAACCGAATTCCCCCGTCCGAAAATCTTTCGGACGGGGGAATTTTCATTCTACCGGACAAGAATAATACGTCATTCTTCGATTTCGAGGTCTTCGAGTTCCTGCGCGTTTTTAATCTTTTGCGGAGTTTCGTGGAATTTATCCCACTTGATCGTCGCGTAAAACAGGATAGAAACGATTGCCGCAACGGTCCAGCCTATCGGCCACGAAATCCAGACGCCCGTCGTTCCGAGCGCGGTACGCGCGAGAATTTCGGCAAGAGCAACCCTTAAAAACAAATCGGTAAAGGTTGCCGTCATAAATTTTTTCATCAAACCCGCTCCGCGTAAAATTCCGTCGGCAACGAGTTTTGCCGCAACGACGAAATAGAACGGCGAAACGATACGCAAAAACAACACGCCCGTATCCGTTGCCGCGCCCGTAGGACTTTCAAGAAATACGTATACGAGCCATTTGCCCGCAAATTCATAGAGCAGAACGAGCGGCAGACAAAGCGCCCACACGAGTTTAAGCCCCGCACGGAAACCCGCTTTTATGCGGTCGTACTGAGCCGCGCCGAGATTTTGCGCGGTGAAGTTGGATATGCCGTTTCCGAGCGTCGTAAGCGAAGTAATTATCATATTATTCAACTTGATAGCCGCGGAATAACCTGCCATGACGACGGCGCCGAAAGAGTTGATAACGCTTTGAATTACTATGTTGCCGACGGATATAAAACTCTGTTGTAAAATACTCGGAACGGCTATAATCGCGAATCTGCCCAGAAGTTGCCACGAAAAGATTCCGACTTTTCCGTTCGTTTTAATCTTTCCGAGTTTGACGAATATTACGAGTATCGCAAGAACGCAACTCACGCCCTGACAAATAAACGTCGCCCACGCCACGCCCGAAACGCCCATTTCGAAAGCGGTTACGAAAAGTATATCCGCGCCGATATTGGCTATCGACGAACACGCAAGAAAAACGAACGGGGTTTTCGAGTCGCCGAGCGCGGAGAAAATACCCGTGGCGACGTTGTACAAAAAGACGAAAGGCAATCCGAAAATATAAATATCGAGATAGAGTTTCGAATCCGCGAATACTTCTTTCGGAGTTTTTATAAGTTTCAACAGGCCGTTGCAGAAAATTATTCCGACAGCCATAAGAAGCAGGCATATCGCGCAACTTGAGATCAACGCGGTATAGATAGAGGTTTTAAGATCGTTATACCGCTTCGCTCCGAACAGTTGCGCCGCAAGTACCGAACAACCTATATTGCACCCGAATGCGAACGCAATGAAAATCAAAGTGATTTCGTAACTGTTACCTACCGCCGCAAGAGCGTTGTCGCTTATAAACTTACCCGCGACGAAACTGTCGGCTATGTTATATAACTGCTGAAATATAATGCTTCCGAACAGCGGCAGGCAGAACTTACACAGAACGCTTTCCGGTTTTCCGACCGTCAGATCTTTATTCATCGGTGGTATATCTCCTTTTTTTATAAAAACTGTAAAATCTCTCTTGACTTTTTTCGACTCACATATTATAATCCGTTTGTCGATATATGTAAAATACTTATTTTATATGATTGATATATAAAAAAGATATTGTCGGCGGAGCAAAAAATGTACGTAAGTTACGACTATTACCGAATTTTTTATTACGTAGCCAAATGCGGCAATATAACGCAGGCGGCAAGAATTTTATTCAACAACCAACCGAACCTTACGAGGGCGATAAAAACGCTCGAAGGCGAACTCGGATGCCCTTTGTTTATACGTAACAATCGCGGAATGAAGATGACGCCCGAAGGCGAGCGGCTTTTCAATCACGTTCGGGTGGCGATCGAAAATCTCGAACAGGGCGAAGAAGAAATCGTGGAAAGCCAGAACTTAAAAACGGGTTCGGTCTTCGTCGCGACGAGCGAAGTCGCCCTGCACTCCGTACTTCTGCCCGCGTTAAAAAAGTATCGGGCGTTATACCCGGGAATACGGCTTAAAATAAGCAACCATTCCACGCCGCAGGCGGTAGACGCCATAAAAAACGGTATTGCAGACATCGCCGTGGTTACCACGCCTACTCTGCCGTCAGCCGCAATCGAAGAGGTTACCATACGAAAATTCAGAGAAACGGCGATATGCAGTAACGCTTTCGGGGAACTTTGCGGTAAAAAAGTAAGTTTTGCCGAACTTCTCGACTACCCGATAGTCGCGCTCGGCACGCAGACCAAATCGTTTGAATTATACTCGGAATTTTTTGCCAAAGCCGGACTTCGCTACCGCCCGGAAACGGAAGCCGCTACGGCGGATCAGATAATTCCTATGGTTAAAGCCGATCTCGGGATAGGGTTCGTTCCGCAGGATTTCATAAACGGCGCGGACGGAATAAATATAATCGAAACCGAAAAGCCCCTGCCCGAACGCGAAATACGCCTTATTAAAAGGCGCGAACAACCGCTCGGCGTCGCGGCAAAAGAACTCGAACGGTTGATTCTGGATTTATGATAACGATGCCAGACAAGAATAATACGAACCCCGCCAAAACGCCGATATTTCCGTGCTTTTAGGCAAATCCGACTTCGCCCGTACGGCGAGTACGAACAAAGCCGTCTTCACCAAAAATCATCGAAAATAGC
>ENA-UERG01000284-UERG01000284.1-human-gut-metagenome-genome-assembly--contig:-NODE-284-length-51026-cov-69.329800_pt1 | contig 51026 bp, 29 predicted proteins | sample MGYA00242954_ERZ507954 | MGnify/ENA primary metagenome ERZ507954 (study PRJEB26167, sample SAMN06115478) | human gut metagenome | host: Homo sapiens | place: China:Sichuan | collected 2015-01-21...
GCAAAGCCCTGGCTTGTGAAAGTCAGGGCTTTGTGATTTTTTTAGAATAAGGGAGTTTTGACACACCTCCCTCCTATAGTTAGTCCTTTTCGATGAGCACGGTGGCGTAGGCGGAGATGCCCTCCATACGACCGGTGAAGCCGAGCTTCTCTGTAGTTGTTGCCTTGATTGACACGTTGTCGATGTCGGTCTGCATCACGTCGGAGAGGCAGCGTTGCATCTCAGGTATGTGCGGATTGAGCTTCGGACGCTCGGCACACACCGTAGCGTCTACGTTACCGATGCGGTAGCCCTTGGTAGCGATGAGGTCGACGGTCTTGCGCAGCAGTATCTTACTATCGACGTTGAGCGTCTCGGCAGCCGTATCGGGGAAGTGGTAGCCAATGTCGCGCATGTTGGCAGCACCGAGCAGTGCATCGCAAATGGCGTGGATGAGCACGTCGGCATCGCTATGTCCGAGCAAGCCGAGTTCGTAGTCGAGGCGGATGCCGCCGAGCCATAGCTCGCGACCCTCCACCAGTTTGTGGACATCATATCCTAATCCGGTTCTTATCTTCATATTATCTACGCTTGAAGAGATCCTTTATTCCGTCCATATCGAACGACAGCGAGAAGCGTAGCGTCTGATCGAGCGGGTTCGACTTTGCGGTGGCGATGACGTAGCCGGCATCGAGCGAGAAGACGCTCATGCGGAAGCCTGCGCCCACGGTGAAGTACTTGCGATTGCCCTTGTTCTCCGACTCGTGGTGGTAGCCGGCGCGCACCGAGAACTTATCGTTGTAGACATACTCGGCACCAAGGCTCCAGCGTATCTCCTGCATCTCCTCCTTAAATCCGCCAGGTGCGTCGCCGAAGCTCTTGAACACACCACTGATTGACGAGAGGTCGTAGTAGTCCTTACGCTTGCGCTGCTCGAACTCCTCGTTTGTCTCGCCCTCGTTCTTCACCGGCATGGTGGGCACGAGCGGCTTGTTGGCGTCGGCAGCGATGGTGATGCGGTTGTACTCGTCGAGCGGAATCATCAGCGACGCACCGAGACGCAGGTTGGCAGGGATAAACTCCGACTCGTCGGTGCCACCGAAGTTGATTTTAGAACCGATGTTCGACATGTTCAGACCAAAACCGAGCTGACACTCGCGCTGTCCGATGTTGATATAATTCTGGTAGTAGGCTGCGAGGTCTACGGCGAATGCCGAGCCTGGCGACGTGTCGGACGTATAGTCGTAGGTAAGGTCGGAGTAGATCCAGCGCACGGCTGCAGCGATAGAGAACTTCTCGCTGAGCATGATTGAGTAAGCCACGTCGAGCGACATCTCATACGGATTGATGGTCATCGAGTTGTCGTCTGTAGCACCCGTATTGGTGTACACCTCACCGAGCGAGAAGTAGCGCAATGATGCCGACACGGCAGAGTAGTCGCCGATGCGATAGTAGCCTGCGAGATAGGCAAGATCTATGTCGCTCACGAGGCGGCGCAACCACGGGGTGTAGTTGAGCGACACGCCGGCGCGTGAGATGGTGAACGGATACTTCGCTGGGTTCCAGTACTGCGACACTACGTCGGGGTCGGTAGCCGCACCGATGTCGCCCATACCGCCGGCGCGTGCGTCAGGTGCTATCGACTGCGAGGTCACCGACGAGGTCTCCGGTCGGAACATATCCTGCTTCTCCTGAGCGGCTGCAGGCAGCGTAATGAGTGCGGCGAAGAGTAGCGCCGCCAACTTCTGTGTTAGTTTCATCTTCTTTGTTATTATTATATTTCGGGCGTACCGCGTTGTACGTAACGACCGACGCGCCCGTTATTATAAACGCCCGAACTACTTAATTATTGCCTACAACGATAAGTTTCTTGGCTTTCGATATGCGTGTGGAGCCTTCAGAGGTGAGGTGAACGCGGTAGAGATATACTCCAGTCTGCAAGCGCGAACCGCCATCGATGGTCAGATCCCAGGGCACGGTGTAGGTACTTGTAGCACTCACACCGCTCTCCTCGTGTCGCCAGAGGAGGCGTCCGCTCACGTCGAACACGTCGATGATGACACCAAGTTCTGCGCCCGTACGGTCGTGACTGATGATGAATGTCGTCTGCTCGCGCGCAGGGTTATTGGTGCAGCCTATCGAGAACGACGGTTTCTGACTCTGAACGACGTGGAACGTAAGCTCGGCTGTGGAGTAGTTGTTCAGAATGTCCCACGCACGGAACTGCAGTTTGTGCGGTCCCACCTCCAGTTGCGGTATATTATAATATGTGGAGCCGGAGGTGTACGAACCGAAGTCGTACTGGAAGTTATCGTTGAGCGAGTAGGTCATCTCCATCTTGCCGTCGATGATGAGCTGCATGTCGTGTCCGATGCCAGCTCCCGAGGCGTTAATGCCGTCCTTATCCTTCAGTTCAGCCACGAAGTAAGGCGTAGAGTTCACACGGTCGCCGTTGCTGAACGAGGGCGAGTTGAGGTAGCAATAGATGGACGGACCGACGGAGTCGTTCTGTGCTATGTCGCTGCCGCCCACCATGAAACGCTCGCTGTAGCCATGCGCCGTGAGCGTGTGGTCGTCGTTGATGGCGAAGGCGTTGATGAGTCCCGACTGATTGGAGTAGTTGATATCCTTCGGCACTGCGAACGTCATTGAGAAGCGTCCGTTAGTGATGCGGTCGTCGCCCGAGAAGATTGTCTTCGTGCGGTCGGTGTACTCGAACGCCTCGTCAGCCTCCTTAGGCTGATTGAGATGGCAAGTGATTGTTTCGAGATTGTCGCGCACCGTGAGCGATACGATGCCGTTGAAGTCGTCGTTGTTCTCCACGTGTCCGGCTATGGTGACGAGCGAACCTGCCTTCATCGCCACCTCAGCGTTCGCCTTTGTCAGGTCGACCCCGTTGATAGAGTCGATAATGATGTGCGCTGTGGGCAGATGCAGACGTAGTGCAGGGTCGCCGAGCAACGAGTACTGCAGCGAGTTTTCTGCCAGACTCTTTCCGTTCATTTCGTTCTTCGCACGGCGCACAGCCTCGCCGAGGGCTATCGGTTTGCCGTCAGTCTCATAGGTGAGTACATGTTTCATAAACGCCGAGTTGAGCGTGGTGTTGTACGAAGCATACACGGTGCGCGTGGTACCATAGAACGCCATTGCTCCGCCCTTAGAGTTGAGCAGTGCCGTCTCGCCGATAGTAGCCTCACCGTTGTCGAACGGCATGATATCGCACGAGGCTGTCACCCATAGTGGCATGTTCTTATTTGTGAACTCAGCGAAGTCGCTTATGCCGAGCACCTTCTCGTGCGAGATAAGTATCTCGGAGCCGTGTCCTGCATAATCCATGATGAGTGCGCCCTGCTGCTGTTGCTTCTTTACGACGTTCGTCACCTCGGGATAGCTATTGCCCGCGGCACCAGCCTGCATTTTGTAGGCATCCCACATCACCTTCTTCACAACATACTGCGGATGTGCCGCTGCCACTTGGTTAGCTACAAGATTGGCATCCTTCATGTGCAGATTGCTATCGCCGTCATCGCCCATGAACATTATTGCGTTCTGCCACGAACCGCCGTTGCTATTCTCGGCGTAGTTGATGGTCTTGTCCACCATTATCTTCGCCTCCGCATCGCTCACTACGGGGAAACGTCCCACGCCGATGTCGAGTTTGTCGACATACATCGGTTTCAAACCTTCGCCGTCGTCGAGCATAGCATGGAAACTGTCGTCGATGTAGCAGACACGACGGTCGTATGAGTTCTCGCTCTCGAACGCCAAGAGATAGTCGTCGGTGCTTTTACCCGTGTTATGAGATGTAATCATGCGGTTGTCCCACAGACAGTCGCCGAAGAGCAACAAGTACTTCGGACGGTCGTTCTCGCCAGTGGAACGGTCGTAGAGCATCTTCATGTAGCGGCGGTACGCCGAAGCATCGGGGGTACCACTCGAGAACTCATTATAGAGTTCGTCGGCAGGCACAAGGTTCACCGTCATCGAGTCGTGCTGCTCGTGGAACGCCTTCAGTCGCTGCGCCTGCTTCAGCAGTTTCTGCGACGTAGGTATGATAATCACCAAGTCGGCTTGTGGGTCGGCATGGTGGTTCTGGTTCATTATGTTGTACACGTAATTAGGTACGGGGAAGGTAGCAGTCTTGAGGTCGGGCAGTGGGCGCGGCTTGTTCCACGCCATCGACACCATGTCGAGGCGCATCGGATTAGAACCGCTAAGCACCGAGAGCTTCACCTTCGCCGTGCCCTTCACGGCTGGTACGCGGTAGGTGCCACGACTCTCGCAGCCGTAGATGTAACTATTGTTGGAGTTAGAGGTCTGCAACGTGCCCACGATGGAGTCGTTGTACTCCACTTGCACCTTGCAGTAGTTGCTCGACGTTACTACAACGTAGAGATTGCCCTTCGTAGCGTTGGGGTTCTCAGGGATGTCGACAGTCGTGTATGAGCCTTGCGATACCTGCTGCGCACTGAAAAAGTTGCGTCCACCCTTGTACCATGAGTAGCCATCCTGCTCGTGCAGGTCGTGATAGAAGTCGGGTGAGGGGTAGAACGAAGCGACGAACGTGTCGTAGTCTACCTTCGCAGGCTCAGACGATGTGTCCTCGGTGAGAAAGTAATAGCCATAGTTGGAGTAGTAGTTGCGCGTTCGGCGTTCGGCAGTTTCGGTCTCCCACGACACGGGTCCACGGGCGTAGAAGAGTCGCTTGCCATCCACCTCGCAGGTGGGTACTTCCTTCAGGTCGTCCTGCTCCACGAGGTCTTTCGCTTCGAGTGTCTCGTTGATTAGATTTCCGCCATATCCATATATCTTCACCTTATTAATATCGGTGAAGCCCGCCTGACGCACGAGTGCCGAGGTGAGCTGATAAATACCCGACTCTGCCACACTTATCTTCGCCCAACGTCCCTCGCGTAGTACGCTCTGCTTGGCATAGCGTTTCGCCGCAGGCAGCGTGTCCCACACGTTCACCCGAGCATCGGCACGCACGGCTCCTGCGCTAAACGCCGCCTTGCGGTGCACGTCGTCCTTGGCACGTGCCTCGCAGCGCAACATGAAACTCACGAGCTGCTTGTAGCGTCCGTCGCGGTACACCACGGGGTTGACGGTGGTGAGGAGCGACGCCCGCTTGCGGTCGTACGTCACGTGGGTCTCCACACGTGGCTCTGCGTCGGGCAGCTTGCTCTCGATGCGCTTGTAGTTCGCCACATCCGTAGCTCGCATATCCGCATACTCAGGATAGACAACGCTGACGGTGTACACGGAGTCGCGCCACGCTTCGGGCAGAGGCGTGACGTGTGTGAACTGCGGTGCGTACAAGGTATCGACACGCAGCTCATCGGCTGTGAGATGGAAGAACTGCTGGGCACTTGCGGGTAGCACCGCGCAGACTGTCAGCAGCATTAATATGGTATGGCGTAATTTCATGTCTTTTCTTTATTTGTTTCCACAAGTGTTAGGAACCGCGTTATCCAACGGATAGTGCCGTGTGTCCTACAAGAACGTTTATACTCCCACGGATTTCACGGATGAACACAGAAGTTTGGTGTAAGTACACCCACGGAATTCACAGAACTCACAGATGTTTGGATGGCTGCGTGGGCATGGCAAGGATGCCATACCCTCATATATCGGTGTGCATCTGTGACATCTGTGGGAGAATATTTTAGCAGTCCCTTCTGTGAAATCTGTGTATTCTGTGGGAGAACTTCCCCTGCAGTTCTACTTGCAGCTGAACTCCAGCACTTTGCGGTCTTCGAGGTAGCCCTCCAGCTTGTCGTCGATGTTCACCGGACCCACGCCTGCGGGTGTACCAGTGAATAGAATATCGCCGGTCTTCAGCGTGAAGAACTGCGAGATGTACGCGATCAGCTCGTCTACACGATAGAGCATGTCGCTGGTGCATCCCTCCTGCACGGTCTTGCCGTTGATGTCGAGGTGGAAATGGATTGCCTGCACGTCGCGGAACTTCTCCAACGGCACCCAGTCGCCTATCGCAGCCGAACCATCAAAGCCCTTGCACAGTTCCCACGGCTTACCCTCGGCGCGCAACTTCTTCTGCAACTCGCGTGCGGTGAAGTCGATGCCAACCGTCACGGCATCGTAATAACGCGGAGCGAAACGCTCAGAGATAGTCTTGCCGAGGCGCGAAATGCGCACAACAAGCTCAGTCTCATAGTCGATGCGTCCGAGGTGATCGGGGATGAAGAAGGGCTTGTGGTCCTTCAGCAGTGCCGAGTCGGCTTTTGTAAAGATAACGGGCTCCTCTGGTTTATATAACGCACCATGCAGCTCTTTATTGTGTTCGAGGTAGTTCATACCTACAGCAAATATCTTCATAAGCAATGAAAATTAAAAAGCCGCAGAAGGCTATTCACCCTCTACGGCTCCAATATTAATTATGCGTAATTGATTTCTCTAATTACTCAGCAGCAAGAGTGAAGCGCTTGTAAGCAACGATCTTCAGATCCTTGTCCTGAGCCTTGAGATAGCCAGCAACGTTCTGCTTAGCTTCGTCGCCGAACTGGAACTCCTGGTTAACGAGGCAAACCTCCTTGAGGAACTTTGCAACGCGACCCTTAGCGATGTTCTCAATCATTGTCGGGTTGAGCTTAGCTGTAGCCTCAGCGCCTACAGTCTCCTTGATCTCGCGGAACTTAGCTACGTCCTCTGCTGTGATCCAGCCCTTGCCCTGGTTAGACTCGATGTGATCCTCAGAGTCGAAGTGGTTCGGGTTGAGACCAGCCTTGTGGAGAGCAGCGTTCACTGCCTTCTCTACGAGCTCTTCCTTAGTCTTCTCAACAGCTACCTTGAACTCCTCGTTCTTCATATCCTCAGAGATTGAGCTTTCGTCGAGTGCGAGCGGCTTCATAGCAGCTACCTGCATAGCGATCTTGTGACCAACCTCAGCATTCTCCTTGTTGAGCTGCACCATTGTGCAGAGAGTGTGCTTGTTCATGTGGTCGTAAACCTCTACGTTCTCACCCTCGAGTACGCAGTAGCCGTCGAGTTCCATCTTCTCGCCAGTGATACCAGAGCGTGCTGTAACAGCAGCCTGAACGTCAGACTCGCCGAGAGCCAAAGCCTTAACCTCGTCGAGAGTCTGAGCCTTAGCAGCGATAGCAGCGTCGAGGATATCAGATGTGAGCTTAATGAAGTCAGCACCGTTAGCCACGAAGTCAGTCTCACACTTGAGAGCGATGATAGCAGCGAAACTGCCTACCTTCTTAACGAGTACGCAACCGTTAGATGTCTCGCGGTCTGAACGCTTTGCAGCGATAGCGAGTCCACGCTCACGGAGCAAATCCTTTGCCTTATCGAAATCACCTTCTGCCTCTGTCAGAGCCTTCTTTACGTCTGCAAGACCAGCACCTGTCATAGCGCGAAGTTTCTTGATGTCTTCAATTGAAACAGCCATTTTTCTTAAGTTATTAATTAATTATTAATTATTGATGATTGATTGCTTTTTAACCTAAAAATCGGAAATTCTCCATTCCAAAATCTTGATTTACGAATTAAAGAATTTCCGATTTATATGTATTATAGTTGCTTACTCAGCAGCCTCAGCCTCTTCCTTGCGAGCCTTGCGAGGAGCCTTGCCCTCCTTCTGCTCAGCAGCAGCCTTCTCGTCAGCCTTCTCTACCTTGCGCTCCTCAAGACCTTCTGCGATAGCACCGCAGCAAGCTGAGAGAACTACGTCGATAGAATCCTTAGCGTCGTCGTTAGCCGGGATGATGTAGTCGATGTTGCGTGGGTCAGAGTTGGTGTCGACCATAGCGAACACAGGGATACCGAGGCGGTTAGCCTCACGCACTGCGATGTTCTCCTTCATCACGTCGACAACGAACAAAGCGCTCGGGAGGCGAGTCAAGTCAGCGATAGAACCGAGGTTCTTCTCCAGCTTAGCGCGCTGACGTGTCACCTGCAGAAGCTCACGCTTAGAGAGCTTTGAGAATGTACCGTCGTTCATGAGCTTGTCGATGTTCGCCATTTTCTTAACAGCCTTGCGGATTGTCGGGAAGTTGGTGAGCATACCGCCCGGCCAACGCTCGATAACGTAAGGCATGTTTACGCTCGCTGCTTTCTCAGCAACTACGTCCTTAGCTTGTTTTTTAGTAGCGACGAACAGGATCTTCTTGCCTGACTTTGCGATCTGCTTGAGAGCCTCTGCAGCCTCGTCAACCTTAGCTACGGTCTTGTGCAAATCGATGATATGAATACCATTGCGCTCCATGAAGATATAAGGAGCCATTGCCGGATTCCACTTACGACGGAGGTGGCCAAAGTGACAGCCTGCCTCTAACAACTGGTCAAAATTAGTTCTTGACATTTTCTTTGTTTGTTAAAATTGTTTACTTTCCTTTGAGTTGAATTGAACCAGCCCACGAGTAACGAATGTTCGGTCTCGCGAGTTTGGATGCTAAACGTTGTCCGGAGCATTCTAAGCCGCCACATCAAGCAGCAGCATAGAAAGACACCAAGACTGTTTGATATTAACGCTTGCTGAACTGGAAGCGACGGCGTGCCTTCGGCTGACCCGGCTTCTTACGTTCAACCTCACGAGCGTCGCGTGTGAGGAAGCCCTGTACCTTGAGAGTCTTCTTGTCCTCAGCGTTAACCTTAACGAGTGCGCGAGCGATAGCGAGGCGAAGAGCCTGGCTCTGACCTGTGAAGCCGCCACCGTCGAGGTTTACCTTGATGTCATATTTCTCTTCCACACCGAGCAGGAGCAGCGGCTGCTTAACAACGTACTGCAGGATTGCTGATGGGAAATACTTTGTGAGTTCTTCCTTATTGATAGTGATCTTACCGGTGCCCTCTGTGAGATATACACGAGCTACGGCACTCTTACGGCGACCAATTGCATTAATCATTTCCATGTCTTATGCTTTATTTATACTGGTTAATATCGATAGCCTTCGGCTGCTGTGCCTCGTGCTTGTGCTCTGTACCGTCATAGATATAGAGGTTGTCGAGAAGACGACGACCGAGCGGACCCTTCGGGAGCATACCCTTCACAGCGTGACGGATAATCTTGTCCATACCGTCCGGACGCTTGCGGAGCTCTGCCGGAGTGTTGAAGCGCTGTCCACCAGGATAGCCAGTATAACGTGTGTAGACCTTGTCAGTTTCCTTCTTACCTGTGAAAACTGCCTTAGCAGCGTTGATGATGATAACGTTGTCACCGCAGTCTACGTGCGGAGTGAAAGTAGGCTTGTACTTTCCGCGGATAAGCTTTGCTACCTTAGAGCAGAGACGACCTACAACCTGGTCTGTGGCATCGATAACCACCCACTCCTTCTTAGCTGTTTCCTTGTTAACGGAAATAGTCTTGTAACTTAAAGTGTTCATTTTTTTAATTAAAATATTACTACTAAAAAACATTTATTTTTCTTGCACGAGCGATTCACTAACCACGCCGTCTGGCCTTTTCGACAAACGCTATTAACACCCTCATGCAGGGGACTCTAAGTGTATCCCCAAATAATCGGTCTGCAAAATTACACATTTTTTATTATATAAAAGTGATATACAATAAGCAGCAACGAATATTTAGAATTATTTAACAAGCACAAAAGTTTCGTTTTCTCCAGTTTTTAGTGTACTTTTGCAGCAGTAAAGCATAAAGAGGTGTTGTTAGGGGGTGCACTTGTCTCCGCTCGGCTTTGCCGCTTGCCAGAGCAAGAAGTGCACCAACCGAACAAGATGTGCACCAACCGAACAGACCAACTGAATAGAATGTGTCATTAACTTTGTTGGTGCACTTGAGACAAGTGCACCCCCTAATGTCTCCTACTAAAGTAAAAAAGACTAACAATAACATTTTAAACAAAACGACTATGAACAAACAGATTAACACAGAGAAAGCCCCAGCAGCTATCGGTCCGTACTCACAGGCTGTAGAGGCTAACGGCATGGTATTCGCATCGGGTCAGCTGCCTATTGACCCTACAACAGGTGCATTCGCAGAGGGCGGCGTAAAGGAGCAGACACGCCAGTCGCTCACCAACGCTAAGCACATCCTCGAGGAAGCAGGTACCGACCTGCAGCATGTTGTCAAGACTACTGTATTCCTCAGCGACATGGCTGACTTTGCTGCCATGAACGAGGTTTACGCCGAATTCTTCTCACAGCCGTTCCCGGCTCGCTCTGCAGTCGCAGTGAAGACTCTGCCGAAGAACGCTTTGGTCGAAGTAGAGTGCATCGCTGTTAAGTAAGCCGACCACACCACAGGGGGTGCACTTGTCTCAAGTGCACCAACCAACCAAGAACTGCACCAACCAAGAAACACACCAACCAAGAAACACACCAACCAAGAAGTGTACCAACTGCTTGGTTGGTGCAGCAGAGACTGCTGCACCCCCTATGGGCACCGCTTTATCATATAGCGGCAATCACTCCTTCACCTTTCTTTCCATCCATCATTATTCTTAGTCCTTTCTCGAAGCGCACCACGCGCACGTGTTCTGTTTCTTCTACAGCCGGCATTGCGTCGAGCGCAGCCTTGTGGAAGCAGCCATCGTTGCGGTTTTCGTCGATGGTGAAGTAGCCCACACCGAACGATGTGAGATTTTGGAAGAAGTGAGTGCCCTGACTTGGGTCTACGCGGTAGTTCTTCAGCGCCACCTCCACGATGACACGCGCAGCCGAGATGTGCGGCCACTTCACGGGTATGCCCAACCACGAGTCGCTCGACCCCCATCTGCCCGGACCTACAAGCACGTAGTTTGTGCCTCGGTCGAGATATTCCTTGTTCAGTTTTTCTATTTCGCGTGCTATCGTCGGGTTGTCGGCAGCTGAGAATCGGTCGTCGGTCTTCACATACACCACGTCGGTCACGTCTTCGGTCACGCCATGCCCGAGCGAGTTGTGCGAGCGCAACAGGCAGTCGGCGTCGGGTATCGCCGCGAGGTCCTCGTCAAGCATCTGCTTCTGATCGACAATGGGGCGAATCTGCAGCAGATAGAGCGACCCTGTGCGGTCGGCGTTGAGGTTACATGCGAACTCTATCTCCACCGGTCGGCGCATAGCCTCTGCACCGAAGCGCATCGACATCTGCAACAGCTCGGGCAGCGGAAACACGCCCTGCTGCAGCACTCCGGCGAACGATATCACCTTTCTGCCACCCTCGTACAGTCCGTCGCGTATCACCTGGTCATAGGGGTCGTAGGTCGAGGCGATAAAGTTGAGCGAGTTGTCGCGCTCCGCCTCCTTCACCTTCAGATTTAGGATATTAAAACCGTCGTCCACCTTGAAGTCGTTGCCCACATGCTGCGTGTCGAGAGCGTAGAAGCGTGTCTGCGTCTCGCGCAGTGCCGTCTCCAGTTCGGAGGTCTGCAACACCTGGTGCGGATGGTATGGCGACACGCGCAGCGTCTGTCCACCATCCACGATATACTTTCCTAATCCTAATGCGAGCGAGGCGATTCCGTCCTCAGCACGCTCGTCGCCTATTGGGTAGTAGTTGAGCGAGCGCAGCACGCCCGATATGTTCGGGTAGTAGCGTCCGTCGAACTGCTTGCCCACCACTTCCTGCAGTATCACCGCCATCTTCTCCTGGTCGATGACATTGCTCGTGGCTGTCATGTAAGCCTTCGAGTCGCGATAGTAGACCGAGGCATAGACACCTTTTATGGCGCACGCCAACATCTCAAGCATGGCATACTTGTCGTCGAGGTACGGAATCATGTACGTAGAGTAGATGCCGGCGAAAGGCTGATAGTGGGCATCTTCGAGCAGCGACGACGAGCGTATGGCTATCGGACTCTTCACCGCCTCGAAGAACGTGAAGAAGTCGGCTATGAGCGAGTCGGGCAGCTGCGCACGCAGGAAGTGGCGCAGTATGTCGTCGTCCGAGGCATCGCTGAGCGCAATCTGGTAGAGATTGTTCTGCACCATGAACTGGTCGAACACATCGGTACAGAGTACCACGGTGCGCGGTATCTGCACAGTGGCTCCCTCCAGCGAGTTGAATTCGGGATGTGTCTTGATGATGTTGTCGAGGAACGCCAAACCTCTACCCTTTCCGCCGAGCGAACCCTCGCCGATGCGTGCGAAGTGGGAGTAGGCGTCGAACTTCATGCGGTCGAACACCGCCACCACGCCAATATTCTTCATGTGGCGGTACTGCACAATGGCGTCGAAGATAATCTCGCGGTGGGCTGTGATATCCTTCAGTCGCTCCCACGTCACGGTCTTCAGGAACATCGACACGGGGAAGATGGCACGCGCCGACAGCCAGCGGCTCATGTGGTTGCGCGAGATGTGGTAGAGCATCGAGTCGTCGGGAATCTTGAAGATATTGTCCTGCAGCTCCTTCAGCGAGTGGATGCGCATTATCTCCGCCTTTGTCTTCGGGTCGCGGAAGATGAAGTCGCCGAAGCCGAGGTGTTCCTCGAGCATCTTATGCAGGTCGAGCGACATCTTCTTCGAGTTTTTATCTACGAAGCGGAAGCCTTCCGCCTCTGCCTTTGCGCGGTTCTCCGACTCCGAGCTTTCGAGTATCAGCGGCAGGTAGGGGTCGGTCTTTCTTATCTCGCGCATCAACTTCAGACCCGCCTCGCTGTCCTTCACGCCGTGTATGGGGAAGCGCACGTCGCTAATCACGCCGAGCACGTTGTCCGAATAGCGTTCGTAGAGTGCCATCGCCTCCTCATAGTTGCGTGCCAACACCACTTTCGGTCTGCCACGCATACGCAGCGAAGCAGCGTGGCGGTTGAGTGCCTCGGTAGAGAAGCGTTTGCTCTGCGCGAGTATGTAGTTGTACAGGTTGGGCAGTATGGAGCTGTAGAAGCGTATGCTGTCCTCCACCAACAATATCATCTGCACGCCACCCTCGTCGATGTCGTGCTCAAGGTTCATCTTGTCCTCTATCAGCTTGATAATGGAGAGAATGAGGTTGGTGTTGCCGAGCCAGCAGAACACGTAGTCGAAGATGGAGAGGTCTTCGTTCTCCATGCGCTTCGTGATGCCATGCGAGAATGGCGTGAGCACTATGCAGTGCATATGTGGGAACTCCGCCTTTATGTCACGCGCCACGCTGAACGCGTCGTTGTCGGCGTTGCCCGGCATACAGATTACGAGGTCGATGTGCATTGTACGTAGCACCTGTCGCGCCTCCTCCGTGGTGCTCACCTGTGTGAACGTAGGCGGATAGCGCAGACCGAGCTCCACATACTCGTTGTATATCTTCTCCTCCACGCGTCCGTCGTCCTCGAGCATGAACGCGTCGTAGGGGTTTGCCACGATGAGCACGTTGTATATGCGACGCATCATCAGATTGACGAACGTCACGTCTTTCAAGTAGAACTTCTGATATTCCTGTGGTACCATCTTGTTTTTCTCTGTTTGTTCTTGATACCCTGTCGGGCGTGTTCCCTCTTGCCTTATTCCATTATTTCTTCACACCCATGTTCCAGAGCGTGAAGCTGATGGCATCTGCAGTCTCTTCGAGTCGTTTTGCCAACGGCTTTCCTCCGCCGTGTCCGGCGTTCACGCCGATACTGATGAGCACCGGAGCCGTGCCGCCCTGACACTCCTGCAGGCGTGCCGCGAACTTGAACGAGTGGGCTGGCACCACGCGGTCGTCGTGGTCGGCTGTGGTGACGAGCGTAGCCGGATAATGCACGCCGGGCTTCAGCGTGTGAAGCGGCGAGTATGCTCTGAGATACTCAAACATCTCCTTCGAATCCTCCGATGTGCCGTAGTCGGGTGCCCAGTTCCAGCCGATGGTGAACTTATGATAGCGCAACATATCCATAACGCCTACTGCGGGCAGACAGACGCGGAAGAGGTCGGGGCGCTGCGTCATACAGGCTCCGACGAGGAGTCCGCCGTTGCTTCCGCCCTGTATGGCGAGATAGTTCTTTGAGGTGTAGCCTTTATTAATAAGGAATTCGGCAGCCGAGATGAAGTCGTCGAACACGTTCTGCTTCTGCAGCTTCGTGCCTGCCACGTGCCACTGCTCGCCATACTCACCGCCACCGCGCAGCACGGCGTGAACATATACGCCGCCGCGCTCCATGAACGGAATCATGTTCGACAGGAAGTGTGGTTTGTACGTCACGTTGAAGCCGCCGTAGCCGTAGAGCAGCAGCGGGTTCTTGCCGTTCAGCTTCAGCCCCTTCTTGTGCGTGATGAAGAGCGGAGCGCGTGTGCCGTCCTTCGAGGTGTAGAAAAGCATCTCCGTAACGTAGTCCTGTGTGCGGAATGCGAGCTTCGGCGTAGACAGCAACGTGCTCTTCGCCGTAGCCATATCGTAGCTGTAGATGGCACCTGGTGTGGTGTACGATGTGAACGAGTAGAACAATTCTTTCTGTCCGCGTGCACCGCTCACGGATGTTGTGCCGAATGTGGGTAGCTCAATCTCACTGAGTCGGTTGCCGTCGGTGTCGTACACGTAAAGCTGGTTGCAGTTGTCCTTGGCGTACTGCAGTATCATGCGGTTGTCAGCGGTAAACGTCACGTCCTCGAGCACGCTCTCGCCCTCGCCCACCAGTTCTTTCCAGTCGGCGTAGCCCGGGTTGCTCACGTCTGCCACCATGAGTCGGTACTTCGGTGCACCGGCGTTTGTGAGTATGTACATGCGGTTGCCAACGGTCTCCACAGGCGTATATATATATTGTGGGTCGGAGCACATCTGTATGAACTGCGCATCGGGCTGCGTCATGTCGCGCACGTAGAGGTTGTTGCCGTTGTCCATGCCTGCCTCAGTGAGGTACATCACGGTCTCCTCCTTGTTCACGCTCACCTCGTAGAAGCGCAGCGGCTGCGACGGATTCTGATAGAACAGGCGGTCGGCGCTCTGTGGTGTGCCTATGCGGTGGTAGTATATCTTCTGAACGGAGTTCTTGGCAGATGTCTCCTTGCCTTTCTCGGGCGCGTCGTACGCACTGTAGTAGAAGCCGTCGCCCACCCATGTAGCTTTCGTGAACTTCGCCCACACGATATGGTCATCGAGCGTCTTGCCCGTCTCCACGTCCTTCACGTATATCTCCTCCCAGTCCGATCCGTTGCGCGAGATGACATACGCCATGTACTTGCCGTCGTGCGAGAACGTTGTGCTCTTCAGCGCCACCGTGCCGTCAGTGCTCAGCGTGTTCGGGTCGAGCCACACGCGCCACTCGCTGACGGGCGCGTCGTAGCGGTCCATCTGGTAGAGCACCGACTGGTTCTGCAGTCCGTCGTTGCGGTAGGCGTACCACTTGCCGCCGCGCTCGAATGTCATGCCGCGCTTCTCGTAGTTAGCGGTCTCCTTCAGGCGCTTCAGTATCGCCTTGCGCATAGGTATATTGTCGAGATATTTCCGGCTCACAAGGTTTTCCTCTCTCACCCACTCTGCCGTGGCTGCGCTCGTGTCGTTCTCCAACCAACGGTACGGGTCTGCCACCTTCTCTCCGAAGTACTCGTCAACGGTGTTGTCCTTCGCCGTTGCCGGATATTTCAACTGTGCCATAGCGTCGGTTGTCGACAGCAGGGCTGCTGTAAGCGTTAGAATTACTGTTTTGTTCATTTTTTCTTTGTTTTTATTTATTCACGCCAATAGAACAAAAACTCTCTCAATTGCTTTGGCAAACTTTCCAATCTACAAGTCCCTTGCCCATAGCATCGAGTTCAACAGCAAGGGCTATAACCTTACGTCCGTCTGCCTTGAAAGGCTCTATATAGCGATTTTCACATATCTGTTGTTCGGCAGCAGAAATACCACCATTGTTCGATAGCTTCAACTCCATGACATAAATGATACGCGGTGTTTCCACAACGATGTCTATCCTGCCCGTTGAGAGCATATGCTCCACTTCCACACGGAAGCCTATAGCATTGAAGATAGTGCTCATAATCAAGCGATAGCGTTCCTCCATATCCATACTCGCAAGTTTCTTGTTACTGTATGGAACGTCTGCTATTAAAGCCTTCAGCAATTTCTTCGCCTCTGGCAAATTACCATTGCGAAGATGCACCGTAAGCATGGCTTGTGCAGACTGAATGTCACCATTACGGCGCATCGCCAACGCCGGAAGCACAATACTATTGAGCGACTGACGAACTTCTTGATTAGGAATACCAAGGAAATAAACGCCCTCGTCATATCCTTTTATTGTAAGATAACCCGACTGATAAAGGAACAACTCTGCACCACCACCCGTTACATCCGAAGTCTCTATTATTGTACTTGGCAGGGCACTGTGATCGAAGTCATTCAACCTTATTTCCATGTCGTCAACAAATTTCGGCAGTAACGATGTAGCACCCGATGCTGCCCAATAGTTGCGCAGCTCGCCATCAGCCAAAGCATTTATCAGACTGAACGGATTGAACACATCTACCATATTATTATGACTAAAATGATAGCCGTCATAGTAGTCCTTCAAGTGCTGCACAGTATCATCCTCCGTCCAACCATTTTGCTCTGCCATACTTGCTATCTCTGGTCGGAAGTATTCTTTTATCTCCGACTTTGTTATACCACAAACAGCTGCGTATGGAGCCTCAAAACTGATATTGCTTATGTTGTTTAGAACCGAGAAGAGCGATATTTGCGTAAACTTGGTTATGCCTGTAAGAAAGACAAAACGCTCATACTGGTCGTCGGCTTTAAGCACTGCAAACACTTCGCGATAAACAGAGGTACAGGCTTCATGATCAGGTGTGTGCCACGAATGCTGCAACGGAGAGTCGTATTCATCTATTAGGATAGCCACCTGCTCACCCGTTTTTTTATATGCACTGACAATGATATTATGGAATCTGTTTGCAAGAGAATACCCCGAAACCGTTTCCACATTCCACGCCTTTTCGTAATCACGAAATGCCATATCCAGATACGAACGCAGAGCCTGCTCATCAGCTCCTCCAAGACTCATATCTAAACGTACGACCGGACGATTCACCCAGTCTTTCTCCAACTGCATTATCTTTAAACCCTCAAACAGCTCTCTCTTACCTTCGAAATAGGCTTGAAGCGTGTCTACCAACACCGACTTTCCAAATCGACGTGGGCGACTCAAGTAATTGTACTTTTTGTTTTTGTTGGCAAGATTCCAAATAATATCGGTCTTGTCAACATACAAATACTTCTTTCTTCGGATTTCTGTAAAAGACTGCAAGCCAACTGGCAACCTTCTTTCGTTTTTCTCTGTCATGCTCCTTAGGGTTTTATTCTGCAAAACTACACTTTTGCAGCGAGAAAAACAAACAAATGCGCAGTTTTGCTATGAAAAAAGGCGCAACCCGTGCGGTTGCGCCTTTTATTGTTGTTTTGCCTAAGCCGAACTAAGCCTTCTTAAGTCTTTCTAAGCCGAACCAAGCCTCTTTAAGCTATCCTTAGCCCTCCCCGACGGGGAGGGTTGGGAGGGGCTTGAGGGTTGGGAGGGGCTTTTTACTTTTTTACTTTTACTTCACGAGCTTCTGCGAACGGATGATGTTGCCATTCTGCATCTTCACGAGGTAAACGCCTGAAGCAAGCTGCTGAGCGTCGAACGATGTCGGGTTAACGAGGTACTTAACGAGTACACCGCTTGCATCGTAAACCCATGCCTTCTCTACGTTCTGGAAGTTAAACTTGCCATCAGCTGCCTCTACCTTAGAAACGCCCTGGCTTGCAGAGTTGATAGCGTCAACAACACCACCAGTGAGGTTTTCAGGCTCGTCAGCTACGCCCTGATCGTGGATGTCAGCTGCAGGTTTACGTCCTGGGTTGTTACCTGTAATCTCTACACTGAAATCCATTGAGAAGCCCTTGTTGTGGAGACCTGACGGGAGGAAGTCGCCTGCAAACCATGCGTCAGAGAATACGATGCGCAAACGGCTCGAACCTGGCTTAGCGTCTGATGGAATAGTGAATTCGCAGTCGATACCTGTTGTTTCGAATTGAGGGGTAGCTTGACGAATTGTACCAGCAAAGAACAACATCTCGCCATTAGCAGGATCTTCCTGCATAGTCTTAGGATAGAAGTTGTAGTCACCGTTGAAGTCAATCCAACCACCTGCGAAGCAGTAGCGCAAGCCATCAACTTTCTTAGAACCTTCCCATGTACTATTTGACGAATCAAAGCACTTTACATGGAGTTTCACCTTCTGACCCTGCTTAACCTTAAGCACACGAGCTGTCTGATCGTCATACTGTGAGCCGTCAGCCACCGGATGATCTGTGTGATAATCCAGATTCTGATCCGCACCCGTTGTTGTTACATCGGTCACATAACGCTGCTGACGAGCAATACCTGCACCGTCGCAGTCCGGGTTCATCTGACTGATAGGATAGCTTTCAGGATTTGCCTCTGGCAACGAAGCAATATCGCCACGTGTCACCTTCACCCACTCTACTGATGAGTAAGTCTTCAAGTCGGTAGACACTGAACGTACGCCGATGTACGGCTCATCTGTAGCTTCGAGCTGAATATCGTTAACGAGTGTAGCCCAAGTTGTTGTGCGACCAACTTCAGAAACCTTACCATTCTCGCCGTTCTTATAGAGAATCTCGAAGTGGTCGATGTTAGCCTCGTCGTTGTACACGAGATCCCATGCAGCACGCTTCTGAGCCTTTGCGTCTACGCCCCAGAATACCTTTGCTGTGAGCGATGTCTTTGTCTCTTCCTTCACCTCTACAGTGAGGTTCTTAATTGCTGCCGGTGTAGCCTTAACATCGTCGTTGATTTCGAGCTTGCCTACATACATCTTGTAAGCGTTGTCGCTACCCTTTACGCGGAGACCGATGTGCTTGATGACGTCGCTCTTAGAAACGCCGTTGAGAGCCACCTTCACCTCCTGCCAGTTAGCACCTGTTACGTTGCCTACCGGTGCCTCTACCCATGAGCCGTCAGCCTTCTGAACGATTACGTAGAGCGAAGAAGCGTTTGTACCCTCCTTACCACTCTTAACAGCAATCTTAGCGAACGGGTTACCTGCCGATACGTTGAGGTCAGTCTTGTAGAGCACTACGTCTGTGCCTGCTGCTGTAGCCTTACCAGTGAGCAAGAGACTTGAACCACCGATATACTGGTCAGCGTGTGTGAATGTAGCGTCGACATCGGTGCTTACGGTCTGTGTGCCTGGCTTAACAACGAGCCAACGATATGTCGGAACTACGTCCTGTGTAGCCATATTGTACCATTTGCCAGCTGTTTTCTTTCCCTTGTATGCATAGCGGTCGCCATTACCAAGGCTAAAGTTTGTGCCAAACGGCAGGTTGCCGAAGATAGAAGAACGCTCCGGAATCCATGTTGCCAAGCCTGCGAAGCCCTGCAGTGGCTTATTGCTTGAGCCTCTTTCGACCTCCCAGTCGTTACCCGAGCCGCTTACTGCCGGACGCTCAAGTGGGTTGCGGTTACCACCCGACATCAAACGCTCTTGCATATATTGGTAGTTAGCCTGACGATCTTGAGGATCAAGACCAGATGTGTACGACCAGATACGGCTTGAAGCGTGCTCTCCCCAAAGACAGATGTTCATCTGCTTTGAATAGTCGTCTGCATTAAGACGATTCCAACCGCGGTTCATGGTTACGAACCACATACCTGCGTAGATGCCGTCTGTAGAACCGGTAGCGTCGATAGCCACCTTAGCAGAACTGCTGAGCTGATAAGAGAAGTCACCGCTCGAATAGTTGAGCATCAAGTCGTGTGTACGACCTTCCTTGTCGCCGAGCAGCCACTTTGCCTGCATAGCGCCTGAGATAGAGCTCTGGCTGGTGTAGATACCGCTGTGGTAGTTGTCGAAGCCGTTCTCAGCAGCCTTCTTCCAGAGAGCGCGGTGGAAGTTCACGATATCTGTCTTGTTGTAGCCAGCATCCTCCCAGTTGTAGTTGATACCGTCGAAGCCGAAGTACATCAAGCAGTTGATGATAGCGTCTACATACTTGAAGTTGCCGTTAGCGTCCTTTTCTGTACAATACTGAATCCAGCTGCCAGCTCCGTCAGGACGACCGCCTGTTGTGTCAAAGAACTTGATACCAGAGTAGATGTCAGAACCGTTCTTGTGAGCTGCGTCAGTCCATGCTGCAGGTGCAGAGAAGAATCCGTGATTCCAAGAACCGAAGATGTTTGTGTAGTTCCACATCGAATAAACATCGCTATCGAAGTTCTTCGACGGTTGACCAACCGAACCATCTTTGCCAAAGCCCATCGGAATATTCATCCAAAGGTTACGCTTCTCGTAGGTGTCCTTGATAAGACGACCTGAGCGGTTGATGATGCCCTTATTGCGAACGTGCGAACGGATAAAGGCGATGTCACTCTGCTGGATACCAGCTGCAGCGAACTCTGCTTCAGTAGGATACTTACGACCATCTTGGTAAACCTTGTAGAAAAGGTTGATGAGATTCACGTCGTTGAAACCGCTGAAGTCGTAAACTGCGCTTGCTTTGCTGTCATCAGCAGCAACAGCGTTTACACTCGGCATAGCTGACATGAACGCAGCCATTGCAAGTGTAGACAGAAGTACTTTTTTCTTCATGCTTTTTTGTTAATTTGTTTTAGTTAGTTATATTAGGATATTCTCGTGGCAAAGATACAAAAAAAAATCGAAACAACAATTCCATTTAATTCCATTTTTTTATTTTCCACCCAAAGATTGTCCATCAGAGGGGGCAGCTACCCCGCTCGGCTTTGCCGCTTGCCAGAGCAAGAAGTGCACCAACAAAGCAAACGTGCACCAACATTACAATTCTCCCACGGAACACGCAGAACCCACAGAACCTTCTGGCAGATAAGAGCCTCCCACAGATTGCACAGATTTTCACAGAAGTCTTTAGGGGGTGCAGCAGTCTCTGCTGCACCAACAAAGCAATCGGGCACCAACATTACAATTCTCCCACGGAACACGCAGAACACACAGAAACGACTGGCGGAGAAGAAAAATCTGTGTACATCTGTGAAATCCGTGGGAGGCTCTTCTCCGCCTGAAGCTTCTGTGAATTCTGTGAGTTCTGTGGGAGGACTTGCGCAAGCAAACTTGGAGTGGGTTCTATGGAAGGAATTCGGAGGGCGGCGTGGGTATGGCAGGGATGCCATACCCTCCTACGAAAACTCCCACGGATTGCACGGATGTGCACAGATTAGGAGGCAAAACGCAACCTAAAAATCCGTGAGCATCTGTGAAATCTGTGGGAGGCTCTTACCTGCCAGAAGGTTTTGTGGGTTCTGCGTGTTCCGTGGGAGATTCTTATCTGAAGCTATGTCGGTGCAGCGGAGACCGCTGCACCCCCTGGTGCTATTGCAAGCCTTTCACCTCTTCTATTGGCAAGCCTGAGCCTTGAGCAACCTGCTCAATGGTAAGTCCCATTGCAAGAAGATTTTTCGCTATGGCTTTCTTCTCTTCCGCACGGCCTTCCGCACGACCTTCTGCACGACCTTCCGCACGACCTTCTGCACGACCTTCCGCACGACCTTGTTTCATGCCTTCCGCACGACCTTGTTTCATGCCTTCCGCACGGCCTTCCGCACGACCTTCTGCATGTCCTTCCGCGTGTCCTTTCTCTCGTGCCTCGCGCTCTGCAGCTGCCATGCACGCCATATTGTCGCGCACGACCCAGAGACTATTCTCGTACGCCTCCCACTCCTTTTTTGTAAGGCGGTGGCTGTCGGCATAGTCCTCAAGCTGCTTGAATATCTCCTTTTGTGCCGTGAACGGCATTCTGCTTAATGCTTCCATATGCTTCAATACGTAAATCCATTTCTCAAAATCTGTAACACATTCCTCCGCCTTCTTCTCGAAGAGCGGAAGCGCCAAGTAGATAAAGCGGAGCTTGTTGGACACCTGCGCCTTCGTGTCCTTGTCCGCCAATACGATGTCCGTACGGAACTTAGACACCTCGTCCGTATGCGGCATGTAGTTCATAAAACATATCGTGTAAACGGGCAGAAACTTATAGGCATCCTCGCGCTCTGCCCTACCCTTGTCTACCTGATCGAGAATGCTACGGCAGGCGTAACAGATGGAGCGGTCGAGGAAGTTCGGCTGCCAACGGTTCTGCATCTCAACGATAAAGCGGTCGCCGGTGTCCGTCTCGCAGTAGACATCGCAGATGATGCCACGCTGGTCTTTCGTGGGTGGCAGCAGTTCCTTGTCGCGGAACGTGAGGTCCTTGACGTGTAGTTCATCGACGAGCAGGTCGTTGAGGAAACTTATCAGCAACGGTTTACTGAACTCCTGTCCGAACAGTCGCTTGAAGCCCCAGTCGGTGAACGGATTTATATATTTGCCCATAGTCGAATATATTGTTTACATTGCAAATATACAACGAAACTTCGTAACGACAAAGAAATCAATGCACTTTTTGCACTCTACAAGGGGGTGCAGCAGTCTCTGCTGCACCAACAAAGCAATCGTGCACCAACATTACAATCCTCCCACAGATTGCAAAAAACTTCTGGCGCAAGATATTCTCCCACAGATTGCGGATGTGCACAGATGGTTAGGGGGCGCGTTATCCCACAGAATGCACGGAATGCACGGAAGTCTCTTGCTGTGGTTGGTGCAGTGGGGACCACTGCACCCCCTGGGAGGGGCGTGAGTATGGCAGGGATGCCACACCCTCCTACAATTGCACAGACTGGGTGTCCTAAAATTCTGTGCGCATCTGTGGCATCTGTGGGAGGATATCTCAGCAAGAAATATCTGTGTGCATCCGTGTCATCTGTGGGAGGACTTCTCAGCAAGAAACATCTGTGCGCCTCTGTGCAATCTGTGGGAGGACCATACACCCCTAAACTTCTGTGGGTTCGGTGCATTCTGTGGGAATATGCAGTGGCTGCTTGGTTGGTGCAGTGAAGACCACTGCACACCCTCCCCTGAGAGGAAATCTACTTATGCCTGTAAAGCAATTTCATTAACTACATCCTCTACAATATATCTGTCACTCATAAGATACAATAATGAGCGTTCATCATGCAGCAAATCACAAGTTTTGCTGTTTTGAAATATATCAAAAGCTCTTTCTGGCGATATATCAAGGCGCTCAGCAAGCAAGGCGCATACACGACCTATCTTCATCCACAGCTGAGAATCTCTAAGCATGTTCTACCTCCTTTCGTGCAAATTCATTAAGTGGTTCTGACTTTATATATTGTAAACATTTATCAATTAAAGATTGAGACAATATGCAAATCTGATTATTTGGCTGGTGTTCTGACAAACGTTTTAAAGCAAACTCCATAGATATATCACCATTGATATAGTCCTCTATCGTTGTGATTACCCTATCGTCTGCAACTCCCCCTTCGACGTAGTCGTATCCTAACCATGGTTTATTACCATTTCTACTGTCTACAATAAAATCAAGCCACTTTTGATCATAACTTTTAAAAACTATACCCTTAGCTTTATTTTGAATAAATTCCATATCCAGTTCATAGACATTCAGCCATTGTGGCAACCCTAAATTCACGATACGTGTTGCCCAACCAATAGCTTGTTCTCTTATGTCTGTAACATAAAAACCCTTGCCGAAATCAAGATTATTTCGACCAACATGACACAAAGGCATGTCTACGATACATGTTCCGCCATGATAAACCTTACGCATAGCTAATAATTAATTAGTTAATACTCGACTCAAGACGATGGAGAGCCTTTAACAAATCTTCTACTACATACTCCATACTTTGGGTATGCAATGGGTCAAGTTGAGAAGTAAGCCCATGTATCAAACCTACGTCTCGCAAGCGTCGATACATCTCTCTACGACTACAACCCTCTACCTTTGCAGTGGCATCAACGCACATAGCTGCAAAAGCTAATGCTTGCTGTATCTCAGATGGGTCCATATAATATTATTTTATGCTTGCAAAGATACAGAAAAACCTGTGCAATTCCAAAAATCACATACAAATTTATGAATACAGCTGCACTAACCAAGCCGCGAGTGTCCTCCCACAGAACACACTTAGGAGGGTATGGCATCCCTGCCATACCCACGCCACCTGCCATGATCGTATTCTCCCACACATAAGCAAAACTCCGCCACAACCGGAGTAAAACTCCGCCACAACCGGAACAAAACTCCGCCGCAACCGGAGTAAAACTCCGCTGCAACTGGAGATACCTTACACACCATAAAAAATGCCCTAACAAACACCCTGGAAGATACCCTGGCAGATAGACTCAAAAAAGCGGGCATCTGTCAGTCTTTATCTCGTTGACACACAGCGGTTTGCGCTGCATACTGACAGATATGGTAGATTTTTTCAGCTACTCGATTTTATTTATAGCTTCATAGCACCCTACACAACCCATTCTATCCAGTTCTCGGGAGTCACCACTGCCTTTTCCTTCACATCATACGCTGTTAGGAACGAAGAAGGGAATTGAGTATTGGCACGACGTGAATTCCACTTCATCTCGAAAAAATCCCCTAATCCCAAAAATCATATATAAATTTGGGATTGTAATCCCAAAAGTTATATAGAAATTTGGGATTAGGACCTATTTAACAAAAAAAGCAGGGCTCCGAAATCGGAGTCCTGCCATTTTTATATATACAAATCTAAACGTGCGAATTAGAAGTTAGAAGCTCCATTATCCCACCAGAGGTGCTGACCCTGAGTATCCGTAGCACCCTCACCGAGAGCTGGGATACCAGTGTTAGCGATATCCTCCTTAGTCTGAGGATCGTCAGAAGCCCAAGGAATACGACGCATGATATTCTCCTTTGTCTGTACCCAAGGATCGCCAGCGCCGATTGTGCCGTCGCCGTCAGCTACACCGAGAATCGGGAAGAGCTTAGGATAGCCTACACGACGGAGGTCAACCCATGACTCGTAGCTGTACGGGAAAGAAGCGATATACTTCTGAGTGATGATCTTCTCGAGCTTAGTCTCCTGAGAGTCACCCTCATTCCACTTAACGCCGATCTTTGTTACGCTCGGCATGTCGGGGGTGAGACCCTGTGGGTCAACGTACGGGATGTTCTTCGAAGCCTCAACGTTGAGGTATTCGTCAACCAGCTCGTTGTACTTGTTGCCCATGAACGAACGGCTCTCGAGAGAAGCGTTGCGGATGCCCTGCTCGTAGAACTGCTTAGCTGTACCGCCCATGTTCCAACCGCGGAGAGCGCCCTCAGCGAGGAGGAAGTAAACCTCTGAGCACTTCATGAGGAAGAGAGGAGCCTGAGTCTGAGCCAAGTAAGCCTTGTCGAGCATAGAGTAGCCACAGTACGGGTTGTTGGCTGCTGCCTGACCCTCACCAGGAGCAACACCGTCACGCATACCTACGTATACAGAGTTCATCGGTGTGGTAGCCGGGCAAGAAGAACCCTCTACAGCCTGCGGAGACTTAGCAAGACCTACGCTGTTCTTTGTGAAGAGATACTTCATGTACGGGTGGTCGAGGTTCTCAAGCAGGTTCAGGAAAGAAGCACCCATAACGGCGTCGCTCCAGCCTGTGATCTCAACCAGCGGGTGATCCTTGCCAGAGAATGCCGGATAGATGGCAACCTCATTGTCAACGTCGGTGATGACACCGTCGCGAACTGCTTCCTCTGCCCATGTCTTAGCTGTCTCCGGCTCGATGCCACTCATGTGGATAGCCATGCGGAGCTTGAGTGAGTTGGCAAAGCGGATCCACGGCTCCATATCCTCCCAAGTCTTTGAATACGGCTCGTTAACGATAGTGAGGTAGCTGTACATTACGTTAGCCAGCTGCTCCTTGTAAGCCTGAGAACGGTTGTCCTTGTAGTACTTCAGACAAGCAATAGCGTCGTCGAGGTTCTTCTTGACACCGTAGTAGATTGTACGTACGTCGTTGTACTCGAACGGCGACTTGTCGCGCAGAGCCTTGAACTCCTCATAAGGCATCGGACCGAAGAGGTCGGCGTTCTCGATAGCCGAGTAGTTGAAGAGAGTAAGGAAGATAGCCTTCAACTCAGGAACTGAGTCGATCTTCTCTGTGTTCAACAGCGGAGCGATGTAGAGCTTAGCTGAAGAGAAGCCGCTGCCAGGACCACCGATAGAGCCCTTACACATGTCGTATGTAGAACGCAATGTGAAGTTAGAGTACGGGAAGTCGTAGTGAGGTACGCAGAAGTACTGTACGTAGTTGTCAGGACCGAGTGTGTAGCAGAACTGGTAAGCGTGTGCTTCAGGAGCACCACCGCCCTTACCGCCACGGATACCGTAAACACCGGTCTGAGCTGTACGGATGTTATCGTCAAGTGCCATGATAGCCTCTGCAACACCCTCGTCAGAAATCACCTTCTCGTAGTCGATGACATCTGCTTTACCAGAGCTGATCACTGGAGGCACTATGGTCTGGTTTGCGTTGAACTCGTCACCCGGGGTGTCGTAGTCGAGACACGACTGCATACCGAAGGCAGAGAGCGCAAGCGCAGCGTAAACAAATATCTTTGAATTTTTCATAATTCTTTTTTACTTTTTTGAATTGGTTTAGAAGTTTACATTCAATGAGAAGCCGAACGAACGTGACGACGGCATATTGAATACCTCGAATGCGCCGAGACCAGTGCCAGTAGAGAGCGATACGTCTGGGTCAACCGGAGCGTCCTTGTAGAGGAAGAACAAGTTGCGAGCGATGAACGAGAGGCTCAGGTTCTTGTTCTGGCCGAAGAGGTTGCGGAATGTATAACCGAGAGAGAGCTCACGCAGACGGAAGTTGGTACCGCTGTAGAGGTAGCGCTCGATGTCCTGAGGAGTTACACCACCAACTGAGTTGTAGTAAGACTCGATAGGAACGATACGACCTGAACCATCGTCGAGGCGGATACCCAGGATGTTGTTGCCATAGATAGCGTCAGCGTAGATCTTGTTCTTCTCAGCGTAGAGGCGAGCGTCAGCTGTGCGCTGTGACAAGCCTGCACCGTCGAGGAACGACTCTGTCATAGAGAGTACCTTGCCACCGATACGACCGTTGATAAGGAATGAGAGCGAGAGGTCCTTCCATGTGAATGTGTTAGACCAACCCATCTGCCACTTAGCGTTCTGGTTGCCTACATACTTGCCGTATGTCTTGCTTGACTCTGTCTCCATTGACAAACCACCCTTAGCGTTAAGAACGTAGTGACCGTTCTCGTCGCGCTTGATGTCTGTTACGTACATGTCGCCCATTGAGCCGCCTTCCTTGTAGAGCACCTGCACACCGCCTACGTATGTAGCGATGACATTCTCCTTACCGGTCTCCTCGTCATAAGCTGTACGGAGGATCTTGTTGTCGTTGTAAGAGAGGTTGTAAGATGTCTTCCAACGGAGCTGACCGAACTTGAAGTCGTAGCCGATAGTAGCCTCAATACCCTGGTTGCGAATCTTAGCAGAGTTCATCGGGATAGACTTGCCAGAAGCATTGGTACCAACGAGGTAGAGGTTAGACATGGTAGAGTTGTAGTATGTCAAGTCGAGGCTCAAGCGGTTGTTGAGGAACAATGCCTCGATACCGGTCTCGAAAGAAGCTGTCTTCTCAGGACGCGGATCCTTGAAGGTAGCCCATGAAGACGGAACCAACGCACCTGTCTCGAAGTTGCGTGTAGCACCAGTGTAAACGATACCCGGGATAGAGTTACCTACCTCTGAGTAAGAAGCGCGGTACTTCAAGTAGTTGAACCACTCTGGGAGCTTAACGAGGTTGCTTACGATAGCGTTCGCACCGAAGCCGAAGTAGCCGTAATCCTCAGGCGTACCACGATCCTTGAACTGACGGAAGGCGCGGTACCAGTCGCGACGGTATGAACCATCGAAGTAAACCATTTCCTTCCAACCGATCTGACCTGTTACAACAGCACCCTTGTTCCAGTCAGAGCTTTGGCTTGGAGATGTAGCGCCAGGACCACCGGCTGCTGTAGAGAAGTAGTTAGCCATTGTAGAGAGGTGCTCGCGGTCATCATAGTAATATGTAGCTGTTACGTCGTTGCTATGACCGTACGACTTGCGGATGTGGCCTACATAACCTGCTGTTGCAGAAACGTCCCAATCGCCGAATGTCTTGTTGTAAGTAAGCATGAAGTCGGTGTAGAGGTCGGTTGTCTTAGAGTAGCTCCACCAGTAGCGACCCAGGGCTTCCATAGAAGCAGGGAGCCATGTTGTAGCGTAACGCTTCGACTCGCTCTCGTACTTTGTGAAGTCCATACCCAAACGAGCCTGGAACGAAAGACCGTCGTAGATGTCGAGTGAACCAGTCACGTTACCGAAGAAACGGTCTTCCTTAGCTACGCTTGAGTTCTGGTTAATAAGCCAGTACGGGTTGTTCTGGCCCTGAGCTGAGTAAGCCCAGTTCTGCATCGGCTGACCTGTTACTGTGCCCTGCTCCTTAACCTTTGTATAGTTGCTGCCCTCACGCTTGAAGTATGTCTGGTAGTCTGTGAGCCAAGAAGCGTTGTTAACGCGGTAGTTATCGCGATAGTAGCCGAGATCGATGTTACGCGGCATCATGTACAAGTGGTAGATCGGGTTCATTGTGATACCACCACCAGGACGGTTCTTTGTCTTTGTCTGGATGTAGTTCATCGACACGTCGATAGTAGCACGGTCGTAGAGCTTGAAGTTCTGACGGAAAGAGAAAGTGTGACGGTTGTATGAGTTGTTGTCAATCATACCGTTTGCGTGAGAGTTACCATAAGAGAAGTAGCTGCTCATCTTGTCTGTACCACCAGAGAGGGCGATAGAGTTGTTGGTTGTAACACCAGTCTTGAAGAAGTCGGCAACGTCGTCGCCCGCGCGGTTGCGGAGGTGTACCTCGTTCATTGTATTGCCGAAGTGCTCGCCGTGCATCGGAGTCTGAACGATGAGCTGGTCGTTAGAACGTGAAGACAACTTCTCGCCCCAGCTGCTGATGCTCATTGTGTGAGCGTTCTCGTCGATGGAAGCACCGTAAACGTTCTGGATTTTCGGGGTTGTGAGCGGAGTGTCGAATGTAACGTTAGAAGAGAAGTTAACACCAACCTTACCCTCGCGACCCTTCTTTGTGGTGATCATGAGGACACCGTTGGCAGCCTCAGAACCGTAAAGAGCGGCAGCGTTGGCACCCTTCAGCACGTTGATCGACTCGATATCGTCAGGGTTAATCATTGAGAGAGCGTCGCTACCCTCAGATACGCCTGTTGTAAGCATGTTTGCACCTGAGCCTACCTGGCCGCGCTGCGAGTTGTTCATAGGAACACCGTCAACAACGATAAGCGGAGTAGACGAACCGAGGATTGACTTGTTACCACGGAGGATAATCTTAGAAGCACCACCTGCACCACCTGCTGACGGAGTGATGGTTACACCAGATACCTTACCCTCGAGAGAGTTAGCAACGTTCGGGTCCTGTACGCGGTTGAGGTCAGAAGCCTTCACCTGCTGTGTAGAGTAAGTAAGTGAAGACTCCTTACGCTTGATACCCATGGCGGTTACTACGACCTCCTTGAGCACTGAGCTCTCGTCCTTCATGGTTACATCTACGCTTGCACGACCGCCAATCTTTACCTCCTGCGGTGTGTAGCCGATGTAAGAGAACACCAAGACAGCGTTCTTGTCCTTAACGTTGATTTTGTAGTTACCGTCGATGTCGGTCACTACGCCAAGACCAGTGGCACCCTTCACTACGACGCTAACGCCGATGAGTGGTTCGCCAGTACCATCCTTAACAGTACCCTGAACGACAGAGCCCTGAGCCTGTGTCAAAGCATTAGGAGCCACGTTGCCATTAGCAGACGCATACTGCATAGGCAGACCTGCTGCGAGCATCGCAAAGGCTGCTTTCAGCACCATACTGCTTTTCTCGTTTGATTTGTTGTTCATTGTTTGTTTTTTAATAAATGAATATAGGTGGAACCGGCGGAGTGGCACCGCCGCCCGCCGGTTCGCTATTCGTTGTTATTACTTCTTGATTACGTTGAGAGCCTTGAACGGTTTGCCGTTCTTGAGCACCTGTACGATGTACATGCCCTTGCCACCCTGAACAGCTACATTCACTGTCTCGCCGGCATCAGCACGGAAGTCGTTGCTCTGGAGCACTGCACCTGCTGCGCTTACGATGTTGATGGTGTAGAAGCCACCCTCAGCGAAGCGGAGGTTAACGCTCTCTACGAATGGGTTAGGATAAACAGAGAAGCCTGCTGCATCCTTAACGTCGTTGATTGCGTCAACACCTGTGATAACAAGTACGTTCTCAAGTGCCTTCTCCGACTCGCCCCAGAAGTTGGTGAGCTTAACGCCTGCCTCATACTCGCCCGGACGAGCGAATGTTACGACAGCAGCCTTGTCGGTCTCAGAAGAGATACGACCACCGTTGAGCTGCCATGTGTGTGAAGTCTTCACCTCAAGTGTACCGTCGATGCCAGGATAGCCTGTCACCTCGTTGTTAGCACCTACTGTCTTGTAAGATGCAGTAGAAGTGTTCTCACCGCCAGAGCCAGCCATCACAACCATTCTTGCCTTGTACTGAGCACCTGCCTTACCAAGGTTGACGAATGTAGAGTCGCTCTTGTCCATCTCCTCGAAGGTGTAGTAGCCCATAAGTCCCTCAGGCACCTCGTTAGCTGCGTAGCCCTGCATTGCGCGAACTACCTCAGCGTCGGTAAGAGGCTTGTTCCAAACCTGAACCTCGTCGATAGTTGCGTTCAGACCTGCCTTGTAAACACCGCCACCACCGATGAACACGTTAGCGTGCTCAGAAGTATTAATGCGGTTGTCAGTGCTGTTCTCACGTAGTGAAGAAGAAGAGAAGTTGTTAGGACCTGCTACGCACTTGCCGTTGAAGTAGATCTTCTGCTGCTTGTCAGAAGACTGAGTAACAACGATGTGGTTCCAAACACCCGGGTTGAGTGCGTAACCTGTAGACATCATCGACTCTCTCGGGTTGTCGTGAGCTGTCCAGCCGAAGGTGTTGAACGATACCTCGTTTGCAAGGTGGTTGCTGTTGCAGTCGTGCTCGCCAGCGTTGATCTGCGGACGAACCTGTACCCAGAGGTCACCCCAGTTGTTGTGCGGCCATCTGTCAGAGATAGTGTTTTTCTGGATGAGGTTTGTACCCTGCTTGTCGTGAGCATAGTTGTCTACCTTAACCCAGAGAGCGTAAGAGTAAGCCATGCTTGTGTTGTTACCGCCGTCGAGTGTTACCTCTGCCGGGATAAGGAGCATGTTCGGATCCTTAACAACAAGACCGCGTGACACCTTACCCTCACCGTCGCGTGATGTGTAGTTGAGCTTGATCTCCTCTGTTGTCTCAGCTGTCTGCTTGTCAGCAGTTACGGTCTCAACAACCGGCACAGCACCTGTCTTCTCCGGAGAGATGATTACCTTGCCGCGGAATATCTCCTTTGCACCCTTATCGTTAACAACCTCGAGGTCGTAAACGCCAACCTCTGCTACAGAAGTTGTGAACTGGTTGCAATTTGAGTACTTCTCGCCTACCTGAGCACCTGTCTGTGCGTTGAGCAGACGGAACGACTGAGCGTTCGGTGCGAACTGGTCCTCGTAGTAAACCTTGAACTGCTCGTTCGGCTTGATAACCTGGCGGTCGATAGCTACCTCTGTAGACGGTGTGTCGTATTCTACTGTCTGGTACTCGCTCCAAGAGATTTCGCTCTTCTGCTGACCGTCAGGAGAAACGGCGCGTACACCGAAGCGGCAGTCGCGCTTCTCGAGGTCGGCTACCATCGGAGCGTCGATTACGTAAGCTGCCCAAGATGTTGTAGCTGTGAGGTACTGCTCCTTCTCGCCCTTCTGCTGGAACCAAATCTCGTAGTACCATGTATCTACCTCGTCGTTGTATGTCTTAACGCCGCCGGTCTCTTCCTTGGCAGCGTAGCGGATCTTGAAGTCGCAAGTCTTGTCCTTACCGCGGAGAACATCAATCTCTTTAATCTTCGGAGCAACCGGAGCGAACTTCTGCTGCGGGTTGCGAACTGCGAGCTCACCAACGAGCATGTTGTAGTCCTTGGCAGTGTTGTCGAGGCGGATACCGATCATTGCAATCTCGTCGCCCGACTTCAGACCGAGCTTGTCGAGAGTAGTGGTGAATGTTGTCCACTGACCGAACTTCTCGGCTGCAGGGATAGCAATCTCCTTGTACTCTGTGAGCTTGCCCTTGAGAGCTACGAACAACTTAGCGTGTGTGTCGAGCTCGTTGCTCATCTTATATGTAAGAGAGATGTTGTATGAAGGCTCTGTCTTGAGCAAGGTCTTGAAGAGCTTTACACGAGATGTTGTTGTCTGACCCTTCAAGCGGAGGCAAGAGCCACCCCAGTAAGCGTCGTCCCATGTAAGCTCAGCCTGAGCGAGGTTGCCGCTCTTTGCGCTCTCGTTGCCGTCAACAATCCACCAACGCCATGTCGGCAGGAAGTCCTGAGTAGCGATGTTGTGCCACTTGTGGTTGAACGCCACCTCACCCTCGTTCTTGAATGTAAGACCGTTACCGAGGTTGAAGCGTGTAACGAACGGTACCTGCTGGATAGTAGACTTAGCTGTTACGTAGCTTGCTACACCGTGGAACTTGCCCTTCAGGCTGCCGTTAGCGAGTGTTACGACGTCGCTCCATCCGAGGATGTCAGGAGTGTTAGCCGGGTTGCGGTTGCCACCGCTGAACACCATCTCCTGCTTGTCGAGGTAAGCCTGCTGGATAGCTACGTCAGATGTACCATAGTCGGTAGCACTCTGGTGGATAAGACCCTGTGAGTGAGCACCCCAGAAGCCTACAGAAGCCTCTACGTCGTTGAGGTCGTTCCAGTTAGAGCTTGAAGCGTGGAGCGCACGGCCCTGGATATCGAAGCCCTTATAGTAGTCGTACGGATCGCGACCAAGGCTCTTTGCATATGCTGCAGTGTTCTTGAGAGTACCACTACCGGTGTTGTAGTTAGAGAACATCATGTCGGTAACGATGTTGTCCTTATCACCGAACTGAGCCTTGTTGTGAGCACCAAGACCCTGGTCGAATGTGATGCCACCGTAGTCGTTAGTACCGTCATACCAGTGGAGCTGGAACTTCCAACCGATCTTCTCTGCCTCCTTATGGCACTCAGCGAAGAAACCTCGAATCTGCTTCATTGTAGCAGCACTGGCATTGAACTCTGAGTTCACACCAACGCCGTCGATGCCGTAGTACTTGAGAATCTTAACGAAGCGCTCTACGTTTTTGTAAGTGCCGTCAGAGTTCTTCTTTGTCAGCTCGCCGAAGGTCTTGCCCCAACCGCTTGCTGCATAAAGGTTTACATTGGCATTCCAAGGAATAGAAGCAACGCAACCTACCGCTACACCATTCTTGTGAGCAACGTCAGACAGACCGCCAGTTACGCGGAACCAAGGTGCTGTCCAGTTGCCGTGGATGTTAAGGTATGACCACATTGAGAAGTTGTCGCCCTCGAAGCAATAGCGCGGAAGAGCCTTCCAAGAAGAAGTTGGGTCGTCGAGCGGAGTCCAGAGACACATCTTACGGCCCGGCTTAGCCTGCTTGCTAACCTCTGCCTGATAGTCGTCAGCCTCAGCGATGCGCGGCAATGGGCGAACGCGTGAGATGTAGAACTGGTCGTCCATTTCGCTCACTTCGCGCGGAGGTGTGCCAGCTTCCCAGTTCCAGATGTTCTCGAGGAGGTACTGGTCACCCTTGTCCTGGATGTCCAACGGATGAGTCGGAGTACGCTGAGCATAACCGAACACGCAGCCACACAGAAGCATGGATGCGAGGAGTGTTGTTTTCTTGTTGTTCATTTAGATATTGTTTTGTTGATTAGGTATTCTTTTAGTTGGCAAGAAGACGAGAAGACGAGTGGACAAGGGGAATTGCCTCCCTGTCTACCCACCCACTCGTCTGCTTTATTTACTTACGGATAAGCTTAACAGTGCGAACTGTCTTGCCGTCCTTCTTCACATTAAGCACGTAGATGCCTGCCTTAGCGAGGTGTACGTTAACCACGTTGCCAGCGTTGAGCTGAGCAGCCTTGCGAGCCACCTGCTCACCAGCTGTTGTGTAAACGCTAACTTCGTATGCGCCAGCCTCAGCGAACTCTACCACTGCGTCCTCGCCTACTGTGTAAGCCTTCATCTCTGCGCCCTCTACAGCGTCAACGCCAGTAGGATAAGCCACCTTGATTACAGAGAATGTCTTCTCTGCCTTACCAAGAGCGTTAGAGAGTGTAAGAGTTACGTCGTAGTCGCCACCTGTGCGGAACGAAACGTTTGCAGAACCTGCCTCGCCGTTACCAGTAATGTCAGCGAATGTAGCGTTCTTAGCAGTCCATGACGGCTTGGTCTCTACCTTGTATGTCTCGCCAGATACGAACGGTGAACCTGCGATGTAAGTCGGCTCAATCCACTGGAGAGTAGCCTGACCTTCGCCACCACCTGCTACCATATCCTGCATACCGCCCTTCACAGCCTTTGTACCAGCAGATGTGAAGTAGTTGTCCGTTGCCTTCTTCTCGAAGTCCCAGAATGCCATTACGCCCTCAGGGAGGTTGTTAGCGTTGAGGTCGCCCATAGCTGCCTTAACGTCAGCTGCGGTAGCCACCTTGTCCCAAACTACTACGTTGTCGATTACACCGTCAAGACCGTAACGGTCGAAGAGCGGACCACCGATGCAGAGGTACATACCGTTTGTGATGCTGTAAACATCGCCCTGGTATGTTGGCTCATATGTAGCAGGACCGAATACAGGATTTCCACCCTGCAAACGCTTCCATTCTGTTACAGTCTGCTTAACACCATCCAAGAACATGTCGGCACGCAACTGACCCGCTGTATTGTAATCGAACGACATTGTAACGTGTACCCAGTTGCCTACAGGGAACTTGGTGTTACCGTACTTGTACTGGAGCTCCTTGTTAGATGTAGCGTCTGAACCACGGAATGTGATACCATCAAAGCTGCCATCTGGGCTGATCTGTGACCAGTTCCAACCCCAGTCGGTCTTAGGCCAACCATCCTGCTTGTTGTAAACATTGAAGAGAGTAGCCGACTTTCCTTCCTTGAGGCTGTTAATCTTCAACCAGAATGAGATAGAGAACGACTTCTTGCCTACGAGTCCGAGGTCAGCTGCAGCAACACCGAAGCGTGTCTCCTTCAGGTCGAGACCCTGTGAACCAGAACCGTCAGCAGCGCGACCTGTGTAAGCCATCTTAACATTCTCGCCTACCTTGAGAGAAACCTCTTCCTCGCTACCGTTAGCTGTGAGAGAGTAAATCTCAGGCAGAGCACCTGTACCTACGCTTGTAATCTGTATGTAAGAAGAGAATGTGCGTGTGGTCTGCTTAGCTGTACCATCCTCGCCGTACTCGTTGCCAGTTACCTTGAGGTCGTAGCTACCGAGGTCAGCAAGTGATGTTGTCCAAGAGTTGCCATCGCCACTCTTAACTACCTGACCGTCCTTAACGATCTCCCACTTAGCAGCAGGGTGCTCAGGGTCGATGTAGCCGAGTGTGAACTCCTCGTTCGGCTTGATAGTTGTCTTATTGCTCTTGATATCGTCGCTGTAAACATATGTAGCCGGTGCCATGTAGCCAGACCAAGCAATCTCAGACTCTGTCTTGTGGTCAAGAGCTACTGCAGAAACACCGAGGCGTACCTTAGCGTTTGCCTTAGTAGTCGGGATTGAGTAGTAGAGACCAGCCCAAGAAGTTGTTGTACCCATGAGCATCGGCTCCTTGCCCTCTTCCTGAGCGTAGAGACGGAAGTGAGATGTCTTAACGTCGAGGTTGTAGCACGGCTCGCCAGCTGCCTTGTTGTTAGGCATGTTGAAGATAATCTTAGCGTCCATACCAGCCTTGCTGTTGTAGAGCATCTTGGTGTTAGCAGCGTCGATAACCGGAGCTGCAGGTGTAGCCGCCTTGCCACGAACGATAGAGAACTCGCCGAGCAATACCTCAGCATTCTTAGCGTTCTTGAAGTTGAGAGCTACGAGAGCAAGTGTCTTGCCGTCGAAGTCAGAACCTACTGTGAATGTCTGCTTAACCCATTCGTTAACGTCAGCTACACGGTCTGTCTTGCAGAGGTTGTAAGCTACGCCTGTGCTCTCGCTGCCCTCTGCCGAGAGAACGAGGTCGAGGTCTGTTGCACCCTCGTTGAGCTTATAGCGAACAGTGATAACGTCGCCCTTCTTCAAAGCGTACTTTGTCTTGAAGAGGTGGAGATACTCGTTAGCTGTTGTACCAGAGATCTTGAGTGTAGAACCTCCGAAGTAAGCGTCGTCCCATACGAACTGTGCATCGAGCCCTGTAGCAGGAACGTCAGCTGCTGTACGTCCGAGGAGCTTGTCAGCGAACCAGAAGTGCCATGTCGGCAGGTAGTCCTGCATACCAACGTTGTACCAAGGAGAGTTTACTTTGCGCTCGCCATTGAGGTTGAAGAACTTACCGTTACCGAGGTTGAAGTAAGTGATGAACGGCTCCTCAGCGAGATCCCAGCTCAGCGGCGAACGTGCTGTCATGAATGCAGCCATACCGTGCCAAGTCGGGTTGTATGCTGTGTACTGGTGCTTGTCAACAATAGACGGAGTGATAACCGGGTTGCGGTTGCCGCCACCGAAGTAGCACTCTGTACGACGGAGGTAAGCGAACTGCTTCATCTCGTCAGACGAACCGAGCTCTGAACGGCTCTCCCAGAACATGTTCTGTGAGTGAGCACCCCAAAGACCGATAGAAACGCGCTGATCTGGCAGCAACGACCATGATGTACCACCAGGCTCGCCACCCTGCATGTTCACACCGCAGTAGATATCGAGCGGATCGCGACCGAGCTTCTCTGCGAATGCTACTGAAGGAGCGAGCTGACCACGGTTCCAGTTGTAGTTGAAGAAGAGTGATGTACGTACGTTCTTGCTGTCACCGAATGTCTCCTTGTTATGATTGCCGAGACCACCGTCGAATGAAACCTGACCGTAGTCGTTTGTACCGTCATACCAGAAGTTCTCAAAGATCGGGTTAACCGGCAACATCTTCTTAACGAGGGCAGCGTGGAATGTGCGTACGCCCTTAACATAAGCGCCACCGCCGTAGAACTCAGAGTTGTAGCCGAGACCGTCGATACCATAGTACTGCAAGAACTTAGAAGTCTTGTCTACGTCCAGAGAAGCAAGACCCTTAAGGCATGCCGCCCAGCTTGCGCTGAGGCTTGCGTTAGGAATAGAAGCTACACCTGATACACCAACACCGTTCTTGTGAGCTACGTCGAGGAAAGCAGCCGGGATACGTCCGAGCGGAGATGTCCAGTTGCCCCAGTGTGTAACGTACGACCACATAGAGAATACCTCCGAGTCAAATACGCCGTTAGGAAGTGCGTTGAAGTCAGAGTTGTTTACCGGAATCCAAGCGATGAGCTTCTTGTCGTTCTTCGCATTGAGATCAAGACGCACCTGAGTAGCCTCGTTGCGGAAACGAGCACGTGGCTTAACGCGTGAGATATAGAAGTTGTCGTCTGCTGTTACCTGGTTGCCTGGAGTCCAACCCTGAATAAGGGTGTGGAAGTTTTCGCTGCCAGTGTTCTTACCAGCTTCTACATAACCTTCACGCATCTGCTGTGCGTTAGCACTCATCACAGAAAGTACGAGACCTGCTGCGAGAGTCAATGTTTTACGGGATAAATTCGCCATAAGATTTGAATTTAGTAAAATTGATTAAGTTTTTATTTATATAAATAATGTAAGTTAGAGAATGCAAAAGTGGCAAATACACTTCCATTCGCCTTGCAAAAATACACATTTTTTATATAACAAAATACAAATGCTTATTGCGTTTTCATAATATTAACATCTTTAACACTTGCGGGGGGGGGGTGCACATCAAGGGGGTGTAGGTATCTCTCAAGGGGGTGCACTTGTCTCAAGTGCACCAACAAAACTATTGATGCACTTCTTACAGGGGGTGCACTTCTTGCTTACTTGGTGCACTACTACTTGGTTGGTGCACTTGAGACAAGTGCACCCCCTACAAGTGCACCCCCTGAAAGCACCCCCTGAAAGCCCTTACAGCAGATACTGCACATTCTCTGCTACATATAATGAATAGCTATCTTCTGGCAATCCGTTAGGGTTATTAACAATATACGCAAGTTTATGTGCGAAGTCGTCTTCCCCTCGCATCATGCGATCGAACATCTCGCGCTGCCAAACATTACCATCAGTCGCTACACATTGTTTTATCATACGCGACGAGTAGCGCTTCAACTTACTGACGATAGAGATAACGCTGTTTTCTCCAATTGGCGACAGTAGTATATGAACATGGTTGGGCATGATGACGAAGGCATGAAGGTGATACGTCTGCTTATCGTTGAAGAACAAAGCATCCTCAACAAACTGTCTGCACTGTGCATCACGCAACACACAACCGCCATATCCTTGCATCAACCACCCATCCACTATATCTTCCAAACGTTCCTCCTCTGCCGTCAACTCACCTTCCTTCGTCTCGCGTCGTCCTAATGCCTCGCGCATGAGTGCCAGTTCCTGCAGCTTAGTCTGCGGGAGCGAGTCGGCAAGACGAAATGTGATGAACTGCACCGCCTCTGGCTGAAACCAATGAGGCAAGTGACCACACTGAATGAGGATGTCGGAATGACGGTTGAGGAAGGTAATGTGGGGCATGATAGGGTTGAGGGTTAGAGGGTGAGAAATGTTATCGAGGGGCAGGAGGTGCTTGCAGGGGGTGCACTTGTCTCAAGTGCACCAATCAAGTACACCAATCAAGATAATGGTGTCACTTCTACTCGGTTTTTTGCTTGGTTGGTGCAGTTGAGACAACTGCACCCCCTGCTAAAGTAAAGTCGAGCTGTTTCTTTTCGAGGTTGGCACTTGCCACCTTGATGCGTATGGGGTCGCCAAGCTGATACTTGTTGTGGTGGCGTCTGCCCACGAGACAGTAGTTGCGCTCGTCGAAGTCGTAGTAGTCGTCGTCGAGGTCGCGCATCGGCACAAGACCCTCGCAGTGGTTCTCGTCAATCTCGCAGTAGATGCCGTACGACTGTATGCCAGAGATGTGCGCATCGTAGACATTGCCCACTCGCTCCGACATGAACTCCACAGCCTTGTACTTGATAGAGTCGCGCTCGGCGTTGGCAGCCACCTGCTCCATCTCCGACGAGTGCTCGCACAGCTCCTCGTAGTGCTCCTTGTTGGCAGAGCGTCCGCCCTGCTGGTAGCGTGTGATGAGTCGGTGAACCATCGTGTCGGGGTAGCGGCGGATAGGCGACGTGAAGTGGGTGTAGTAGTCGAACGCCAGTCCGAAGTGACCGATGTTGTGTATAGAATACTTCGCCTTCATCATAGCGCGCAGCGCCACGGTCTGTATGAGGTTCTGCTCGCGCTTGCCCTCGCACGCCGACATGAGCGTGTTGAGCGACTTGGCGAGAGCACCCTTCGTACCGTCGGTCTTCATCTTGTAGCCGAACTTCACCACGAACTCGCGCAGCGTCTCGAGCTTTGTCGGGTCGGGGTTGTCGTGCACACGATAAGGCAGCGTCTTCGGCTTCTTGCCCTTCGCCACCTTGCCCACCGACTCAGCCACGGTGCGGTTGGCGAGGAGCATGAACTCCTCGATGAGCTTGTTGGCATCCTTCGAACGCTTGAAGTAGCAGCGCACCGGTTTGCCCTTCTCGTCTACGTCGAAGTGGAGTTCTTCGCGGTCGAACTTCACGGAGCCATTCTTGAAGCGTGCTGCGCGCAGCTTCTTAGCCAGTCGGTCGAGCATGATGAGCGCATCGGCATTCTCGCCCTTGTATCCACCCTTGGGTGCTGCAGGTGCGGGTTCACCCGTGCCGTCTACCACGCCGTTCTGCTCGAGCAGCTCCTGTACCTCTTCGTAGGCGTAGCGGCGATTCGACTTGATAACGGTGTGCACAATGCGGTATGCCTTCACGTTAGCGTCCTCGTCGAGGTTGAAGATTACGGAGAACGCCAGTTTCTCCTCATCAGGTCGGAGCGAGCAGATGAAGTTGCAGAGGCGTTCGGGGAGCATCGGTATGGTGCGGTCGACGAGGTAGATGCTCGTGGCGCGCTTCACAGCCTCCTTGTCTATCACGGAGCCTTCTGTGACGTAGTGCGACACGTCGGCGATGTGAACGCCCACCTCCCAGAGTCCGTCCTTGAGTTGTCGGATGGAGAGCGCGTCGTCGAAGTCCTTTGCATCCTTCGGGTCGATGGTGCAGGTGAACACGTCGCGGAAGTCCTCGCGCTCGGCGTAGTCCTCCGGCGTTATCTCCGCCGAAATCTTCTCGGCAGCCTCCTCCACGTTCTTCGGATACTTATACGGCAAGCCGTACTGCGCGAGGATGGTGTTCATCTCCACGTCGTTGTTGCCAGCCTTTCCAAGCACGTCGACCACTTCGCCAATCATGTTGCGGTGATCCTGGTCGGGCCATTCCACGATGCGCACCACGGCGTTGTCGCCGTCCTTGCCGCCCTTCAGCTTTCGGCGCGGAATGATGATGCTGTTCGCCAGCACGTTTGAAGGCGAGATGAGCGTGCAGAGGTCGTGGTCGAACGAGAGTCGTCCGACGAAGGTGTCCTTGGCACGCTCCAGTATCTGTATCACCTGTGCCTCCTTGATGTGGTTCTTGCGTCGCGCCATGCACGCGAAGCGCACGCGGTCGCCGGTGAGAGCCCACATCGAGTTGCGTTCAGCCACGAAGATAGGCTTGTCGGAGTCGTCGGGCATGATAGAGTTCTTGCCGTTCGTCTTGCGTTGGAACACGCCCTCCTGCACCTGTCCCTTCATGTTCAGCTGATACGAGTTGTCGGTGACGCGCGTGATGAAGTCGTCCCACGCCATCTCCTCCATGATGTCAATAGCGAGCATCTTCAGCGGATGCGTGTCGAGGTGTAGCGAACGGAAGATATCTTTAAACGAGAGCGTCTTTCCAGGGTTGGAGGCGAACAGTTCTTCAAGCTTCGGGGCGAGCTGTTTCTTAGTCAAGCGCTTGCCACCTTTCTTTCCTTTTCCCATAGTATTTGGTTTTTTGTCGGCGAGGGTGTGAGCCTCGTCGAAGTTATTGTTTTTCTTTTGCAAATAAACAAAAAATAATTGGAATAGCAATGCGATTGTGTCAGTTTTTTAGAATTGGTGCTGTTTAGGGGGTGCAGCTTAGGGGGTGCAGTTGTCTCAACTGCACCAACAGAGCAGAATGTGCAATTGTCTTCGCTCGGCTCAGGCTTCTAATTTGTTGGTGCACTTGAGACAAGTGCACCCCCTTGTGCAAACGTTTTCACAGCACAAAGAAATTCTGTGAGCCACGGATGCGCTCTATATTAAAATAATGTGATAACTTTGCAAGCGTAATTAAAAACCAATCTAACGAATGTCTGAACTGCAACCAACCACGATGAAGGACATCGCCGAACATTTCGGTGTGTCCATAGCCACTGTGTCGCGTGCCCTCAACGGTAGCGCACGTGTCAGCGAGGAGAAACGCAACCTTATTTGCGAGTACGCCCATGCGCACAACTTCTACCCGAACGACATCGCCAAATCGCTGCGCAACTCTCACAAGCAGCCGGTGAAGGTGATTGGTGTCATCGTGCCCGAGTTCACACATTATTATTTCTCCACCATTCTCAACGGCATCGAGGACGCTGCGTCGAAACGTGGCTACCGCATCATCGCCACCACCTCGCGCGAGCAGTACGAGCGCGAAGTGCAGCTGTGCCAGATGTTCGAAGCTCACCAGGTGTGCGGCGTAATCGTGTCGCAGGCTAAGGAGACGCAGGATTACGCCCACTTCCAATCGCTCATCGACCGCGGCATACCGCTCGTGTTCTACGACCGCATCTGCACGGGTGTGGACGCAAGCCGCGTGGTGGTGGACGACTATCAGGGGGCGTTCGTTGCCGTGACACACCTCATCGAGACGGGCTGCCGCCGCATCGCCTTCTACGGCATGAAGGGCAAGACGGCACTCGGACAGAACCGCTACAACGGCTATCACGACGCACTGCTGAAGGCGGGTATGCAGCCCGACCAGTCGCTGGTGTTCGTCTGCGACAAGCGCGAGGATGCCGAGCGCATCACGCCCGGCGTGCTCAGCCGTGCCGACCGCCCCGACGCATTCTTCTGCGTGAACGACGACACAGCCATCGGCGTAATGTACACGGCAAAGCATAACGGCTTCTGCGTGCCCGACGATGTCGCGGTGTGCGGCTTCACCAACGGCGAGCGCGCCATCGCCTGCGACCCGCAGCTCACCACCGTGGAGCAGCGCGGAACAAAGGTGGGCGAAGAGGCTGCCACCATACTCATGGACAAGGTGGAGGGACTCACGCCGTGCGACCGCATCGAGAAGCGCGTCGTAAAGACAAGGCTCGTCGTGAGAGAGAGCACGAAGAGCTAAAAAGGCAGCGCATAAGCCGAACTAAGCCTCTCTAAACCTTCCTAAGCCAAGGATTCGAGGGAGGGCTTAAAGAGGCCTAAGAAGGCTTAGTTAGGCTTAGCCTCAAAGTCCTCCAAAGAAAAACCAAAAAAAAAACCAAAATAACAATGAAACCAAAACCAAATCAAAGTTTCTTGAAACTGTGGAACCTCAGTTTCGGATTCTTCGGCGTACAGATTGCGTACGCCCTGCAGAGCGCGAATATCTCGCGCATCTTCGCCACACTTGGTGCCGACCCACACAGCCTCAGCTACTTCTGGATACTACCACCACTCATGGGCATCCTCGTGCAACCCATCATCGGCACGCTGAGCGACCGCACATGGTGTCGCTTCGGCAGACGCATACCCTACCTCTTCGTAGGCGCATCGGTAGCCGTAGCCGTGATGTGCCTGCTGCCCAACGCCGGCTCGTTCGGCATGGCTGTGAGCGCAGCCATGGTGTTCGGACTCGTCTCGCTGATGTTCCTCGACACGAGCATCAACATGGCGATGCAGCCGTTCAAGATGCTCGTGGGCGACATGGTCAACGAGCAACAGAAGTCGCTCGCCTACTCCATACAGTCGTTCCTCTGCAACGCCGGTTCTATCGTGGGCTACCTTTTCCCTTATTTCTTCACAGCCATCGGCATAGCCAACGAGGCGCAGAAGGGCGTAATACCCGACTCCGTAATCTACTCGTTCTACATCGGTGCGGCGATACTCATCCTCTGCGTCATCTACACCACCGTGAAGGTGAAGGAGTGGAACCCGCAGGAGTACGCCGAGTATAACGAGGCGAAGCCTGAGGAGGACGAAGGCAAAGCCAACTGGATTGAGCTGCTGCGCAACGCTCCGTCGATGTTCTGGAAGGTGGGTGCCGTGCAGTTCTTCTGCTGGACAGCATTCATGTTCATGTGGACATACACCAACGGCACCATTGCCGACACCGTATGGCACACCACCGACACCGCGTCGAAGGGCTACCAGGCGGCAGGCAACTGGGTTGGCGTGATGTTCTGCTGGCAGGCTATCGGCTCTGTACTGTGGGCAATGGCTCTGCCACGCTTCAAGAACGAGAAGGCGGCTTATGCGCTGAGCCTCGTCATCGGTGCCGTGGGCTTCGCCCTCGTGCCGTTCGTACACGACAAGAACCTGCTCGCTCTGCCGTTCATGCTCATCGGCTGCGCATGGGCTGCGATGCTCGCCATGCCGTTCGCCTTCGTCACGAACGCTCTTGAGGGCTACGGTCACAAGGGTGCGTACCTCGGACTCTTCAACGGCACCATCTGCATCCCGCAAATCATTGCAGCGGCGTGCGGCGGCACCCTGCTCTCGATGGTTGGCTCTGTGCAGAGCAACATGATGCTCGTAGCTGCAGCGTCGCTCGTGCTGGGTGCTTTGTGCGTGGCTCGCATCAAGAAGTAACGTAGCGATTAGTAGCGGCGGTATCCTTGCCGCCGCAACACCCTATTATTCTATATTACTGTCTGGTAAAACTAATAATGTGGTCAAAGACGGGCTGAAAGCCCAAAAATCACATAGCCCAGGGCAGCGCCCTGGGTATTGAGTGTATATGTTGAACAATGCGCCCTGTAAGGGCAAAAGCCTTAATAATTAGGCTTTTGCCCTTACAGGGCGTTAGGTTAGTGTGGCGCATATTTACCCAGGACGTTGCCCTGGGCTATGTGCTTCTGCCCCTTCGGGGCGTGCTATTTGTGAGTTTTGGCGCGCCCTCTTGCTTGCGCAAACGTTTACACGCCCAATATGCTATATTTATATTAAAAAAAAGACAACGCATTGATATAAATCATAATTTTGCACGTGAAAAGATCCTAATAACTGTTGTGACTAAAAACAATTTATTATAAAATCAAAAGCTACATGAAGAAGCAGGTTAAATTCCCTAATGCCCTCAGAACAGCTACGCTCTCAGCAGGCTTGTTCCTGTCGGCAAGTGCCTTCGCACAGCAGGTTGTTGTGAAAGGCAACGTAGTAGACGAAACCGGCGAGCCGGTTATCGGTGCTTCCGTCAAGGTTGTAGGCGGTACATTAGGTACTGTTACAGACATCGACGGTAATTTTACTCTCAATGCCGACAAGAAGTCGACCATTGAAGTTACTTACATCGGCTACGAGCCTGTAAAGATGCAGGCCGGCCAGAACCTAACAATCCATCTCAAGAACACTTCCTCTACACTTAACGAGGTTGTCGTAATCGGTTACGGCGCTGTTAAGAAGTCGGACCTTACCGGTTCGGTTACAGCTCTCAAGCCCGACTCAAAGAACAAGGGTCTTGTGGTGAACGCTCAGGACATGCTCTCTGGTAAGGTGGCAGGTGTGAACGTTACATCCAACTCTGGTGAGCCAGGCGTAGGCACACAGATTCGTATCCGTGGCGGCTCTTCGCTGAACGCCAGCAACGATCCGTTGATCGTTATCGACGGCGTGCCTATGGACAACAACAAGGTGGGCAACACGATGGGCAACTCAGCCTCCAACTTGCTTTCTACTATCAACCCGCAGGATATCGAGTCGTTCAACGTGCTGAAGGACGCTTCGGCTACAGCCATCTACGGTTCGCGCGGTTCTAACGGTGTCATCATCATCACTACAAAGAAGGGTCACAAGGGTCAGAAGCCGGAGATAAGCTACTCAGGTTCTGTATCCGTATCGCAGAAGAAGAAGACCTACGATATGATGGACGGAGACCAGTATCGTGCCTATGTGAAGAGTCTCTTCAACGAGAACGACGATGCCGTAAAGGCTCTCGGTACAGCCAACACCGACTGGCAGGACCTCATCTACCGCACAGCCGTATCTCACGACCATAACATCACGGTGGCAGGTTCGGCAGGCAAGTTCCTCCCCTATCGTGTTTCAGTAGGCTACACCTCACAGCAGGGTATCTTGAAGAACTCTGACTACAACCGCTACACGGCTTCAGTGAACCTCAACCCGTCGCTGCTGAACGACCACCTCAACCTCAACCTCAACGCCAAGGGCATGTACTCTAAGGCGAAGAAGGCTGACACGGGTGCTATCGGCAATGCCGTCTCGTTCGACCCGACACAGAGTCCGTACGCTTTCACATCGCAGCGCGACATCGCGCTTCTTGAGGCTAATGGCGGCGTACAGCAGACTCTGAACAATTTCGGTGGCTATTTCAACTGGCTCACATCAGCCAGTGCATACAACAACCCACAATGGCCGTTCACACGCTTCAACGATGCTCCTGCCAACCCGTTGGCTCAGCTTGAGCTTGGCGGCAATGTTGAAAAAGTGCGTTCGTTCATCGGTTCGGCTGACATCGACTATAAGGTACACGGTTTCGAAGACCTGCGCCTGCACATGACACTCGGTGCCGAAATCGCCAAGGGAACGGTAGACGAGACACAGCCTACATCATATCCTACAACATTATATTATGGTGGCATCACCGACAACGAGAACTTCAAACGCAACCTTCTCCTCTCGGCTTACGCTCAGTACTACAAGGACTTCAGCAAGAACCACCACTTCGACATCATGGGTGGCTACGAGTACCAGCACTTCTTCTTCCGCTACAACAACTCGTGGATACAGTACTACCCACAGTCGGACGCTCAGGCAGGCAACGTGTTCAAGGACACTAAAGACATAGACAAGTACGAGAACTTCCTCGTTTCGTTCTTCGGACGTGCCAACTACACACTTATGAACCGCTACTTCTTCACCGCTACGGTGCGCGACGACGGCTCATCACGCTTCAAGGACCACTGGGGACTCTTCCCATCGTTCGCCTTCGCTTGGCGCATGAAGGATGAGAACAACCTTAAGGATATCAAGTGGCTCTCCGACTTGAAGTTCCGCGCCGGCTACGGTGTGACCGGTCAGCAGGAAGGCATCTCCAACTACCTCTGGTTCAAGCAGTACAAGAAGGGACAGAACTATGGTCAGTACCCGATTATCGGTGATGGTACCATCTACACTCCGCTCTACTACAACGACAAGCTGAAGTGGGAGAAGACAACGACCTACAACCTCGGTCTCGACTTCGGTATCTGCAACCGACTCACTGGTAGCATCGACTGGTACGTGCGCAATACTACCGATCTTATCAACTCGGCTCCTGTAGCAGCCCTCGCAGGCTCTGCCGACAAGGGCATACAGAACATCGGTTCAATGAGGAACACTGGTGTTGAACTTTCGTTGAACTACGTAGCAGTGAACACTAAGGACTGGTACTGGACAATGAACTACAACCTCACGTACAACCGCAACCGCATCACCGACCTCAACGGCGTAAGCGATACCGGCGACCCTGTAACAACAGGCGACAACATCGACAACGTGAACAAAGTGCTCGCCTACCAGACCGGTTATGCAGCCAACTCGTTCTACGTGTACGAACAGATGTACGACAAGAATGGCAAGCCAATCGAAGGTGCTGTGGTAGACCGCAACGGCGATGGCGTCATCAGCAATGCTGACAAGTATCTCTACAAGCAGGTAGCAGCTCCTGTAACAATGGGCTTCTCTACACGCGTAGAGTGGAAGAACTTCGACCTCGGCTTCTCGCTCCGCGCAAGCCTCGGCAACTACGTGTTCAACAACTTTGAGCAGGGCAAGCGTTTGAAGACTACATCTTCTGTTTGGTGCCAAAACGCATACCTCGCTAATCGTCCAGTGAACACACTCGGATGGGACTCTGACGCACTTGAGTCGAAACTCTCTGACTACTTCGTGCAGAACGCTTCGTTCCTGAAGATGGACAACATCACACTCGGCTACTCTTTCAACCGTCTCTTCAAGAGCGGCTCATGGAAGGGCATCTCTGGACGTGTGTACGCTTCTTGCAGCAACGTGTTCACCATTACCAACTACAAGGGTATCGATCCTGAGGTGTACAACGGTATTGACAACAACATCTACCCGCGTCCTATCACATTCCAGTTCGGATTGAACCTCACCTTCTAAAAAATCAATAACTTAAACGATTTACGACAATGAAAAGATATATCAAATCGGCTCTCGCACCTGCCGCTGCGCTGCTCATCAGCCTCGCATCGACATCGTGTCTCAACGACCTTGACAAAGAGCCTATCAGCCCGAAGATTGACCTGGAGGTCAGCAACGACGGTCTCTTCAATAAGTGCTATGCCAACTTCGGCATCAGCGGCAATGGCAGCGGATCGAATAGCGACGACGATCCGGACGTAAAGGGATTTGACGACCCTGGTATGACAGGTCTCGTACGCGCCATGTGGAACATCAACGAGCTGCCTACCGACGAGGCGACATGCTCATGGGGCGACGGCTTGCAGGAGCTTAATTCTGCTACCTACGACCCTTCTCACCCTTGGGTGAAACTCTACTACACACGCCTCACACTCGGCATCACAACTTGTAACCAGTATCTCCAGTTGGCTGGTTCTGACGATGTCACACGCACGGCTGAGGTACGCTTCTTGCGCGCTATGCAATACTTCCTGCTTATGGACGCCTACGGAAACGTTCCATTCACAGAGACACTGGAGAAGCCGACACAGAAGTCGCGTCAAGAAATGTACGAATGGCTTGTAGGCGAACTGAAGGCAATCGAGCCAAACCTCATGGATGCACAGCCTAAGAAGTCGACAGATGCCAACTACGGACGCATCGACAAGGCAGCTTGCTGGTTGCTCCTCTCACGTCTCTACCTCAATGCCGAGGTGTACACAGGCACAGCTCACTGGCAAGAGGCAAAGGACTATGCAGACAAGGTTATCAAGTCAAGATACAGACTCAACACCACCGGCTCTTCCAACGGCAAGTGGAGTGCATATCAGATGGTGTTCATGGGCGACAATATGGAGACATCAGCTGCCAACGAAATTCTCTTCCCAATCGTGAACATCTCTGGCAAAACAGCCAGCTACGGCAACTCGCTCTTCCTCATCGCTGCTTGCTTCGACTCTAACATGCACGCTAATACCGATGAAGACCCTAACGGTTCCAACGGATGTACCGGTCAGAACTGGATTGGTCTGCACCCACGCGTTTCGCTCATCAAGAAGTTCTTCGAGGGTAAGGATATACCTAACGTAAGCTCTAAGGAGATGACAACAGCTGCCAATGACGACCGCGCCATATTCTGGGGCGAGGATCGTCCGCTCGAAATCTCAAACATCACCAAGTCTGCCGACGGCTTCGGTGTGGCTAAGTTCATCAACTACAATGCAGAGGCATCAAGCCCTGCTCATGTAGACTCAAAGTTTGCCGATATGGACTGGCCTTTCATGCGTGTAGCAGAAGCTTACCTTAACTATGCAGAGGCTGACGCACACCTTAATGGCAACAAGACATCGGGTGAGGCAACACGCCTTGTCAACGATCTTCGCGCTCGTGCCAATGCCGATGCTTCGCGCGATGTAACACAGGGCTACTCGCTCGACGAGCTTTGCGACGAATGGGCACGCGAGTTCTACTTCGAGGGTATGCGCCGCACAACACTCGTGCGCTTCGGCAAGTTCGGTGGAAACACAGGCTACAACTGGGACTGGAAAGGTGGCGTAAAGGAAGGTAAGGACTTCGATGCTCACTTCAATGTCTACCCTGTTCCTTTGACACAGCTTCAGAGCAACTCTAACCTCACACAGAACCCAGGTTATACGAACTAATCGAATAGAAAGTCCAGTAATGGTTATTGCAGTCATGCGAGCTCACAACGAGTTCGCATGAGACAAAGAAAAACGGACTAATACAACCTATAAACAATAACGACAATGAAAAATATATTCAAGTCAATAATGTTCATGGCTGCCAGTGTTGCTATAATCGCCTCTTGCGACGACGACACAACACCAGTGCTCGAACTCGAGAATGCAGCCTCGCTGAATGCTATAAACCCTTCAGAATATGTCATCAGCAAGGACAACTATGCCGAGCAGTTCCCCGAGATCTCTTGGGAGAAAGCAAGCTATGGCAAGGGTGCTATCGTCAATTACGAGCTTACCCTCACCAACAACGCCACACAAAAGAGCGTCGTTATCGGTGAAACAACCAACGACACGAAGCTCAACCTCACCAATGAGCAGATGAATGCTTTCATGGCTCAGACAGGTGCAATGCCTGGCAAGGCTGGCGAGTACACAGTATCGATGAAATCGTCTACATACAAGACTTACACCAACGATGCTTCCAACACAATTAAGTTTACCGTCACTCCTTACGACCCGAAAACAGAGGGCGTGACATGGGCTTATGCTTACGTTGCAGAGAACTATCCTAATTGGAACTTTATGAAGGCTTACCTCATTGGCGACCCTGATGGTGACGGCAAATATGAAGGCTTCGCCCAGTTTGATGCAGACAATGCTACATACGCAGTTCTTGATGGCGCAGACCCTGCAAGGGTTATTGCCAAAGACCAGAAAGTGGAGACAAAGGGCTTCGTAAGAATTGGTGTCGGTGCAAACGGCAGTGTAGAGCAGAGCGGAAGCATTGCATGGTGCTTAATCGGTGATGCTACATCTGGCGGATGGGATAAGGACACACCGATGGAGTATGACGCAACTACTCGCAAGTGGACTTGCGTCACAACGCTTATCGACAAGGAACTCAAGTTCCGTAACGCTGACGATTGGAAGATCAACCTCGGCTCTGACGGTACAGAGCACGGACTCGTTGCCGAAGGCAGCAACATCAAGATAGCCAAAGCGCACGGATACATCGTAACACTCGATGTCACCAACGCAGGTAAGTACACTTACTCGCTTGAGGAAACCGACATCGAGCAGTCAGCTGCAAGCATCACAATGCCTGGCTCATTCAATAATTGGAACAAAGACACAGAGGAGTATGTCTTAAAGTCAGAAGCACGCGACTTCAAGTTTAGTGGTACATACTATATCCCGTCGGGTGCAGAATTTAAGTTGTATGACGGCTCATGGCTTGGTGTCGTAGGCGATATGAACTGGGACAAGAACCACACTTACGCAAACTTCGTCATTGGCGATGGTGCTAATATGACAGTGCCAGTAGGTGGCTATTTCAAGATTTTCGTTGATTCGAAGAAGAACACAGCCACAATGACAAAGACAGGTTGGGAAATCATCGGTAGTGCTACAGCCGGTGGTTGGGACGCTGGTCAGGTTATGGACTGGGATCCGGACACAAAGACATGGTCTATTATCGCCACTCTCACAGATGGTGAGTTGAAGTTCCGCTGGGATGGCGCATGGGACCGCAACTTCGGTGGCTCGCTTGACGCTCTTGAGCAGAATGGTGCCAACATCGCAGTGAAGGCTGGTACATACAAGATTGTTCTCGATGAAGAGAACAAGAAAGCCACTATGACTAAGGAATAAGGCTTAAAAACCATATAAGAGGGTTTATTACAAAGTAAACTCTTGACATCAAACATATAAAAAATAAAAAGCGGGATTGCGCATCAGTCGCAATTCCGCTTTTTCGTATCTGCGTTTTCCTATCATAAATGCGTTAGCCGAAAAAATCTGCCATATCTCCCAGCACAGCGTCTAACCGACACTGTATAAGCGCGATAAAGGCTGGTAGATATCCAGCAAATCGGAATATCTACCAGCCTATCTACCAGCCTTCCATTTGGTGCACTTCTTGCTCTGGCAAGCGGCAAAGCCGAGCGGAGACAAGTGCACCCCCTAAAAGTGCACCCCCTAAAAGTGCACCCCCTAAACGAAAAAAGGTGTATCAACAATGTTGATACACCTCTTTCGTGTTCTGTGGGTGGTGATGGATTCGAACCACCGAAGGCATCGCCAGCAGATTTACAGTCTGCCCCATTTGGCCACTCTGGTAA
>ENA-UERG01000294-UERG01000294.1-human-gut-metagenome-genome-assembly--contig:-NODE-294-length-50470-cov-17.249102_pt1 | contig 50470 bp, 30 predicted proteins | sample MGYA00242954_ERZ507954 | MGnify/ENA primary metagenome ERZ507954 (study PRJEB26167, sample SAMN06115478) | human gut metagenome | host: Homo sapiens | place: China:Sichuan | collected 2015-01-21...
TGACTTAGTTTCTTGCTCATAATGGGACTTGGTTTATCTTCAATCCCAAAGATACGAAGCCAGCGGCTAATTGTGGTGCGTTTCAGACCTTTTTCTCGTTCAAATTCACTGCGGTTCTGGGAAGAACACATGTATTCTTCCAGATAAGACAGACATTCTGCCTTTGAATACTTTCGATTTTTACGCATGCTACTAAATAAATTGTGTCAACTTATTTAGTACACTACAGTTTCATATCGAATGCACTTGCGTTTTTTTAAAACGTACTTGCGTTCTGCTGGTGCGAAAATAAACCTCGTATTTCTGGCTCGTTTTGTTTGAAAAATTGGTATTTTTGAAAGAACGAATTCTAAAAATTACGATATCTATGGGAAAAATAAGTCAGTTTGTAAAGGCGGGGGCTTTGCTTTTGACAATGGCAGGATGTTCTTCGCCGAATTCCGGGGGAAAGGATGCGGAGATGGACCGCTTTATCAGTGACCTGATGGGGCGCATGACCTTGCAGGAAAAGTTAGGACAGCTGAATCTGCCGGCAGGAAATGATTTGGTGTCGGGAGCAGTGAAGAACAGTAAGATGGCAGAAGCTATCCGGGCTGGTGAGGTCGGCGGCTTTTTCAATGTGAAGGGGGTGAACAAGATTTACCAGATGCAACGTATGGCAGTGGAGGAAACTCGTCTGGGAATTCCTCTGATAGTGGGTGCCGATGTGATTCACGGGTACGAGACCATCTTCCCGATTCCGTTGGCCCTGTCTTGTAGCTGGGATACGGCGGCGGTAACGCGCATGGCACGCATTTCTGCCACGGAAGCCAGTGCCGATGGAATCAGCTGGACATTCAGTCCGATGGTAGACATCTGTCGGGATGCCCGCTGGGGACGTATTGCAGAAGGAAGTGGGGAAGACCCATACCTTGGCGCGCTGATGGCCGGAGCGTATGTGCGCGGTTATCAGGGTGACGGCATGAAGCAGAACAATGAAATCATGGCTTGTGTGAAGCACTTTGCGCTGTATGGAGCTTCGGAATCGGGACGTGATTATAATTCGGTGGATATGAGTCGTAATCTGATGTATAATGTGTACCTGGCTCCTTACAAGGGTGCGGTGGAAGCCGGAGTGGGCTCGGTGATGAGCTCGTTCAATACCATCAACGGGGTGCCTGCTACAGCCGACAAATGGCTGCTGACGGATTTGCTCCGCAATGAGTGGGGATTCACGGGTTTTGTGGTGACCGACTACAATTCAATTGGTGAGATGAAAACTCATGGGGTGGCCGACTTGAAGGAAGCTTCTGCACGGGCGTTGAATGCGGGAACGGACATGGATATGGTGGCACATGGTTTCTTGCATACGCTGGAAGCTTCACTGAAGGAGAAGGCCGTGACGCAGGAACGGATTGACGAGGCTTGCCGTCGGGTACTGGAGGCTAAGTATAAGTTAGGGTTGTTTGAGAATCCTTATAAATATTGTGATACGCTTCGAGGTCGCAAGGAACTGTTTACGGAGGCGAATCGTAAAGCGGCACGTGAGATTGCGGCCGAAACGTTTGTGCTGTTGAAGAACGAGGGTAAGTTGTTGCCTTTGCAGAAGAAAGGACGCATTGCATTGATTGGGCCGATGGCTGATGCGCAGAACAATATGTGCGGCACGTGGAACATGGATTGTCAGACAGATCGTCATGTGACGATGTACGAAGCTTTCCGTCGTGCGGTAGGTGATAAGGCTACGGTTTCTTATGCCAAAGGAAGCAATGTGTATTATAGTGAGCATATAGAGAAAGGGGCGGTCGAACCTCGTCCGCTGACACGTGGGGATGACCGTCAGTTGCGGGCTGAGGCTTTGCGCGTGGCGGCTTCGGCCGATGTGATTGTGGCCGCATTGGGTGAGAGTGCCGAGATGAGCGGAGAGTCTTCTTCTCGTACAGACATTCAGATTCCGGATGCGCAGAAAGATTTGTTGAAGGCATTGGTAGCTACCGGAAAGCCGGTGGTACTGGCTTTGTTTACCGGTCGTCCGCTGGATTTATGCTGGGAGTCTGAGCATGTACCGGCTATCCTGAACGTGTGGTTTGCCGGCAGTGAAGCGGGCGATGCCATTGCCGATGTGATGTTTGGTGACGTGTCTCCTTCGGGCAAGCTGACCACGAGTTTCCCGCGTGCGGTGGGACAGTTGCCGCTTTATTATAATCACTTGAACACGGGTCGTCCGGATACGGATGATACCACTTTCAACCGTTATGGCAGCAATTACATCGACCAGAGTAATGAACCGCTTTATCCTTTTGGCTATGGTTTGAGTTATACCACTTTCCGTTACGGTAATTTGCAGTTGAGTGTCGAGCGTATGGCCAAGGGCTGTCAGTTGAAGGTAACCGTGCCTGTAACCAATTCCGGCGAGTGTGACGGAGTAGAGATTGTGCAACTGTATCTTCACGATGTGTATGCAGAAATCTCCCGTCCGGTGAAGGAGCTGAAAGCTTTCCGTCGTGTGGCCCTTAAAAAAGGAGAGACGCAGAATGTGGAGTTTGTGCTCGACGAGGATGATTTGAAGTATTATAACTCTCGTCTGGAATATGGATATGAACCGGGAGAGTTTGAAGTGATGGTGGGTCCGGATAGCCGGAATGTGCAGCACGCGACTTTTGTGGCTGAATAGCAGTCAGGTCATATAAAACAAAAAATGGTCCGCCTTTGTGAGAATATTCTGAGGTGGACCATTTTTGTTTTATTCAAGTTGGACGTTGCGTACATGTACGTTTGTGCAGTGTAAGAATACCGAAGCCGATTCCCGGAATTTCTCGACCGATTCTGTGGTGAGAAACTCCCGTCGCTTGTTCTTGGAACAGCGTGCGTCCATGTCCGGATGACGCGACAGATAGTCTTTCAGGCTTTCGCTTACATACTCGCCTTGCGTTACCAATCGGATGTGCGAGGGGGTGTACTGCCGTATCTTTTGCAGAAGCAGGGGATAGTGCGTACAGCCTAAAATCAGGGTGTCGATGTCCGGATCTTTCTGCAGAATGGTATCAATGTATTTCTTAACGAAATAGTCGGCTCCGTCACCGTCGTATTCCTTGTTCTCTACCAGTGGTACCCACATGGGGCAGGCCATTCCTGTGACCTGAATGTCCGGAAAAATCTTTTTAATCTCCAGAGGATAGGATTCGGAGCGTACGGTGCCGGCTGTGGCCAGCAGGCCTACGTGCCCGTTGCGGGTGATTTCACCGATACATTCCACGGTGGGGCGTATCACTCCCAATACGCGGCGGGTCGGATCCATGTGAGGAAGGTCGTTCTGCTGAATGCTGCGGAGCGCTTTGGCGGAAGCCGTATTGCAGGCCAGGATGACCAGCGGGCAGCCCAGCTCAAACAATTTCTTGACAGCCTGCAGGGTGAAGTCGTAGACCACTTCGAACGAACGTGTGCCGTATGGAGCACGGGCATTATCTCCCAAGTACAGGTAATCGTACTGTGGCAGTCGTTCGATGAATTTTCCTAGGATGGTAAGACCTCCGTATCCGGAGTCGAATACTCCGATGGGACCGGTGTGAGGGGCAGATAGAGGGTACATGGGAAAACGTTTGAAAGGTTTGAAAAGAAAAATGTCATTCAGAGAAATCTTTTGTGTGTTTCTCTGAATGACATGTAGTCAGTACGACAAAGAGTTTCTTTAATTACTGAGCAGGAGTTGCTGCAGGTGCTGCCGGAGTAGCAGGAACTGCTGTCAGGCTGATGCCCAATTTAGTCTTGATGTCGTTTGTAATATCTTTTGACTGAGCTTCGTCAATGTAAGGAATATCAGTACGGTTCAGGTCGAATACGTAAGTATAAGCACCTGCTTTACCTACAGCCTGTACAGCATCTTCCAGTTTCTTGTAAATCGGTTCCATCATGTCAGCGTATGCTTTCTGCAACTGCTGCTGAGCATCCTGCTGGAACTGCATACCTTTTTCACTCAGTTCCTGCAATTCTTTCTGGCGGCGTTCCTGAATGTTCTGCGGCAGGTTCTTCTGTTCCTGCTGGTATTCTGCATATTTCTTGTTGAATTCGTCAGAAGCACGTTTGATTTCGTCCTCATATTGTTTCTGCATAGTCTGGATGTCTGTCTGTGCCTTTGCGTATTCCGGCATTACTGGAATGATATCCATTGATTTAAAGTGCGCAAATTTTTGTGCGAATACACTCATCGGTGCGATGAGTAAAAGTAAAAAAGCAATTTTCTTCAACATAATCTCAAGTTTCTATTTGTTATTAATTAATTCGATGTATAAAACAGGGCTTATTATCACCCGGTTGCAAATGTATAAAATTAATTTGAATATCCTAGTTTTGCAAGAACCTCATTGCTTATATCAATGCGTGGAGAAGCAAAAATCATGCTCTGTGCCGAGGCACGGTCTATCACGGCATCATATCCGCGCTGGGTTGCAATTTCTTTCACTGCATTGTAGATGGCATCCTGAATCGGAGAAATCAGTTCCTGGCGTTTCTTCATCAGTTCACCTTCCGGTCCGAAATATTGCTTGCGGAGCTCTGCCGCTTCTTTCTCTTTGGCTACGATAGCTTCTTCCTTGCTGGTTTTCTGAGTAGCAGAAAGTGTGTTGGCACTTTTCTGGTAATCTTCGTACAGCTTCTTTGCTTCGTTGGCTTTAGCCTCAATCTGGCTTTGCCATTGCTTTGACAGTGACTCCATCTGTTGGTTGGCCTGTTGATAAGAAGGTATCTGCTTGAGGATATACTCCATATCTATCAGGGCGAATTTCTGTGCTGAGGCCATGCCTACGGCGGCTACTAACAGCATAACGGATAAAATGAGTCTCTTCATAATCATTGGTTTTTAAGTGTTAGAATTCTTGTCCGATGATAAAGTGGAACTGGCTTCCGCTGTATTGCATTGAACCGTCAATCTTGTCGAAACCGTAAGCCCAGTCAATACCCATCATACCAATCATCGGCAGGAAGATACGTACACCGAATCCGGCAGAACGTTTCAACTGGAAGGGGTTAAAGTCGGTCACGTTGTTCCATGCGTTACCTGCTTCCACGAAGCCCAGTGCATAGATACTGGTGGAGTTTTCCAGCATCAGCGGGTAGCGGAGCTCAGCACCCAGACGGATGTAAGCATAACCTTCACTTCCGTACGGAGTCAATGAACCGTTTTCATATCCACGAAGGGCGATGGTTTCGGATGCATAGTTGTAGCTGTAACCAGTCATACCGTCACCTCCCACGTAGAAGGTTTCAAACGGTGAACGTTTGTATTTGTTGAAGTGACCGAGGATACCGAATTCTGTACGGGTCATGATAACCGGACATTTCTGAATATCCATCAAGGCTGTATAAGTCTTGGCTTTGAATTTCCACTTGTGGTATTCAATCCACTTGTACATGCTGGCAGCATCGTGGTAGTTGTCTTTACCGTAAGTAGAGTAGTCCTTCTTGCTGAACAGAGAATACGGCGGAGTAATCTGCAAAGAAGCCGAGAATTCTGAACCGTAACGCGGGAAAATCGGGTTATCCGTAGAGTTACGTGACAAGGTCAGGTTCAAGCTCAGGTTATTACAGTTACCGGTGTTCATGTACTGTCCGTTGTTCAGTTTGATATAGAGGTAACTCCAGTCTTTCAGCATGAATCGCTGGTAAGACAATTCAGCCGACAAGGTAAAGTAGTCATCCGGCCAGCGCAGACGCTTACCCCATCCTACAGATACACCGAACATCTTGATAGACTTGTCGGGGTCGTAGTAAGATTCGTAGTTGTCATAATAGTTTCCGTAACCTCCGTAGTATCCGTATCCGCTCAACATGTTGTAATAGTTGTTCATGTAAGCAGAGTTGTAATACTGGCTGCTCACGTCGGTCTGGATAGAGTAGAAGGCCGAAACAGAGAATGAGTTCGGGCGTTTGCCGCCAAACCATGGATCGAAGAACGATACACTGTATGACTGATAGTAGCGTCCGTTGGTCTGCCCACTGATAGTCAGTGTCTGTCCGTCACCTTGTGGCAGGATACCGCGGTAGTTGTCGTTTTTGCGGAACAAGTTCGCAAATGAGAAGTTGGTGAACTTCAAACTCAGCTTACCGATGATACCAGTCTGTCCCCAACCGGCAGAGAATTCCACCTGGTCGTTGGCTTTTGATTCCAGTCCCCAGTTAATGTCGACTGTACCGTCCTGGAAGTTAGGCTGTACATCCGGTTTGATATTTTCAGGGTTGAAGTGTCCCATCTGTGCAATTTCACGGTAAGAACGTTCCAGTGCTTCCTTACTGAAGAGGTCGCCCGGACGTGTACGCAGCTCACGACGTACGATGTTTTCATACAGACGGTCATTACCGTTGATGCGTACGTGGCTGATGCTGGCCTGCGGACCTTCGGTGATACGCATTTCCAGGTCGATCGAGTCACCGTCAATGTTTACTTCCACCGGATCGAGGCGGTAGAACACATATCCGCGGTTATAGTAGTTGTTACCGATTGCGTCTTCATCATTAGAGATACGGTCGTTCAGCAACTTCTGGTTATATACATCACCGCGTTTCATGCGGAGCTGTTCGTTCAACAGGTCAGAAGGATATACCGTGTTACCTACCCAGGTGATGTCACGAAGGTAATATTTCTGTCCTTCGTAGATTTTCATGTAGACATCTACCGTCTTTTCATCGTATGGCGATACACTGTCTACTACAATCTGTGCGTCACGGTAACCCAGCTCGTTATATTTATCGATGATTTTCTGCTTATCTTCTTCGTAACGTTCATTGATGAACTTCTTGGCGCGGAAAAGGTTAATCAGCTTACCTTTTTCGTTGGTCTTCTTCATGACACGCTTCAACTTCTTGTCAGTAAGTACCTCATTCCCGTCAATGGTGATCTGGTGGACTTTGACTTTAGCTTTCTTGTCAATGTTCACATCTACATATACCTGCTCCTTGTTTTCCGGGTCTTCGCGCTCAATGATGTTTACTTCCGCATTCTTGAAACCTTTTTCGTCAAAATGCTTCTTGATCAAAATCTTGGCACGGTCAATCAAGTTCGGTGTAACCTGTGTACCTTTGGCCATACCCAGTTTAGCCTGCAAATCTTCACGTTCACTCTTTTTCACACCGTGAATTACGATGTCGGTAATACGCGGACGCTGTGTCAGCTGGATAGACAGGTAGATTTTATTGTCTACAATCTTATCCGCAGTGATTTTCACGTCAGAGAACAAGCCATGACGCCAGTATCTTTTTACTGCCGAGGTGATGTCATCTCCCGGTACGGTGATAGTCTGTCCGACAGCCAAACCGGAAATACCTATCAAGACATAATCCTCATAGTTCTTTACTCCGCTGACCTTGATGTCGGCGATTTCATATTTTTTAGGTGTTCCGTTGTAAAGGATAACTGGCTTATCGCTTTGTTCAGTTGTATTATTGTCCTGTGCATATCCCCCCATTGGAGCAGACGAAAGACATGCAGCAATCAATAGGATAAGTGAAAAACGGTTTTGCATTGTTCTTTGTTAAATTTGTTCACTGGTTTTGCCGAATCGGCGTTCTCTTTTTTGAAAGTCACAAATAGCCTTACACAATTCTTCGGCCTTGAAGTCCGGCCAGAAAGTGTCACAGAAATACAGTTCCGCGTAGGCACACTGCCAAAGCAGGTAGTTGCTTAATCGGATTTCACCGCCTGTTCTGATTAACAAGTCCGGGTCGGGCATATAATGAGTGGCCAGGCATCGGTCGATGGTCTGGTCTGTAATTTCCTCGGGAGAAAGGGTTCCTTCCTTCACTTCACGGGCAATTTTTTTGACAGCTTCCGTAATTTCCCATTTAGAAGAATAGCTTAATGCTAAAGTCAGACACATTCCCGTGTTCTTTGAGGTACGTTCGATACACTTGTTCAGTCGTGCAAGTACGTTTTCCGGCAATTTTTCTGTTTCACCAATGATGCGGAAGCTGATGTTGTTCTTCATGAAGGTTTCTTCTTCGATGGAGTCCATGAGCAAGCTCATCAAAGCTGCTACTTCATCTACCGGACGATTCCAGTTTTCTGTAGAGAATGTATAAAGAGTCAGATATTTCACGCCTAACCGTGCGGCTTCTTCCGCAATGACATGTACGGTCTCAGCGCCAGCCTGGTGTCCGAAAGTACGGGCGTGTCCCTGCTGTTTGGCCCAGCGTCCGTTACCATCCATAATGATGGCAATGTGTGCCGGTATCCGATTTTTGTCTATTTGGTCTTTATATAGCATGGCTTGTTGTTTTTCAGGGTTCTTAGATTACCATTTAGGAGTAAATCCCAACCGATTGATGCGTCCTCTGCAGATACTTCCATCTTCCCACACAATCCAGATAAAATTACCTCTGGATGTTTCGCTCTCCAATTTCGGAGTTACGGCACATGAGTAATTACCGTGGTGTGTAGTATAAAGTGTGCTGAATTCTGCTGGGAAAGCCATACATTCAGTGACAGGTCTCCAGCAAAGTCCGTTATCGGTAGAACAATAGAACTGGCTGAAAGGTTTCACTTCCGGTTTTACACTTTCCCCACCGAAAGCATACAGCTTTCCGTCGTAGTAAATCATGGTGACGTTTTTCAGGTTCGGCAGTGGAAGATTCTGCATTCTTGTTTCCCATTTGTTGTCGCTTGACATACGGTTGAATACTAATGCAGTCGTATCATTAGCTGTAGTACCCTGATTATAGCAAAGGGCTACAGTAGAAGTGATATTGCTGTTGTAAGACGCTGTAGTTGTATTGGAGAAGAAAGGTTTACCTGTCGGGCACAGTGTGAATGGGTCAGCATCTTCTGTCCATGTATTTTCTTTATATATACCACTTTTTCCACCTTTTACAGCGTAAAGTTCACTTTTTATTTCATTTGCTCCTATTAGCATTTCAAATGTTTCTGTGCCTACAGAAGTAATTTTATTGCTATTTGCATCCAGTTTGTAAAGCTGTTTATTAGTTTCTGCCAGGAAATAGATGTTTCCTGCACATACTGTGGCAGAATAAGTATCGATGTTTAATGGTAAATTTTCTATAGGAGTCCATGACGTCGGGTTATCTTTCAGTCCGTTCTCTCCAGGAACATTTATAGCTTTAGTATATTCTATACAAGTATTGCCATTATTCTTTTTCCCAAAAATATAAATCTTCTCATTGGCATATACAGCTTTCTGTTCACTCAAGTTTCCAGCACTAAATGGATTGTTATCAAACTTCTTCCATGAAATTGTGTCCGGTTCCTGTTGATGTACGTTAATGGTAATTGTATAAGGTTTCCCCTCTACACCACTGTATGCATACACTTTAAATTCCACAGGCTCAGTAAAGTCGATAGAGTCAGTTGATGTCCAGATGGTATCATGATCTGATCCTTTTGGTGTGTAACCCAACATTCCTGCATCATATGTGATACTGGTAATAACCTTGTCTATGTGGGTTCCTACGGGGAGTGAGTCTTTATTTGTGATGATTCTATTGATTTGGTCAATGGTGAATGGATAGTTAGAACAATCAAGTGTATCTACATAAGGACTATCTAAACCATTTTTGTCTTTTCCCATGCGATTGATATTCAATGTCCCCAGAGAGAATCCCGTAATACTGGTTTCAGATGTATACGTAATCTGTTCTACATCATTGTCCAAACACGATGTCATTATAGATGTTGCAGCAAAGAATACTGCAAGCAATGGCAAAAACTTTATTTTCATTTGCAAATGAGTTCTTTTAATTACAAGTTGCAAAAGTAGAAAGTTTTTCCTCGATTCCTCGCTTTTAGGGGAAGTTTTATATAAAATTATATTGTTATCTCCTCTTTATCAAGCTCTGTTGCATATTGTCCTGTTTTGTTAAAGGGCACAAGTCTGTGCAAAAAGTCGCTTTTTCAGTATATTATAAGAACTTTTTAGGGGTAAAAATTGTTTATATTCCCTTTGTATATCGATATTGTCCTGTATAAAACGGTTTTATACAATTTGTTTACTGAAAGAACGGATAATTTTGTAATCCAATAAAAACGAATAAATAACTATGTACAGACAATTAATTTCTAATTCATGGAAAGCATGCCTTCTTTTCGTATGTGTATTCTTTTCCGGTATAACTGTGAAAGCAGATGATAGTTTATACTCTCCTAATAAGAAAATAGGAGTGAGCTGGGATAATCTTGCGAAAGAATTGCGTGTGATTTATAAGAAAGGTGATTCTTCGATTTCGGTAGTTCAGTTAAAGAATCCGGGGATTCAACTTCAGCGTACATCTGGAGACGAATTTAATTATGTGTCTTCTTCCGCCGTGACTCCTGTACGTGAGGATTATACCATGATAACGGGTAAACGCCGTCATTGCACGAACGAGGGAAACCAGCAGATATTTCATTTCAAGAGCGCTCAGAACGTATCGCTGGATTTGGAACTTCGGGTATATGATGACGGTATAGCTTTTCGTTATGTATTTCCCCGCCTGACTAAAGAAATGTGTGTGACTGATGAAACTACAGCTTTTGCTTTTCAGAAAGGAATTACCCGATGGACACAGAAGTTGAATCAGGCCTATGAAGACTTCTATTTGAAAAATAAAGGTCGTGTGCAAGGATATACTGCAGGACAATGGGGATTCCCGGCATTGTTTGAAGTGGCAGATTCTGTTTTTACCCTTATCTCAGAAGCGAATGTTGCGAAAGGTAACTGTGGTTCCTGGCTGAACAATGCTGCCAATGAGTCGACCTATAAAATAGAGATGGCAGAACCGACCAAAGCTTCCGGTAGATGGTGTTCGCCTTGGCGCGTGGCCATTATCGGTTCTTTGGCTGATGTGGTAGAATCTACCCTGGTGACAGATGTCAGTGAACCTTGTCGTCTGAGCGATGTTTCCTGGATTAAGCCAGGAGTCGTTTCCTGGATTTACTGGGCTTATAATCACGGTTCAAGAGATTATCAGCTGATAAAGAAGTATATTGATTTTGCGGCAGATTTTCATCTTCCTTACATGTTGATTGATGCGGAATGGGACGAAATGGGGAACGGCGGCAATGTGGAAGATGCCTTGGCTTATGCAAAACAGAAGAAAGTTGCTCCTTTGTTGTGGTATAACTCCTCTACCGCGTGGTGTGCGTTTGGTCCTTTGTATCGTCTGAACAAACCGGAGACACGTCAGAAAGAATTTGCCTGGCTTGAGTCCATGGGTGTGAAAGGAATAAAAGTAGATTTCTTCAGTCAGGACAGTATATCTACAATGAATTATTTTGTGGACATTCTGGAGGATGCGGCTAAATATCATTTGATGGTAAACTTTCATGGAGCTCCTATTCCGCGAGGCTGGCAGCGCACCTATCCTCACATGATGTCGGTGGAAGGAGTATATGGAGCAGAATGGTATAATAATAAGGAGACATTGACCGACAGTGCGGCATGGCATAACTGTACATTGCCTTTTACGCGTAATGTAGTGGGCCCGATGGACTATACTCCTTGTACTTTTACAGACTCTCAGCATCCGCATATCACTTCGAACGGGCATGAACTGGCTCTGCTGGTTGCATTTGAATCTGCTTTGCAGCATTTGGCCGACCGTCCCGAAGGATACCATGCCCAACCAGCTGAAGTACGCTCATTTATCTCTTCACTTCCCACCGTTTGGGACGATACGAAATTGCTGAGCGGTTATCCTTCCAGCTATGTGGTGCTTGCCCGGAAGAGTGGTGATTGCTGGTATATTGCCGGCCTGAACGGAACAAACGAGAAGAAATCGCTTGCTGTAGATTTGAGCTTTATTCAGGGACCTGTCAAAGAAATCACTCTGTATGCCGATGGAAAAGAACGTAATCAGTTTGATATACAGATGCTTTCTGGTTTGAAGAAATCTGTACATGAGGTGGACTGTCTGCCGCGTGGAGGATTTGTGATGAAGGTTAGCCTTGATTGAGTTATAGTTAGGCTATTTATATTTACGTGGAGAATGCCTGATGCTTTTAGAATGAGCGTCAGGCATTTTTTGTGTGTTTTTCAGAGGTGATTGCAGTGACGGTATAAAAGATAGGGAATTATTGGTCATTTTGAGGAATGCTTTTGTATAAAAATTGAAATTAAACGGTCAATTCTCTGTTTCACACTGTGGGATATAAAAACCACAGTGTGGTATATATATTTCACAGTGTGAAATACAAATCTCGCACTGTGAAACAAAGAATATGCAAAGTCAAAATAGAGAATTTGTAGAGTAGTTTGGAAGATAGAGTAGGAACATTTAGTAGTAGCTAAAACACGTTTGTCGATAAATTGCAAGAAATGTCGATTTTGTCAATATTTTATCGTTTTAGGTTTGAATAATGTCGATTTTGTATTATTGAAAGATACTTTAATCCTATATTCGGGTTGTATGAATAATTAACTTTGCATTGTATAATTTAAATCTAAATAAAGATGAAACACAATTCTATTAGGCAAATGTGGCAAGCCTTGAGAGTATTTATGTTACTCTTTGCTTGTTGTGTGAGTTCCATTGCATGGGGACAAGGAACAAACAGTGTGAAAGGTCACATTACAGACGGAAATGGAGAACCCTTGATCGGGGTAAGTATTCTGGTAAAGAATACAAACAATGGTACTGTAAGTGATTTAGATGGTAATTTTACTTTGTCAGTTAATCCAGGAGACATTTTGCGTGTGACGTATGTGGGGTATGCTTCACAGGAAATTCCTGCAGTTTCGGGCAAAATAATGCGAATCGTTCTTAAGGAAGATACCGAATTGTTGGATGAGGTTGTGGTAGTGGGTTATGGAACCCAGAAGAAAGTGAATTTGACCGGTGCCGTTTCTGCAGTTACCAGTGAGGATCTGATGAACAAGCCGGTGATGAGTACTGCTCAGGCTATTGCAGGTTTGGCACCAGGTCTGAGTGTTGTACAGAATTCTGGACGTCCTGGTACGGGGGCAAATGTAAAGATTCGTGGAACAGGTACTTTCTCCAGTGCTGGTACAGATCCGTTGGTACTTATAGACGGTTTGTCTGGTAATCTGGATGATGTAGATCCCAATGATATTCAAAGTATTTCTTTCTTGAAGGATGCTGCTTCTGCTTCAATTTATGGTAACAGAGCTGCGAATGGAGTCATTCTGATAGAAACAAAGAAAGGTGCACAGGGAAAAACTGTTGTAACCTATAACAATTCATTTGGCTGGCAGCGGGCAACTGAACTTCCCGATTTTCTTCCGTCCTGGGAATATGCTACGTATTATAATATGGCCATGCAGAACATGGGTAAGCAGGATGCTTATTTGCCGGAGCAGATACAGAAATATAAAGATGGCTCTGATCCGGACAACTATCCGAATGTGAATCATCTGAAGTGGCTGTTGGAAAGCGGTTCAGGTTTCCAGCACCAGCATAATGTAAGCATCCAGGGAGGAAATGCGACGACAAGTTACAATCTGTCTATCGGCTATAGAAATCAGGAAGGACTTACAGCTAAGACGTCTAATGAACGCATGACTGCTTTGTTCTCTTTGAGAAGCCAGTTAAGCAAGTCTCTTACATTGAGTTTGAATATCAATGCTTACAATAACAAATACAATGCGCCGAACGGTGAGCCGACAAGCATTGACGGTATAATAGGTTATGCAGTCCGTGAGGCTCCTATCTATGCAGGACAGAAATCTGATGGAAGCTTTGGGTATCAGGATAATTATAGTCCGGAAGCCTGGCTGGCAAGTGAATCGTTTGTGGAGAATGTCAGCCGTAATATAAATGCTTCCGGACAATTGAGATGGGATACTCCGATTAAAGGATTGTCACTGACCGGAAAAGCTGGCGTAACATACTGGACTAAATATGATAAGACTTATCGTGCAGAGACTTATTTTGATGAAAATAAGACGGTCGGTCCTTCTACATTGAATATCTGGACATCAAATAATACCAATACCATTCTGGAAGCTTTAGTAAATTATGAAAAGACGTTCGGCAGTCATGACTTGAAGGTTCTAGCCGGTACCTCTGTAGAACAGACCTCCAATAAAGGTCTGGAGGGTTATCGCAATACCTTCCCTAATAATGCCCTGTATCAGCTTGGAGCCGGTGATGCATCAACTGCCACAAACAACAGTTCTTTGGAAGAGTATGCCTTGGTTTCTTTCTTCGGTCGTGTGAACTATGCGTTTAAGGATAAATATTTGCTGGAGGCTAACCTGCGTTATGACGGCTCTTCCCGTTTTGCGAAAGATAACCGTTGGGGCATTTTCCCTTCAGTTTCTGCAGGATGGAGAATTTCTGAAGAAAATTTCTGGAAAAATACGCGTGCAGGTGAGGTTGTCAATAACTTGAAACTGCGTGCATCGTATGGTGTACTGGGTAACCAGAATATCGGAGTATATCCTTATCAGCAGACATACGATCTGGATCATAATTATCCGTTGGGTAATCCAGCCACTTTGGTCCCCGGTACTTATGTTTCTACTTACCGCAACCAGGATCTTACCTGGGAAAAGACAGCTATCACCAATGTGGGTTTGGACTTCGGGTTGTTCAATAATACGTTAAATGGTAGTATTGAATATTTCTATAAATACACTTCAGACATTCTTGCACCGGTTGAAAAAGCAGGTATTCTTGGGCAGAATGTGAGTGAATCGAATGTAGGTGCAGTATCCAATAAAGGTATTGAAGTAAACTTAAGTTATAACGGACGTATTGGCAGAGATTTCCAGTTTAGTATTGCGCCGAATTTTACATGGGTAAAGAATGCGGTGGAAGAACTGGCAAATGGGGCAACAGAAGAAATCAACAACAACCGTATTGTGGGACAGCCGATAGGTATTATTTATGGCTATCAGACAGAAGGATTGTTCGTTGATCAGGCAGAAATTGATGCGGCTCCTGAACAGTTAGTAGGAAAGAGTGACTTGAAACCGGGCTATATACGTTATAAGGATATTAGTGGTCCGGACGGTGTACCTGATGGAAAGGTGGATGCTGAATATGACCGTACAGTATTGGGTAGTACTACTCCCAAGTTCTATTATGGCTTGAACCTCTCGGCTTCTTACAAAGGCTTTGATTTCTCCGCACTGTTCCAGGGATTAGGCGGCTATCAGCGTCAGATAGGTTCTTATATGGCTTATGCGTTTTATAATGGTGGCCAGATTCAAAGATGGCAGGCTGAAAACTGCTGGACAAAAGAGAATCCAGATAAATGGGCAGAATATCCTCGCATAGAAACGATGAATATGAACCATCCGAACCTGCAGACCTCCGATTACTGGGTACGCAATGCAAGCTTCTTGCGTTTGAAAAACTTGCAGCTTGGCTATACCTTGCCACAGGCATGGACCAAGAAGATTGGTATTGAGAAGTTGCGCGTATATGTAAGTGGTCAGAATCTTTTCAGCTTTAACAGTTTCTATCAGGGATGGGATCCTGAGAATGAAATTGGAACAGGTGATTCTCCTTCTTACTATCCTATTACAGCCATTTATTCGTTTGGGTTTAACTTCAAGTTCTAATTACTATAAATCTATAAAGATATGAAACCGTTATTACAAATATTACATATAGCCAAGTTGTCAGTTTATTCTTTGGCTTTGTCTGGTGTGCTTGTCAGCTGTTCGGATTTGCTGGAGAAAAATCCTCCTTCTGCTATCTCGGACAATACTTTCTGGACAGGTGAGAATGATGCTTATCTGGCATTGGTAGGTTGTTACCGCTTTCAGACAGGTTGGTCCCATGATGATTTTGCAACTCCTCAAGGATTGTTGTACCTTGATTTTGCTGGAGGCAACGGTACGGAAAAAGAGAATTTTACTACTCTGATGGCCAGTTCCAATACAGTTGCGACGAATGGCAATATTGAGTGGTATTGGAAGAATGCCTATACACAGATTGCAAAATACAATAATTTTCTGGCTAATGTCGGGAAATGTCCAATGGATGAAGATACTAGAGAAAAATGGAGTGCAGAAGTAAAAACTTTACGTGCTTATTTCTTGTTTAATCTGGCATTTTATTTTAAAGATGTTCCTATGCCACTTGCACCGTTAACTGTGGAGGAGGCTAATACGATTAAGCAGACAGCACAGGCAGATGTGTATGCCCAGGTGGAAACTGATTTGAAGGAAGCTGCCAGAATTCTTCCGGACAGTTATGATGAAGAAGAATATGGTCGTCTGACAAATGGTGCGGCTAAAGTATTGTTGTCTCGTTTGTATTTGGCTCAGGACCGATGGGGAGATGCCGCTGACATTCTGGATGAAGTAATTATTTCAGGCAGCTATCAGCTTGATCGCAGAAACGGAGATGAGAGTTATGAAAAGTTGTTCCAGATAGGAGGAGAATATAGTCCTGAGACTATTTTCTGTATCATGGGTATTGCGGATAAATTTACAAATTCCCGCTATCAATATCTGTATCCGGAATGTGCTTATGGTGGCTGGCATCAGTTTGCTCCTTATAATGAACTGGTAAAAGAGTATTTCTGTACGGATGGAAAAGATATTGATAACTCAGGTATGTATGATGATAATGATCCTTATGCTAATCGTGAAATAAGATTGTATGCTTCTATTTTCCTTCCTCCGTTGGGCTCTTATCCTGGAACAAAATATAATGATATAACTTATAATTGTTTCCAAGGACCTAATACGGCAGATAGTTACAATCGTTTTCCGTTGTTTAATGGTTATTGCCCAAAGAAAGGTTGTGATCCTTCCATAACGAATAATTTAGGTTCAACGCCTACTTATACTCCTCTTATGCGCTATGCTGAGGTGCTATTGAGTTACTTGGAAGCGTTGAATGAATCTAATCCAGGTGCCGTTGATCAAACAGTGCTTGATTTGACAATCAATGATATACGTAATCGCGTGAAATTGCCAGGATATCAAAAAGGTGATTTGCCGACTCAGGAGGATGTGCGTAAGGCAGTTCGTAAGGAAAGACGGGTAGAGTTGGCTTTTGAGGGATTTAGGTATTTTGATGTACTTCGTTGGGGAATTGCAGAACAGGAGTTGAACCATACGTTTACAGGAGTCAAACTTTCGGATGACCCTAGTGCTCCTAATTACCGTGGAAGTGGTTCTGCAGCCTCTCCGGTAGACCAAAATATGTATTATCAGTTTGAGAAACGTACATGGGCTGCCCATAACCGATATTTCCCTATTCCGCAAAGTGAAAGAAATGTCAATAAGAACCTGGAACAGAATGAAGGATATAACTAATTAATTTTTAGTTTCAATATAGCCGGCGGTATTCTTGGGGAGTAACGCCGGTTGTTTTTTTAAATAAACGATTGAAGTAAGAATAATCATCAAAAGCCAGTTGAAAGGCAATTTCTTTGACTGCCAGTTCCTCTGTGATTAGTAGGAGCTGAGCTTTTTCTATTTTCTTTTGGTTGATATATTGTAAAGGTGTGGTTCCTAATTCTTTTTTGAAAAGGCGGATAAAATGGTCTTTGGAAAGACAAGAGATTTCTGCGAGTTTTTCCAATTCAATGGCCTCATTGAGATGTTTACGGATATATAAAACAGTTTTAGCTATCCGGTTATCTTCCATTTCAATTTTGGATTGTCCTTGTTTAAAAAAACGAGATAGCAGTTGGAATACGATTCCTCTCGATTCTACCTTATCGCAAAATGCCCGTTGTCTGTTTTTTATAAGATTCTGCATGAGTGTTGGATTGTTGTCGTATGTGGTAGGGTCGGACTTTTGCAGAGTCATGTGCGGGTTAATTTCACATAAGCGTTTGAATAGAGCCAAATCTAAATCTGTTGCTTCTATCTCGACGGGAAATTTCCAATGGTCTAACCAGTCGTTATCTGAGTAATGATCTTCGTAAATATGCAAGTAGTAATGTACGAAATTAGACTTACAAATATTGGTATGAATAGTAAACGCAGGGATGAAATACATGTGTTTGGGTGATAACGTATATATTCCATCAGGAAGTTCTATTTGAGCACTTCCTTCCGTAACGTAATATAGACGTGTAAATGGACTGTTTACATTTTTCCAGTTCCAATCTGCATTGTGAACAGCTAATCCTACGTTCAGGACTAATGGGTGCATTTGTTCTACTTGTAGATTCATAGGTATAGATTATTAATTTGCCATAAAAGTAATAATTATTTTTCGTGTAGATGATTTTTGATAAATCTTTTATCCGATAAAAATCGATATTGTACCAGTAAAATTATTTAAAATACTCCTTTTGTCGATATTAGCCTATAAACTCTCATTTTAATCCTATTCTTTTGGGGCTATTCTCCGTACATTTGTTTATATAAATTGTCAGATAATAATACTTATGAAAACAAGACTCTTATTAGCTTCTTTATTTTTATCTATGGCCGGATTGTCGGCACAGACTTATCAGGTACCGGTATCGGAACAGGATGAACCGATGATGAAAGGAAAGTTCGAACCCACATGGAGTTCATTGGAAAACTATCAGGTGCCGGAATGGTTCCGTAACGTGAAATTTGGTATATGGGCCCATTGGGGGCCGCAGTGTGTGGAAGGTTCAGGCGACTGGATGGCTCGTTCCATGTATATGGAGGGTACTCGTGAATATGAATATCATGTAAAACACTACGGACACCCGTCGGAAGTGGGTTTCAAGGATATTATTCCCTTGTGGAAGGCGGAAAACTGGGATCCGGACAAGCTGGTAGCCTTTTATAAGAAAATAGGTGCCCAGTACTTTTTTGCTTTGGGTAATCATCATGATAACATGGACTTGTGGGACAGTAAGTATCAGCCCTGGAATTCAGTGAATATGGGGCCGAAGAAAGATATTCTGGCCGGATGGGAGAAAGCGGCAAGAAAATACGGATTGTATTTTGGAGTCAGCTTGCATGCCGACCATGCGTGGAGCTGGTATGAGCCTTCTCAGCGTCATGACACGAAAGGTCCGAAGAAAGGAATTCCATACGATGGAAAACTGACCAAGGCAGACGGAAAAGGAAAATGGTGGGAAGGATATGATCCGCAGGATTTGTATGCACAGAACCATCCATTGAGTGAGAACAGCTGGGACAACGGAATGATTCACCGTCAGTGGGCATGGGGCAATGGAGTTTGTGTGCCGAGCCAGGAATATTGTACAAACTTCTATAATCGTACACTCGATGTGATCAATCGCTATAACCCCGATTTGCTGTATTTTGATGTGACAGTAGCACCTTTCTATCCGGTGAGTGACGCGGGATTGAAGATTGCAGCTCATTTCTACAACCACAATATGGCTACTCACAAAGGGAAACTGGAAGCGGTGATGTTTGGTAAGATTCTCGATGAAAATCAGCGAAAAGCACTGGTGTGGGACGTAGAGCGCGGTGCTCCCAATAAAATTATCGATCAGCCGTGGCAGTCATGCTCCTGCATTGGCGGATGGCATTACAATACGTCTATTTACGAGAAAAACGAATATAAATCAGCGGCATACGTAGCTAAACTGTTGGTAGACATTGTGAGTAAGAATGGAAATCTGTTGCTGAGCGTACCTCTGCGTGCAGATGGAACTTTCGATGAAAAAGAAGAGAAAACCCTGAATGAATTTGGGGCATGGATGAACATTAACAAGGAAGCTATTTATGATACTCGTCCGTGGGTTGTGTTCGGGGAAGGTCCGATTGCGGAGGAAGATATTCCGCTCAATGCTCAGGGGTTCAATGAAGGTTCTTACAGTCAGGCAGGAGCAAAGGAAATCCGTTTCACACAGACTCCGAAGTATTTGTATGCTACTGTGCTGGCATGGCCGGCAGACGGAAAGGTAAACATCAAGTCACTGGCTGCAGACAGTAAACTTTATGAGGGAAAGATTCGTAAGGTGGAATTATTGGGATACGGTAAAGTCGATTTTGTCCGTACCGCCGAAGGCTTGTCGGTTACGCTTCCTGCACAGCCGTTGAATCAGATTGCTCCCGTATTGCGAATCGCGAAATAATAAAATGTGGTAAGATGGAAGGATATAGAGTAAAAGAGTACGGTATGCCCGTCAAGCGGTATTGTCAGGCATTGGATTTGAAAAATAATCCGGAACTGATAGCGGAATACCGGAAGATACATAGTCGTGAAAAAGCCTGGCCGGAAATTCGGGCGGGAATCCGTTCAGTGGGGATATTGGAAATGGAAATCTATATCGTAGGCTGCAAGCTGTTCATGATTGTGGAAGCACCGCTTGATTTTGACTGGGATAGCGCGATGAAACGCCTGGCACAGTTGCCCAGACAGACAGAATGGGAAGACTATGTAGCGCGTTTTCAGGAATGTGTGCAGGGAAGCAGCTCTGCCGAGAAATGGCAGTTGATGGAGCGTATGTTTTATTTGTATGAATCTTAAAAAGTTATCACTATGGAATACCATGAAATAGGAAAGACGGGGATGAAGGTATCCTCTTTGAGTTTCGGAGCTTCTTCTTTGGGGGGAGTCTTCCATGACATTAGAGAAAAAGAAGGATTGGAAGCGGTGTTTACCGCCATTGATTTGGGGATGAATTTTATTGATGTGTCTCCTTATTACGGACATTATAAGGCTGAAACGGTATTAGGAAAGGCCCTGAAGGAGATTCCTCGCGACAAGTATTATCTCTCTACGAAGGTAGGACGTTATGGAAAAGACGGGGTAAATACCTGGGATTATTCCGGAAAGCGGGCTACGGAGAGTGTGTACGAAAGTATGGAACGCCTGCATGTGGATTATATTGATTTGATTAATGTGCACGACATTGAGTTTGCCGACTTGAATCAGGTGGTTAATGAGACTTTGCCGGCTTTGGTGGAGTTAAGAGAGAAAGGGGTAGTAGGCCATGTGGGTATCACCGACTTGCAACTGGAGAACCTGAAGTGGGTGATTGACCATTCACCGGCAGGAACGGTAGAGTCGGTACTGAACTTCTGTCATTATTGCTTGTGCGATGACAAGCTGGTCGATTTTTTGGACTATTTTGAGTCGAAAGGTATTGGGGTAATCAGCGCCTCTCCATTGTCTATGGGTTTGTTGACCGAAAGAGGTGTACCGTCATGGCATCCGGCTCCTCAGCCGTTGGTAGAGGCTTGCCGAAAGGCTATGGAGCATTGCAAAAGTAAGAATTATCCGATAGAAAAACTGGCCATGCAGTATGCTGTGCGCAATCCGCGCATTGCTACGACGTTGTTTAGTACGGCCAATCCGCAGAATGTGAAGAAGAATGTGGCTTACATAGAGGAACCGATGGATGAAACACTGGTACGTGAGGTGCGTGAAATTATCGGCGACCAGTTCCGTGTAAGTTGGGCTAATTCTTAAAGGAGGAATTTGTATATGGGGTTTATAATAATCGATGCACATTCTCATTTGTGGTTAAAGCAGGATACGGTGGTTGAGGGACTGCCTATCCGCACCTTGGAGAATGGAAGGTCATTGTTCATGGGGGAAGTGAGACAGATGCTTCCCCCGTTCATGACCGATGGAGTAAACAGTGCCGAAGTGTTCTTATCTAACATGGACTATGCGCAGGTGTCTGCGGCCGTGGTGACACAAGAGTTTATTGACGGTTTTCAGAATGACTATTTGGCGGAGGTTGCGGCCCGTTATCCCGACCGTTTCTTTGTATGCGGAATGTGTGAGTTCCGTAAGCCGGGCTATCTGGATCAGGCGCGTCAGCTTATTGCACGGGGATTCCAGGGGATTAAGATTCCTGCACAGCGCTTGCTGCTCAAAGAGGGGCGTGTAAGACTGAATTGTGAGGAGATGATGCAGATGTTCCACCTGATGGAGCAGAATGGGGTGCTGCTTTCCATTGACATGGCCGACGGAGCTACACAGGTGGGCGAACTGGAGGAGGTAATTCAGGAGTGTCCTAAGTTGAAGGTGGCCATCGGACATTTCGGTATGGTAACCCGTCCCCAGTGGAAGGAACAGATTAAGTTGGCGCGTCATCCTCATGTACGTGTTGAATCGGGAGGAATTACCTGGTTGTTCAATGACGAGTTTTATCCGTTTAAGGGGGCGGTAAGAGCCATTCGTGAGGCTGCCGAGCTGGTAGGCTTTGAGAAATTGATGTGGGGATCAGATTATCCGCGTACCATTACGGCCATTACCTATCGTATGTCGTACGACTTTGTGAGTAAGTCCGCAGAGTTGACGGAAAGAGAGAAAGCCCTCTTCTTAGGAGAAAATGCCCGCAGCTTCTATGGCTTCCATAATCTGCCGGAACTTCCTTACATCAAGAATATGTCGGAATAAACAAACGGGGAAATGATGAAAAATAATAATAGCTATAAACTGCCGCTTGCACTGGTTTTCAGCCTTTTCTTTTTGTGGGCTATCAGTAGTAATCTGCTGCCTACCATGATTCGGCAGCTGATGAAGACTTGCGAGCTGAATACCTTTGAAGCGTCCTTTACGGAAACTGCTTACTGGCTGGCGTATTTTATTTTCCCGATTCCGATAGCCATGTTCATGAAGCGGTATAGCTACAAAGCCGGTATTATTTTCGGTTTGGTGTTGGCGGCAGCAGGTGGTCTGTTGTTCTTTCCGGCTGCCATGTTGAAGGAATATTGGGCTTATCTGTGCATCTTCTTTGTCATCGCTACCGGGATGTGTTTTTTAGAGACTGCAGCCAATCCGTACGTAACGGCTTTAGGCGATACGGCTACAGCTCCTCAACGCCTGAATCTGGCGCAGTCATTTAACGGGCTCGGAGCTTTCATTGCAGCCATGTTTCTGAGTAAACTGATATTGAGTGGCACACACTATACGCGTGAAACGCTTCCGGCGGATTATCCTGGCGGATGGGAAGCCTATATCCAGTTTGAGACGGATGCTATGAAAACTCCTTATCTGGCATTGGCGGTATTGCTGCTGGTTATTGCGGGAATCTTTATTTTCTCCAGGTTGCCTAAGATTGGAGATGAAGGGCAGCGGGGCACTTCTAAGGAAAAACTGATTGATTTCAGTGTATGGAAGCGGTCGCATCTGCGGTGGGGAGTCATTGCACAGTTTTTTTATAATGGCGGACAGACGGCTATCAACAGCCTGTTTTTAGTCTATTGCTGTTCGTATGCCGGGATTTCGGAGTCGGAAGCTACCACCTATTTCGGTTTGTATATGCTGGCCTTTCTGTTGGGACGATGGATTGGTACCGGACTGATGATTCGTTTCCGTCCGCAAGATATGTTGCTGGTCTATGCATTGGTGAATATTCTGCTTTGTGCCGTAGTTGCCGTGTGTGGAGGCTGGATTGGTCTGTATGCCATGCTGGGCATCTCGTTCTTCATGTCCATCATGTATCCTACCCAGTTTTCATTGGCACTGAAAGATTTGGGCAGTCAGACGAAAAGTGGCTCTGCTTTTCTGGTGATGTCGATAGTGGGTAATGCTTGCCTGCCCCAGTTTACGGCTTATCTGATGCACGTTAATGAACAGATGTATCACCTGGCGTATGTAGTTCCGATGATTTGTTTCTTATTCTGCGCCTATTACGGGTGGAGAGGATACAAGGTGTTGGATTGAAAATAGTCTATCTGAAAATAAAAATAACAAGAAAATGAAAGCGGTTCAAATTGCAGCTCCCCAGAAGATGGCGGTCGTAGAGATTGAGAAGCCTGAATTGAAGGCTGGGGAAATATTGGTAAAGATTGAATATGTAGGTTTCTGTGGTTCTGATCTGAATACTTATCTGGGGCGGAATCCGATGGTGAAAATGCCGGTCATTCCGGGACATGAGGTCGGTGCGGTAATAGATGCCGTAGGACCGGGCGTACCGGAGAGTTTTAAGAAGGGTATGAATGTGACACTGAATCCCTATACGAATTGTGGAAAATGTGCCTCGTGTCGGAACGGGCGGGTAAATGCTTGCGAATACAATGAGACGTTGGGTGTACAGCGTAACGGAGTGATGTGTGAATATGCGGTGCTTCCCTGGTCGAAAGTGATTCCGGCAGAGGGTATCTTTTCACGTGACTGTGCGTTGATTGAACCGATGAGTGTGGGCTTTCATGCAGTGTCACGCGGTCAGGTGATTGACAATGAGATAGTAATGGTGATAGGCTGTGGTATGGTCGGGATGGGAGCCATAGTACGTGCCGCCTTGCGTGGAGCTACCGTGATCGCTGTCGATTTGGATGACGAGAAGTTGGCGCTGGCTCGTGAGGTAGGAGCTACGTATGTCATCAATTCACGCACGGAGAATGTGCATGAACGTGTGCAGGAATATTCCGGCGGGCTGGGAGCCGATGTGGTAATCGAGGCGGTAGGTAGTCCGGTCACTTACGTGATGGCGGTTGATGAGGTCAGCTTTACGGGACGCGTGGTATGTATCGGTTATGCCAAGAGCGGGGTCGAATTTCAGACGAAATACTTTGTACAGAAAGAGTTGGACATCCGTGGCTCCCGAAACGCATTGCCAGCCGATTTCCGTGCTGTAATACATTATATGAAAACAGGAAATTGTCCGGTAGAAAAATTGATTTCAAGCATTGTGTCGCCCGAAAATGCATCGGAAGCCATGGAAGGCTGGGCGGCGAATCCGGGTAAGGTATTCCGTATTTTGGTGAAATTCTAAAAAGCCTCAGAAAAGGAATATTTGAGGTTCATGTGTTTAATAATAGCGTACTTGCGTCTCTCGAAGAAGTGCAAGTACGTTTTTTTATGTCAGATTGTTCCGTTTGTGTGCTGAAAAGTTGTACTTTTGGCATATCTTACAAGTTTATTTTAATCAACCATAAATTAATGCGTAGATGAACACAAAAAGCATCTTTTTAGCTCTGTGTTGTCTGACCGCCTTTTCATCCTATGCACAGCATGTGCCAACCTTGGAGGAAGTGGTGAACGGAGGTCTGATTGTCACGAAGGGCGAAAGCCGGGTAAACTGGCTTTCAGAGGGGAACAGTTATTCAAAGAAGGAGAAAAATCCGGCTGGGGGATACGACATCGTTTCGTATACGCCCGGTAAGAACAAGCGTGAGGTACTTATTCCTGCTTCCATGTTCGTAAAGCCGGGTACTTCCGACACGTTGTCTGTCCGTAGTTTTAGTTTTGACACCTCCCATAAGCAGGTTTTGGTGTATACCAATACACGGCGCGTCTGGAGGTATGATACGCGCGGAGATTATTGGGTGTTGAACATGGAAACGGGCAAGTTGAGGCAATTAGGAACACAGTTGCCAGAGAGCAGTCTGATGTTTGCCAAATTTTCGCCCGATGGTACACGTGTGGCTTATGTCAGTGGGAATAATATCTATGTAGAGTATGTTTCCGACGGGAAGGTTGTACAATTAACACATGATGGAAGCAGTACAATTGTGAACGGTACATTCGATTGGGTATATGAAGAAGAATTTTCCTGCCGTGACGGATTTCGCTGGAGTCCCGATGGCAAGTACATAGCCTACTGGCAGAGCGATACGGAAGGTACCGGATGGTTTGACATCATCAACAATGTCGATTCACTTTATCCGAAAATCCTTCGTTTTCCTTATCCGAAAGCCGGAACAACGAACTCGGCAGTTAAGGTGGGATACGTAGCAGCTTCTGGTGGAGAAACCACATGGATTGATTTGCCCGGTGACCCTCGTCAGAATTATATCATGCGAATGGATTTTATACCGGAAAGCAATGATTTGTTTATCCAGCAGATGAACCGTCCACAGAATACGAACAAAGTGTGGATTGCTACCATCGGAGGCGGTGCTCCGAAGAATATCCTGACAGAAACAGATGACGCATGGGTGGAAACGAACGACCAGGTGACCTGGCTGAAGAATAATACTTACTTTACATGGCAGAGTGAACGAAGCGGCTGGCGTCATCTTTACCGCGTAAGTCGTGATGGAAAGGACATTCAGCCCATTACCAAAGGGGAGTTCGACTTTATCGAACAGGTGGGCATGGACGTGAAGAAAGGTCTCGTCTATTTCATTGCTTCACCCGATAATTATACTCAACGGTATCTTTATTCTGCCGAGTTATTGGGAAAAGGTGAGGTGAAACGTCTCAGTCCGATGGATGAGCAGGGACAGCATCGGTACGATTTGTCTCCCGACGGGAAATATGCCGTGCATACGTTTAGCAATTCTGTGACTCCTCCCCGGATAGAGATGGTGGCTTTGCCTTCTCATAAAACGGTGTCGGTCATTGAAAATAACGAGGAAGCGGCATCGCAGTATCGGCAACTTCAGTTGAGTCCGAAGGAGTTTGTCAAGACCCGTTCCGGAAATCTACAGCTGGATGCATGGATGATTAAGCCCGTTAATTTTGATCCGTCGAAGAAATATCCGGTCATCATTGATGTGTACGGTGAACCTGCCGGCTCTACGGTGCAGGATGTATGGCTGGGAGGTGACCTGTGGCATCAGTACCTGGCTAATCAGGGATATATTGTAGTCAGCATCGAGAACCGTGGGGCTGCGGCTCCTCGCGGACGGGAATGGAGAAAGTGTATCTATGGAGAGGTAGGAACTTTTGCTTCGCAAGACCAGGCGCAGGGAATTCTGGACTTAGCCCGTCAGTATTCATTCATTGATACTTCCCGTATCGGTATTACAGGCTGGAGCGGAGGAGGCAGCCAGACATTGAACTGCATGTTCCGCTATCCGGATGTATTCTGTACGGGTATTGCCATTGCCTTCGTGTCTGACCAGCGGTTGTATGACACGATTTATCAGGAACGTTACATGAATACACCGCAGGCAAATCCGGAGGGTTATCGTAAGGGTTCTCCTATTACATACGTAGAGGGGCTGAAAGGTAACCTGCTGCTTATTCATGGTACGGGTGACGACAATGTGCATTACCAGAGTTGTGAGATGCTGGTGAATGAACTGGTGAAACACGGTAAGGTATTTTATCAGCTGTCCTATCCCATGCGTTCACATTCCATCAGTGAGCGGGAAGGTACTACGTATCATCTCCGCAAGTCTATGACAGATTATTTCTTGAAGAATCTTCCGGCAGGAGGACGATAAAACTAAAAAACAGGCTAATCTCGATTTTGAGGTTGGCCTGTTTTAGTATGCGCTTATTTTGGGTCACTTGTAGAGTTTTCTTTATTAACCGCAAAATTTGCGGCTTATTATCCGCAAGAATAAAACAAAAAAGCCTGATTCTTTTGAGAATCAGGCTTTTAAGTGGTGCCACCAGGAATCGAACCGGGGACACAAGGATTTTCAGTCCTTTGCTCTACCAACTGAGCTATGGCACCAGCATTTTTATGTTTGCAACCAATGTTTCTCGATTGCGGTTGCAAAGGTACGCAAACTTTTGGAACTTGCAAATATTTTAGCAAAAAAATACGTTAAAATATAATGCGCAATTAAACTGTATAGTGATATTTAGTTTGTAAATTATTGCTGTCCGATAAAAATTGTGTGGGAGTATAAAATTAGGGCTGATTTCATTTGCGAGGTCAGCTCATTTCCGTTAGATTTCTGTCGCTAAATAAATAATCCAACTGTATACATTTTAGCGGACAGACGCAAAAATAGGGATGCAGTCTGGATGAAACGTCTTCGGATTATTGACTTCACTACTATCACACTATTCTCCAATCTGTTGTTCAAGGGTGTGGGTCGTCATCCCAAGACTGGCAAAAAGAAAGGGGGCATAAAGGTGCACACGGGTCATACACGCCAATGCGAGAGTCCCTTCAGATATTAAGTTTATATCTGCAGTCACCAACGATTCTTTTATGTTAAGGCCGTCAACACTGGGCAAGGGAGACATAGTTGCCATGGATTGTGCATATATTGACTATGAGAAACTGAAAACTCTCACATAAAGAGAAGTATTGTATGTGACAAAATGAAGAAAAAAACTGAGATACAGCATTATAGAGGACTGTATGTACAAGAACACAGACGGCCTTATGGAAGTGCGCATATAATATATCACATTCTCAAAAGTTCTGAAGGGAAGTGGATTGCTCGTTCATCATGCCCTTATCATCACTTATGCCGATGCAAAAAGAACAAACTGATAGCATTGCTTACAAACGATATGGAGTCAGACTCGAACGAGATTATAGAGATTTACCGTAAACGCTGGGAAATTGAACTGCCGTTCAAACAGATAAAACAAAACTTCCCGTTGAAATACTTCTATGGGGAAAGTGCAAATGCCATCAAGATACAGATTTGGGTGCGCTTATAGCCAATCTGCTTCTGATGGTAATGAAAAAGGACTGACACGTTCTTAGAGTTTCTCCGTACTTGTCACCACGATGTGGATTACACTTATATATTAGGTGGATTTCTACAGTATGTTCAACCATCCCGGAAAAGGATTGGAAGGCACTATTGAATGTAGATCAGGAAGAAGATTATTAACTATCCATCTTTTGACGGGGCTTGGAATAAGACTCGATCACTGAAAACACAATGGTCGAACGCTACATTTTTATATTTAATCGTTTTTATCGGATTGCAATATTTGTAAATATACATTTTCCCTCATTGCCTAATCATTGTTTCTTCTATTGAAATCTTGTCCGATAACCGAAATTGGACTGAAAGCGAGAAAGCAGGCCTTTCAATCCAATTGGCTATAAACTTACTTACGATTTATTCGTAAACAAATTTGGTCTCATTAAGTATCTATATACAACTTGAACTTGCTAGACTAAGTTTGTCATTCATGTTTTCTGTTATTAAAGGATTTCAGCATATCAAGACGAATAGTAAGTGTAACTATCTTTTTTCCAAAGCCAATGAAGTTTTTTCAGTCTTTAAAATGGGAGTAACTTGCTATATGCAATCGCACAAATTAATCAACCGGGCGTATAATCACCCTTCTATATCCAGTCAGTGCAGGAGAACCATTGTCCATTACTTCACAAATCATATGTAATTCCTTGCCTGCTGCATCTTGTGGTATATCAAAGAATGCGACAGGCTTATCAGTTTGCATAATCTCTATATGGCCTGTATAGGTACCAGCTTCTGGCAATATCCACCAATGATATGCTAATGAGTCATTATCCACATCAATTGATTCAGATGCGTCCAGCCATATTCTTCGTCCCACTTTCGAAGTAATGATGATAGGATCCAAACCCTTTTTGCCATTTACATAGACAGACGGATTATGATTTCCTTCGCCACAAGCTGCCCAATCCATCCGGGCTGCAAAATCGGCAAATATGGCCGGATAAAAATATTTCTCGTATTTCTCGGATACAGCTTTAACATCCGGAGCTGCATTGGTGTAACACTCCGTCAGGCTGTCAGGCGAAAGCGCCCAACGGAAATAGCCGCCCCAACCCACCTGATTGCCCACAGCAGGATTATTCAACCCATTGGGAAAGACATGCAGATAAGAAGGCGTATCCCCTTCTACTCCATATTTGTTTTTCGGATAGACCTTTCCTAAATGGCCATGTCCCTGTATATGGGTGGCATATTCATTCCAATTCATACTTCCAAGCGTGTTCTGCACAAGCCAGGCACTTTCATCCCAGAAGAAACGCAACTCCTTTCCGCAAGTCTTACGCAGCCATTGATGGGAACTGAACGCATAATCTACAGGAGGCCCCCCACATACGTCCTGATCTGTAATCGTATATACACACAGTTTATCCAGAAACTTATGCACCTCCGATTCGCTCCGTTCCTTTCTAACCCGCCACACAGCCTGTGCCAATGTGTTGGCACCGCCCCATACCGTAATCCATAACGGACGGCTGTCCTCTTCATCAACCAGCTTGATTATCAAGTCACTTCCCGGAGAATCATTGTTTTCACCAATCCGTTCTATTCCCAGCCCTCTGCTTCCCAACACCGTCCGACTGCGCAGATAACCGGCAGTGGGCCAATAGCCCAATTCCTGCTTTCCGTTCTCCTGCCTTTCCGGTAAAAAACCTTCCTGCTCCGACCGCTTCATCAGATTAGGCAAATCTTTTTCATAAGCGTCGATGACCGTCAACAAACTGTCCATCCAACTTTCGGGATAGGTACCGCCACAGATATTCCATCCGCCTGTAGCGACCAGTCCTTCTATCTCAAACATATCTGCATGAGCCAACAAACGGACCATGGATTCCATATCATCAGGCTCAACATCAGCCGGAGCAATATCTGTTAAGACGACAATACGAGGCTTCAATAGGGATTCATCATTTTGCTTGCTTGTTCCCGCTGATGCAGAAAGACATAAAATCAATAATCCAATAGAGGTCCACAATTTTCTTGCTTTTAAATTCATGGCTTTTTAAATAAATTTGTATAACTAATCAATTGTAATTTTTACATTAGCTGATTGTAATCCGTTAGATGTTGCCACTAAATGTGCCGTACCCTGCTTTCCCCTATTCTGAACCACAACCAGACATTTCCCATAGAACGCCCGGCGTTTGTTATCCTTGAAGCGTTCCATCGAAATCGGACTTCCATTGTCCACACCGGCAATGAATGCGTCACCTTCAACTTCAAAGTTCACCAGATTGTCCGCATTCGGACATAAATTTCCTTCTTCATCCAGAATCTCTACAGTGATAAAGCTCAAATCCTTTCCATCGGCCGTCAACTGCGAACGGTCAGGGGTCAGACGAATCTGTACCGGTTCACCCGCCGTACGGATTTCTTTTTCTCCGACAACTTTGCCATTCTTCCGTGCTATAACTTTCACGCTTCCCGGCTCATATTCCACGCGCCACATCGCATGCAGGCAGTCCGGAGTCTTTGACTTCACTCCCTGCGATTTTCCATTGACGAACAATTCCACTTCATCCGCCTTGTTGTAATAGCACCACATATCCACAACCTGCCCCGGCTTCCAATTCCAATGCGGGAAAAGATGCAAGACCTGCTCCTCCGACCATTCTGACTGATACAGATAATATGTATCCTTCGGGAAACCTGCCAGATCCACAATGCCGAAATAGGAACTGCGCGCCGGCCATCCGAAAGGTGTCGGTTCACCTATATAATCGAAACCTGTCCATACATACTGCCCGCTGACAAAGTCATTGTCACGTACCAGTTTGAGTGTCTCCTCATGCGTATTGCCCCACGGAGCATGACAATTGTCATAAGAAGAACAGGAGAAACTGGAATCATAGAACGGCTTGTCCCATCTCTCCGGCCAAAGAAGCTCCTTGTCGCTCGGCATCCTGTAATATCCGCGTGTAGCCAATGCCGAATTGCTTTCAGTAATGATGAACGGCTTTCCCGGAAAGTTCTTCGGCACATCCGGAATATTGGCATTATGATAGTTATAACCTATAATATCCAGTGCCCCCGATTTAAACAAATGATTGCCCGGAGCCGGTTCATTACAACCTGCCGTAACAGGACGCGTCGGGTCAAGTGCCTTCACGAGATCCGACAGTTTCTTCGTAAGTAGGGAATTCACACTCATTTCCCCATCTTTAGCCAGCATATCATCCGAATGGCCGAAGTTCAGAATCAGGTTCGCCTCTTCCAGACTTAACGTATCCGCATCCGCATGGCTCCACTGTTCAAGCACTTCGTTACCGATACTCCACATAAAAATCGAAGGATGGTTACGGTCGCGCATGATAAAGTCGTGCAGGTCGCGCTCATACCAGTCATCGAAATAGCGTGCATAATCATGCACCGACTTTTTCTTGCGCCACATATCAAAAGCCTCATCCATTACGATAAACCCCATCCGGTCGCACAGGTCAAGCAATTCGGGAGCGGGAGGATTATGGGAACAACGTATGCCATTACAGCCCATTTCCTTCAGGATTTCCAACTGACGTTCAATGGCACGAATGTTCACGGCAGCTCCCAAGCAACCTAAATCATGATGCATGCACACTCCGTTTATCTTAGTCGGCTTTCCGTTCAACACAAAACCTTTTTGTGCGTCAAAGCTGAACGAACGGATGCCTGCGACAGTTTCATACCGGTCGATACAATGCCCGCCATCCATCAATTCCGTTACAAGCGTATACAGATAAGGGGATTCAATATCCCAACGATGCGGATCTGCCACACTCAACTGCTGGACAGCCACTGCATCCGCCTGTCCGCCGACTCGACACAAAGTATCAGCTTTGGCTACACATTTACCTTCCGCATCAAACAGCGATGAACAGACGGTCACTTTTATATCCACATCTGTTTCATTGGAAACGGTCGTCTGCACACGCACAATAGCCTCCGACTTGTTTACAACAGGAGTCGTGACATAATTACCCCACTCGCCGACATGCACAGCTTCCGTTTTCACCAGCCATACATTCCGGTAAATGCCGCAGCCCGAATACCATCTGGAGTTCGGCTGTTCCGAATTATCCACACGCACCGCCAGCACATTCTTCTCCCCCCATTTCAGATGAGGAGTCAAATCATAGCTGAAAGTTATATAGCCGTAAGGACGACGTCCCAACAGGATACCATTGAGATATACTTCCGAATTCATATAGACTCCATCGAACACAATCCGGAACTTCATGTCTGAATCCGCTTTTTCAGGGACAAATGTCTTTCTGTACCACCCTATGCCGCCGGGAAGCGCACCGCCTCCCGTACCGGAAGAATTGTCCTTACTGAAGTTACCTTCTATGGCCCAGTCATGGGGCAGGTCTAGCAACTGCCAGCCTGTATCCTCAAAATTTGCATCGACAGCTTCAGGTTCATCTCCATTGTGAAAACGCCAGCAATCACCGAGGTTTATCCTTTCACGGCAGGTACTAACAGTTGTACTAAATACCATAAAGCAGGAACAACAAAACACATGTAAGAAAAGCAATAATTTCTTCATATTTTAGATTTACAACGGTTTGATATAACCGTCTGAGGAATAAACTTTTAGCGAGATATTTGAGAAGTAGCAGTAACGAGTTGGAAACCGTGCGATTTTCAGCGTTTTGCTGTGTTTTGCTGTGTTTTGCTGTCAAATAACTCAACTGCAAAAGTAGCCAAAATCTTTGGATGGGCAAAGACTTTGTAGCCGAAGGTCTAGGAATTGTCGAGTTTGCTTGTCCAGTTTTGAGTGACGATGGATGGCTACGTTGTCACGCACAGGGTAGTGGCGTTCTTTGAAATCACATTCTCTGGTTTCTGTGTATGTTGAGAGGAGGTATGTCATATCAGTTTGTTTATCATAACGTGTAATTACCAACGGAATAGTGTATTAATCTATCATGGTGATTACACTATAGCTTTTATTAGATTCTGAAAGTTTGTATAAATAACAACCTCGGTCAATCCAATATTCGAAATGGCATTAGGAATGTTTGAATTTTTATTAAATGGTGAATCTGTTTCTGTTAATATTCTGTATTGAGGAATTTTATCTATGATTTTTCTACCCGAAATAGATTTTGTCATTGCTTCATTAATTGAAAAATAGTAGCCAGCATCTATTATTTCGTCAATTAAACCTAAAGAACCAGAATACCAATGAAATATTGCATTCTTTATCCCATATTCCTGTAATAGTTCAAAAACCTCTTTTTCGGCTTTACGCGAGTGCACACTCACTATCTTTTTCGTATCTTTTATATGGCTTAAAACATACCGAAAAGTATGTATCTGTTTTTCTTTTGAACCAATAAAGTCTTTTGAAAAGTCTAAACCGACCTCACCAATATATGATGTCTTGCCTACTTGTTTGCCAAAAGAGACCAATTCATGACTTGATTCTGCCGCTAATTGAGGATGAAAACCCAAAGCTAATCTTATATGCCGGAAATTTCGAACATGAGCATAGCCCATTTCGAAATGACTCGGTAAATTAGTCATCCCTATAATTATATTACCTTTATTTTCTGCACTTTGGATATATTGTTCGGGATTTGGCATTATGTCAAAGTGGCAATGTGTGTCAATAATCATATTCCTGCTCTTGTTTGTATTTTTTTCGTTGCTTTTTTCTTAAGCCAATTGATAACTTGAGAATACGAGTGTAAAGCTAATGACGTGTATTCATCTAACTCATGTTTTTCTATAATTCCGTTAAAGAATAGTTCTTGGCGAATTGTACGCTCGTTCATTCTGTTCTTTAGAAAATACAGAAGAGCATTAAAATCCCTGTTCCGTTTTTGATGTTTATTATCAAGGTCAAATTTAATACCGTGAAGAACATCAGTACCAAGCAATGCCTCATTATCTATACCTATTGTATCTAATGCAACCCTTCTATATAGACATGGCAAACACATACCACAATGCTTGATTTTAGCATTGTGTATTTCTATTCCACTTTTGTCCCAGAAAACATTGTGACCGCGTTTTGCACAAGAGCATGATAGGTCAACTAATGATTCCAAAATTGCCTTTTTTGATGTATCCTGACAACACTCTGCAACCATATCCGCTTTTGATTTTAAGCGATATGGATTATATATTGGATTTGCTATACCAATAGCACATAGTGCTTCCTGTATGCGCCTGATAAAGGTTGGATGTGTAGTTCGAGTACTGCATGAACTTCTTCGTCCACTATCAAGTGGTATGTTGATTGATATCGTTCCATTCTCCGGGACTATCAATTGACATTGTGGGGATATTTTATTTGCAACATATATTCCTGCTGCGAAAAACAATAAGGAACGAGAACGAAATGTGCTTTCTGTAGGAGTTCCTTTAATATTCCATGAATGAGATTTTAGTCCTGTATTCAGCAATACTTGCTCGTATTTATTTGAAAGGATATTACTATCTCTGCAATATCCCAATATGCTTTTTTGATCACTATGTTCTTTCCCCAGTTCCATATGCGAAACAAGTAGTATCTTTTTATCTGCACAGAGAGTGCTTGCCTCGTCTATAAATCCAATCAACGAATCTAAACCTCCTGAAAATAATGCAACCTTTTCAAATAATTGTAATTCATATTCTTTTACGTTTTTAGTTGGATTATAGGAGTATAAATCTGCTTGAACAAAGTAGATATCCCAATTGTCACCTGTGAGGAAACTTATCGCACGGTTAAAAGCTTCACGTCCTTTATTCATATCGTCAAGATTTACTACGGGGACATCTAACAAAACCAAATTTCGTTTCCATCCATCATCTGAATGAGATAAACGATGTACAGCTCTATCCACATTATATACAATCATGGATAAGACCAAAAAATCAAAAGCAACAGATGTTGTATCTCGTGAAAATGCCCATAATTGTTTGAAATCGAATTTTGTATCCACAGAACGACATTGTCCGTCACGTTCTTGAAATGAAAGAGTAAAAAGGCCAAATACTCTGCTTGTTTCTGATGGAGTATAACGTATATTTATTCTTGTTTCCATATATCCAATATTTCTGATGTTAAAGAATCCAGATATTCTTTCCCTTCCAGGCTATTAAAGTCGATTTGTCTCAGTTCTTTGCTCAGTTTCTCATCCAATTCGTTATGAAGCCAACCTCTCATGTCCTTCTTTATTTCTTCAGGATTACTTCCCTTGTCAAATATGTGGCATTGAAATAACTCAGCAGAATACTCCAGTATGTATTCTATTTCAAATGTTATAATCCATTCATGAAGATCATCATCGGTTGCATTCTGAAGTTTATCTTCAAGCTCTTGTCCATCTTTACAATCTGACAAGATATCATTCAGCACTTTATCCATTGCATAAGTTGCTGCTGCATCATCCATTGTGGAATCATTGTCTCCGATGATCTCATGTAGAAGCAATTCTTTAAAATCTTCTGGCGTTTTTGGTTTTTGCGTATCAGGTAGTTTATCAACACCTAAACTTGACATGAGTCCATATTGTTTAGTGTTGTTTAAAACAGTTATCAACCCTCTGACAGTTTGTCCACCAGCACGTCCAAACGAAGTGCCTCTCCTGCCTCCATGTCCACCTGTTCTGCTACCCCTATACAAGCCATTACCGAGTGCTGTTCCTAAATTACCAAAGAACTTTGCATTTGAGGCAAGCTTATTGTCCGTTCCATTGACAATACTCGTTATGGCTCGTTTCGCTGCAGACCAATTTGGCGAGGACTTCAAATTATGTGATTGTGATGTACCCATATTTATTATTTTTGCATTTTTCGTTCAATAGCCTTTGTTAAAGGAGTCGCTTTAGGCAAACTATCTATATAGTCATGTGTTTCATGGTTTAATTTAAGCATTCTAACAAAAAACACGTCCGCCTTAGTATCAATACTTTCTGTCTTAATATTGCTGAATAATAATTTTAGTCTGTCTATTTTGTCACTTATTAATAAATTATTCTCATCACAATTCATTATTCTCCAACAATTTTCCGACTTCGGGTCTTTTCTTAGAGCATCATTAATCAAACGAACAATCATATCTATTTCTGAATCATCGCAAGCATTAATAATCCCTTGCAAGTCTCGCTTCATCGCACTGGTCGTTTGCAGAGCACATAATCTACGGAATATCAGCATGACTTTACTTGTGACTAACGAAGCTATTGGCTTTTCATTTTTTAATGCATCTCGTGCTACCCAGAAGTAGTTTTGTAGATTTACATCTTTTAATGACGGCTCAGAACTTAGCCATTGTCTCAAGTATTCAGATGACCAGTTGTCTTTCCATTGTGGATTTTGAATGCCATTTTCTGTCCTTGCTTCTTGCTCAACATCATCCAATGGTAAAACACCGCCATTGGCATTTTGAAGTTTATAAAGTTCTTCAAAACGAGAATTGTACAGAGTGTTATATTCTAATACCATAAGTTTGGTTAATACTTCAGGACGTATATCTGTAAAACCTGCAACATCTGCTAACTCTTGACGTACATATAAGGTATTCAAGAAACGTTTTAGCTGTCGTGGATTACCATTTAAAAAAAGTTTAATAAGAGGTACTGCTGGCAAACGATATTCTACTGCGTGGAAGTTTATTGTGGTATTGGGGAGAATATTTGCTTTGATGTCATCTATATTATATTTAGAATGTTTGTCTGTTTTTCTAAACTCCAAATACTTCTGATGTATCTCGTTAAAACAAACATCAGTCAAATGATTTTTACATAGAAGGAGGGTGATATAAGTCTCTTGCTCGTTGTCCGACAAACGTGGCAGTTTGTATGGCAATTGAATGAGTTTTTCCAGATAATCTGAAAATGGACTTGATATATCCTCTTTCTTCATTTGGATAGGATAATGCTGACTAATGGCATATTCAATAATACGTTCATCCGCACCAATAATAAAAGCTGTTTTCTTTACATTTACAAACAATTTGACAGCTTCAAGACAGCCAATGATTCTTTTTGGGTCGCATCTGTCCAAATCATCAATATAAACAATTACAGCCTTATAGCCTATATCATCAATCAATTCCTCAAAAAGGTCTCTGAATGTTGCGACAAATTTCGATGTATTACCTTTGGTTACATCATTAAGTAGATTATTGTATTTATCCTTGTCTGTAATCTTATCAATGTCATCTTTTGTAGGCAACCATTTCTTTATCCAATCTGGAATGAGATTATCATAGGCCTTCTTCAGGATAAAAACGCCTGCTTTTAAAAAGTCAATTCGCTTAAGAAAATCATCCGCTCGCTCAAATGCATCTTTTCGCTTGTCAATGTCTTCGTTAAGTGCTTCCAATATGCTTTCTATCATAGTCAGTTTTGTCGAGTCATAGCTCTCAAACTGCCAGCTATTAAAATACACTTGGAGTATGGCTTGATGCTGATTATTCTGTTGGGATTTTTCCCATTCTTGCAAAGATTTCTGAAGCAATAGCATCAAACTGCTTTTTCCAGATCCCCAATTTCCAAATACACCTATGGATATTGGCAACATACCATCATTCAAAATTATCTTTTTGAGTAGATCTGCATGAACCTGATATCCCAGCAAATCTTGCGTTGTTTCATTATCTGACCACATACTATTTCAATTTAGGATAGTTAAGTAAGGCAATCATATCGAATGTGTGGCGTTGATTTCTTGTACTTCTTTCTCTTTTCTTATAAACTTACTCTTTATCATTCGCGATAATGTAATTATCTATTCACATATTTTGAGGCAATTTCGCTCCATCTTGGAATCTGGAGTCTGATGCCGTAGTGCTTTTCGTAGTTGTCAAGGACTTTCTGAAGCCAGTCGGGAGCATCATCACGAGTATCTTTGTTCTTATACATAGTTTCTTCCATCGCAGCCAGGAAGTCTTCCATGTTTTCGAAGATGGAGAAACTTGTGGCTTTTCCATACCATTTTGCAGGACGCATTTTGTGTACAGTACCTTCTTTTATTTGCAGATTTATCGGCCATATAGTTTTGTTGTTACCAGATTTCATTGGTCTTGACATTTCCCATACTTTCTTCTGCCATACCTGTTTTATCGTGACAATGCCGTCATCCGACATATCATATCCAAAAATCAAATATGTTACATTGAGCATCCAAGGCTTTTCTGAAATTTCTCGAGCATACATCCGGAAATCAGCAATATCGAAACCGGGACTGCCTTTATAGTTGAAGGCTTTGATTTCCATTAGCCCCTCTTTCTTGTTTTCAGGATCAAGATAGAAGTCCGGCGGCATCTGAGTGTTGTCGTTAAGAGAGTAATCGATATTATTCTTCTTGAGCCACCCCTCAATCCATTCCTGCATAATGTTACCAACAACATCGCGTTGTTTTACGATGATATCGATGTCTCCTAAAGTAAATGTAATCTGGCCTTTCTTTGTCAGAATTTTATCATCATTGACAAGCTTGTTATAAACTTGTTCTACTGTAAGTTTCATATTGTCAGAGTTATAATATTAGTGTATCAAGTAATCTTTCGGCTACGGCTTTGATAACAGGTACTACGACTGTATTGCCTAATAAGTCAAAGCCATCTTTTTCGCTCACATTGAATTTGATTTCATCCGGATATCCGCATAATCTCAAACCTTCACGCAATGTGAGTCTTCGGAGACCGCCGTTGTCCCCGACATACAATTTCTGCATATCCATTGCTACAAGAGTCGGTGATATTTCATCAGGAGACATGACTTTGTTTATCTCAAAACTCAATTTGCCGGCAACGATGTTATAGCCTTTGGGTTTTGATTTATCATATTCCCTGCGTGTCGTTTCTACCCCATTATCATTCTTCTCACGAATCAATTTCTTTGGATGTTCATATTTCAGATATCCTTTGTTTGTCAAGTCTACCAACATATCCTCAAGCTCAGGATCATCGTAAAATGTGCTAATCTGTTCGAGAGTTAAAGGCATACCATCCATCCAATCAATTCCGATGATTTCAGCCCATTTTTTCTTTCTGCGTTCTGTGAGAATTGTATCAAGGAGTTTTTTCTGCTTTGCTGAAACAGGGCCTTTGATTTCCAAATCCCAACTATGTATGTTGGTTTCTCCACCTCTTTTGTCTTTGATTGCCTTTCCATAAAGTTGCTTTACTGAAAAATGCTTGAGCAATGTTCTGATAAAAGGTGTGTCCTCAGTCGGCATACCGGATTCAAGAATCTCTCCTAACTTTGCTTCTTTGACAGGGAAATTATCAAGATCCGGTTTGCGGTCAAGACTACCTACGATATAGATTCTTTTCCTTTCCTGGGGTACTCCAAAGTATTTTGAGTTGAGCACCCGGAAATCAAATTTATATTTCAATGCGTGGAGTCTGTCGATAATGACCTTGAGTGTCTTGCCGCCATCGTGATTTACAAGACCTTCAACATTCTCAAGTATGAATCCCTTAGGTTTCTTGTCGCGCAATATGCGTTCAACTTCGAAGAACATTGTCCCGCGAGTATCTGCAAAGCCCTGGCGTTTCCCTGCAGAACTGAACGCCTGACAAGGGAAACCGGCACAGAGGATGTCGAAATCAGGAATGCTTTTTGTTTCAACTTTAGTGATATCTCCTGTAATAGTCTCTGCTGGATGGTTTTCTTTTAAGACATTAACTGCGTAAGGCTTTATCTCTGATGTCATAACACAAACCGGATTCAGTCCTTTCTCTCGGGCAGCTTGTTCGAGACCACAGCGAATACCGCCAATACCTGCAAACAGGTCAATAAAGCGCAAAACATTCTCCTGTTCAACTTCTGCAACAGCCGGGATGGCCTTTGTATTGTCAACCATATTTGCAATATCTTTACCCTTTAAGATTGCAGGAGAAAAAGGCACATTGACATTTTCGTTTGGCAATGCCTTTAACATTAGTTTTTGGATATCAAGAGGCTCAGAAAGCAACTCGTCACCTAACGAATATACAACATAACTGCCATCCGGATTAGGATAGCCAAGTGCTTCCATATCGCTTTGCTCCTTGATAGACGAACTTATGCAAGGAAACAGGTGATATCCGTCTTGTGGATTTTGCGTGTTATATATAAGGACGTAATCTGGTAATTGCTCCGAGATAACGCCTCCTCTTCGCTGTGAAAACAAATCTTTATTGAAACGGATATTGTAAAGCTTTTCATACCTATGAGGCTGCTTTCCAAGAATCCATTCCAACTGAGATTTTTCTCCACGATATGCACCGAAGAGAAATGTCCTATCTTGATTTTCAATATATCTAAACATATTTCTACATCTACTAAATCAGTGTCTTTACATTAAAGTCTGTTTTGTCACATTCGACTTCATTTATCAAGTCTTTAGGGCTTACAGATAAGACTTTTGCAACTACCACTAATTGCTCCAAAGATGGTTGAGTCTTATTTTGTACCCATCTGCTAATTGTAATTTCAGATTTTCCCATTTGTTCGGCTAACCAGCGATTGGTCTTATTTTGCTCCGCCAAAGCAACTCTTATGCGGTTTATATATTGACTTGCCATATCTAACTAAATTTGCTACAAAGGTACGCAAAATACTTGAAAGTTTTATCGCATTATGATAAAGATTTAGCGTGACAAGATATTATCAAATTTCATATCACGTCATTTTTAAGATAGCCATTCCCGACTTTGGAGGGAAAGATTTTGGCAAGTAGTTTTGGGGCACCGGAAATATTTCGGGTGCCCCAAAACACAACTTGCTATGTTCGCTTGAACATAAAATTCAAGCATGGAAACCACCACTAAAAACAGACGAATTTTCTTTACTAAAAAGCCTGTGTGAGATTGGTCATATTATCTATTGCTTCCAACAAACAATGGTCGGTTGGTTGGTTTGCCCAATTGTTGGTTAGTACCATGGTCTGTTGGTCACTAATCCGTCAAGATAATAAAACGGTCAACGAAATTACAAGAATGGGCAACACTTTGCCCTTGTGTACAACATGATATCTCGGCATAGCGAACACGGTATTCCCAAAACACCGCCAAAAGAAAAAGATTATTTTCTGGAGGGAGTGCAGTTTCCCGTTTGCCACCATTTTCTGTTGTCTTATAAAAATGGCGTTCCTATATTTTGAATGAAATTTGAATAGGCTGTATTAGCCATTTAGGTCAGATTCTTGTTTTGTTGACGATTCTTTTCCGTCAGTCGTTTGTTTCCGTAGCCGTTATCGTTCATTGTACAGACTTGAAAAGGAAAAGGTTTTCGGGCTGAATACTCTCCGCAGGAGGAAGATTCTGCACGAAACGGCAAAGCCGCCTGACCTTTTCACTTTCAATAAAGTCTGTACTAACTTCAATGGACGGGCGAGGAAATATGCGACTGACGGTTATTGTTGAATTGTATCGCAAATGCTCTTTTCCATATCTTCCAGCTTGTGCGACAGAGTTTCCATATCCTGGCTAATCTTTTGGGCGGTTATCTTTGCATAAATTTGGGTCGTTTTAATGTTTGTGTGTCCCAAAAGTCGACTGACGGTCTCAATTGGTACTCCGTTGGATAGAAGTACAGTGGTCGCTGCCGAATGTCTTGCAACATGATAGGTCAGATGGGCTTTTATACCGCACAACTCGGCAATGGTTTTCAACTTCTTGTTGCAAGTCGTGTTGCTCGGCATTGGAAACACTTTGTTATCCTTTGTCATACCTTTATACTTCTCTATTATCTTTCGAGGAACATCCAACAGACGGATATTGGATTCCGTGTTGGTTTTCTTTCTTCGGGTTATAATCCACAGGTTGCCGTCAAAGAATGTTTGCAGATTGTCTTCCGTGAGGTTCTTGACATCGGAGTATGCCAACCCTGTAAAAGTGGAGAATATGAACAGGTCTCGGACAAGTTCATGTGTTTTGTCGGGCATTTCAGTATTCATCATCACATTTATTTCCTCCTTAGTGACATATCCTCTGTCCACGTTTTCGGGAGAATTAATATATCCGGCAAAGGGATTGAACGGCAAACGACCGTCATTTCTCGCAATGGAGATAATATGTTTCAGCACAATCATGTAGCCCCAAATGGTGTTGGTACGACATTGCTTCTCCGTGCGAAGGAAATACTCAAAGTCGTTGATGAACGAGAGGTTCAACTCCTTTAGCGGAATATCCTCACGCTTGTAGGTATGGGGCAGGAACTCACGGATATGTTTGCAGACGGTCACATAGCGTTGGAATGTCCCCTTTGCCCTGCTGTGTCCCACCTTCTTGGCAAACTCGCTGTTGTGCTGCTCGAACAGTTTTAGCAAGGTTTCCTGTTTGACACCGATGCCGAGATAGACATCTTTCAGTTTGGCAGCGGTGACATACCCGTCCGTCTGCATCTGTTCCTGATAACGGCGATTTACCTCTACTCGAATTTTGTCAACGGCATGGTTGATTCGCTGTGCCTCGATACTCTTGCCGGAAGCACGGTTGTTCTTCACGTCCCACAGACGCAAAGGAACATCCATCTTGCAACTGAACTGTTTAATCTCTCCATCCACCGTAATACGACACATCAAAGGCAGATTGCCGTTGGGTTTCTCACTGCCTTTCTTCACGTAAAACAAGACCTTAAATGTACTTCTCATAACTCACTTTCTATTGGTTACAAAATTAATTTATAGTGAGTTATCGACAGTTATGACACATTATGCCAAACGGTGAAATACATCGGTTTTCCAGGAAATTCTCACCATTACTCAGGTAATGATAAAGTAACTGAACTTTTGCCCCATTAGTCTATATTCTACCTTTTCCAAACTTTCACCCGAAAGAAAAATATAGCGTAACGAACGCTTTATCAGTCTGTTCGCTACGCTTTACTCTTTTTCGCTACTTCGTTATATGTTTATTTTACTCTTTCTATTGAAAACCTATTATATTACCCAGTCATTTACAAAGGCAAAAAAGCCCTCGAGATCATCCCTGTTGTCGGGATTTTTCTCTCTTTGAAAAAATCAAACGTACTTCAGCAGTTGTTTAAATTTTTTTTCGGTGAAACGACGCAATCAGACTTCTTCTGCTTCCTGTCTGTTTCCCTGGAACAATTCACCAAATAAATCTAGCATTATTTAAACAGGTCCTCAATCAAATCTTTATTGAAACTTCTTTACCCGTATATTGCACATCAATACCTTTGGCTTTTATATCAAAAGCCTGCGGTCTGTCCTTATTGACCACCACTACCGTAAATGTACGTTCCTTCAACATACCCGGGAACGAGCCTTGACGTTCGCCAATAGTCAGCGTACGGCTGTCATCGTCATATTCCATCGGAATCTTCGCGTACATCCCCTTTTCATAGTTGTAGTTCACGCCTTCGTCCTCATAAAGTGTAAACTCGCCGTCAGCACCCTGATATACATAAAGACGTATATGTGCGGCGGGCTTTTCATCAGAATACTGTATGTCCTCACCGAACGGGACAATAGAACCGGCACGCACATACAGTGGAACACGTTCGTAAGGAGCCTCCACCTCGGCTTTCACTCCGCCTTTCTGATATTTCCCTGTATAGAAATCATACCAGCCTTCCGACTTCGGGAAGTACATCTCACGGCTGCGGTCTCCGTAACGGTAAACGGGAGAAACCATGAAAGCAGGACCGAACATGAACTGGTCACCAATGTTGTTTACATTCGCGTCAGCTGTAAAATCCATCACCAGCGGACGCATGATGGTATAGTCCTTGAACCACGTCATGCCCGCCAACGAATAAATATACGGCATCATATTGTAGCGTAACTTTGTATAATAAACAATGGAATTGTAGGCGGGATGACCTTCGGGGGCAATCTCCCACGGCTCACGATACGGATATTGCCCGTGCGCACGATACAGCGGGCAGAAGGCTCCGAACTGGAACCAGCGCGTGTTCAGTTCACGCCATTCCTTGCAGTCTGCATTTTCTGTCCTTGTAGCATTCCATTGCTGTTGTCCCGCCACATAACGGTTCTCTACACAGAAGCCACCTATATCCATTGTCCAATAGGGAATTCCGCTGACTGCAAAATTCAGACCGGCGGAAATCTGTGCCTTCATATCTTCCCAACGGGTCGCGATGTCACCGCTCCATGTAGCGGTGGAATAACGCTGCAAGCCGGCAAAGCCCGAACGGGTCAGCAGGAATACCCGCTTGTTGTTGTCCACACTGCGCTGTCCGTTGTAGATGGCATCCGCGTTCATCAGCGCATACGCATTGAAATATTCCGCCGACGGACCCAATGCCGTAGGCCCGCACAAGTCCTTACGGTACTGCAAATCCGTACAGTCGCGTACATTCGGTTCGCTGGCATCCATCCACCAGGCATCGATGCCCAACGGATAATAGTGTTCGTACATCTGTTTCCAGAACAGCTTGCGTGCCTCGGCACTGTATGCGTCATAGAAGCCGTATGTGTACCCTTTGCCAATCCAATCCTTCAGGCTGTCCTTCACGGACTGCGGATAAATCCAGCCCTTCTCGTCAAACTCCTTGAAATGTTCTGTTGTAGTATAGAACTTCGGCCAGACGGAAATCATCATCCGCCCGTGCATGGCATGAATCGAATCGACCATCGCTTTCGGATTCGGGAAATGTGCCTTGTCGAACTCATGGCTTCCCCATGCGTTTTCCGGCCAGTGGCTCCAGTCGAGCACAATGTTGTCTATCGGAATTTTCCGGTCACGGAAACCTTTCAACGCACCCAACATTTCATCCTGCGACTTGTAACGCTCCCGGCTCTGCCAATAGCCCATCGCCCATTTAGGCATGATGGGAGACTTGCCTGTTAAGGTACGGTAGCCGCTGATTACATCATCCATATCATCACCGGCGATAAAATAATAGTCCAGCTGAGGAGTCATTTCACTCCACCACGACTGGTTGCCCTGCTCTTTCGGGTCAACCGGACTGAACACACGCAGCCCGGAATAAGAAACCGCTCCGTCCGGATTCCATTCCACCTTCAACGGCACACGCTTCCCGGCTTCCAGATTCACGGAGAACTTATAGCTGTTTGGATTCCATGCCGTGCGCCAGCGCTCCGGAACCACCAGTTTGTTGTCGATATACACTTTGGTATAGCCTGCATAATAGAGGATGAACTTGAATTCCCCGCTTTGCGAAGGCTCAATCTCCCCTTCATAAGTGACCTTTGAGCCATACAGCGGAAAGCCTTCCGGCAAATTCACCACATGATTCAGGTCGCCTCTGACCAGATGCTCAAAATAAAGCGAGTCCTCCCGGCGGACCAATGTTCCGGCACCCGATTCCGGAGCGGGGACATAAGTACCTGTTATCGCTCCCTCTTTTCCGTCCTTGTCATACAGCTTGAACACATCCCCCAACTGGGAATAATCGTTCGGATTGCCGAAACGGCAGAGCGAATAGCTGTCAAGAAGCACGCCGTAGTTTTTGTTGGAAACGATGAACGGAACGGAAACCTTCGTGTTGTACTGGAAGAGTTCTTCATTCTTTCCCTTGTAATTGAACTCATCCGATTGGTGCTGTCCCAGTCCGTAGAAAGCCTCATCGTCCGGTGACTTAAAAACCTGACGGATAGTATAGCCTTTGGTCCCTTCTACCTCTATAGGAGTGAACGTCTTGCCGCCTCCCTTGTTTTCCTGAAGAATCATGTTCCCTTCTTCATCTGTAAACCAGACCTCCCCGGTCGATGCAAGTACGGAAGCACGGAGCTCGGAAGTAACGACCGTCACCGTATCACCTTTCTGCTCCACACCGAACGGCGTCTGTTCCTTCTGCGGAATCACAACCAGACTTTGGGGGTCGGCGAACTTACTTTCCGGTGTCGCCGACACGTGGACAAGTTTGTCGCCCATCACTTGCAGACGTACCAGCTGCACATCTGTATCGTTTTTCTGTTGTACTTTTATAATCACTCCATTATCTGTTTCTTCATAAATTTTTGAACAAGAGCCTAATAACAGACAAGCTAGTAGATAATAAGAAATGTTTTTCATATCCATATCCCTGATATTAAAGTTTAATGATAATATTTCTTTTTGTAAAGGTATAGGTTATTATCCAAACTTGTGAATCCAAATGTTTCATATAAAACCTGCATTTATCTATCATCTGTTTTATATGTTTTCACTCAGGGTATGATTTGTTACTTTCCCTCTTTTTCCTGGTAGACGGAAGGTAAAACTCCGAACTCATCCTTAAAGTAACGGCTGAAATATCTCGGATTGTTGAAACCTACTTCGTATGCTACTTCCGACACATGGAGTTGGCTTTCACGCAACAACTGTGCGGCTCTTTTCAAACGGATTACGCGGATGAACTCAATCGGAGTCTTGCCCGTTATTTGCAACAGCTTCTTGTACAGATGCACACGGCTCATCCCCAGTTCGTGGCTCAGTTCCTCGACCGACAAGTCACTTCGGGAGATATTGTCTTCCACATACTTGATTGCCTTTTCTATCAACTTTTCATCCAGAGAGGTAATAACAATTTCACTGGGGGCAGGATCTATCTTGGAATGAGTGACCTGCCGATAACGGCTCAGCTCAATTAGCTTGCGGATACGCAGAACCAGCGCAATCATATTGAAAGGTTTGGTCACATAATCATCGGCACCCGTCTCAAGTCCTTTCACCTTTGATTCAACCTCTTGTCGGGCAGTAAGCAGAATTACCGGAATATGCGATGTCTGCTTGTTCGATTTAATCTTCCGGCATAATTCATTACCGTCCATTCCCGGCATCATCACGTCACTGATTACCAGATCCGGACAATTCTCCTGAATCATCTTCCATGCCTCTTCACCGTTTAACGCGACATCCACACGGTACTGCAGTTCCAAACTATGCTTCATGAACATGCGGAAATCTTCGTTGTCGTCCACAACGAGCAGAAGCGGGAAACTGCTGCGGTCGGTCTGCTCCACAACCTGCTCCGATACACTATCTGCATCCGATTGCCCCACAACAGGTTTCGGCAGTTCGGCCATGACATCCACATGCCTTACCGGAATGCGCACCACAAACACAGTCCCTGTCCCTATGTTGTCGAACACTTCCACTGTCCCCTCATGCAGACGGACGAAATCACACACCAGACTCAACCCAATTCCGCTACCCGTCGTTTCCTCCATACCCTTATGGTCAGTCTGATAGAAACGCTCGAAGACATGCTCCTTATCCGCATCAGGAATGCCGATTCCTGTGTCGGAAACTTTTATCTCCATCATTTCCTTTTCACCCTCTATACGCTCCATTATCACGGTCACACGTCCACCGTCAGGAGTGTACTTGAATGCGTTTGAAAGCAGGTTCATCACCACTTTCCCCACTTTGTCCACATCGAAGGCCATCGAAAAGCTTTCCACTCCGGAAAAGAAAGAGAAACGGATATGCTTCTTGTCAGCCATCAGCAGAAACGAATTGCAGACCTCACGGACATACGCCACGATGTCTCCCTCCGCCAACGATAGTTGATGTCCGCTCATTTCCCCTTTCCGGAAATCAAGCAACTGATTGACCAGCATCAGCAGCCGCCTTGCATTCCGGTACATCAGCGTCAACACCGATTTACGCGACTCATCCTTCTCCTGTGCCAGCAGTTCTTCCAGCGGAGCGATAATCAAGGTAAGCGGAGTCCGGAGTTCATGACTGATATTCGTGAAGAAACGAAACTTTATCTGATTCACCTCCTCATTCTTAGCTGCTTCATGTTCTATCTGCTGCATACGATACTTTTCGCGTTCCCTTCGTAGGATATGCCTGCGGGCAAGAAACAGCAGCGACACAAAAACGAACGCATAACACAGCCATGCCCACCACGCAAGCCAGAAAGGAGGATGCACCACAATCGTCAGGCGGGCGACATCTGTACCTTCATATCCGTCACTGTTTGTGGCCTTCACATTCAGTGTATATGTTCCGGGAGCAAGACTGGTAAAAGTCACACGACTTGTTCCAGAAGGAAGAGTTACCCATTCATCACTGAGTCCTTCCAACCGATACATATAGGTTGTCTTTTCCGGCAGACAGAAATTATCGGAGGAAAGTTCTATCGTAAAAAGGTTCTGGTCATAGTTCAGTCCGATTTCCCGGAAAATATTCAAGCCTTCCGGAAGAATCACACGCCCGTCATATTCCTTACCCACCTCTATTTCCTTTCCAAACAGATACAATGCGGAAAACATCACCTTCGGCAATACCTTATTATAATGGATATTGTCCGGATTGAACACATTCAGTCCATACAGCCCACCGGTAACAACCGTTCCGTCACGCAAAGTCTTTATAGCCCTCATGTTGAAATCACAATTCTGTAGTCCGTCCTTCTCGTTGTATACATGCGAATCAAACGCATAGCTTCCGTCACTGTTTCTTGATACTTTCAAATGAACCATACGACGTGTGGACGAAACCCACATATCATGATTATGATCTTCCGTTATGCCGGAAATGATATCCCCCGACACACCTGTGATGCTTGAAAAGACTTTAATGGACTGAGACTTTTTGTCATAAACCTTCAAGTTTCCCCTGGTCGCAATCCAAATCAATCCTCTGCTGTCACTATACACTTGGTTCACCTCTTGTTCGGCAACATTACCTTTTATTCTATGGCACTTGTCCGGATGTCGCAAATCAACCAAAGCAGTACCTCCATACATGCCTACAATCAGTTCGTCATCTTTTGTCAAATCCAACGAAGACACAAAATCCCGGATTTCCCCATAAGTATACAGTTTGTCATTCTTCAAATCCATATACTGGAGCCCCCCTTCCAAAAAACCAATCCAAAGTCTCGAATCATTGGCGGCCATAGCCCATACACTGTTATTCAGCAACCCGTCCGACATTGTATAATGCTTCAGACGGCCATTCTTCATACAGTAAAGTCCTCCATTGAACGTCCCGATCCACAACCGGCCGTCCTCCGACCGGCACAAAGATACTACAGGACAATCAAAACTATATGACTTTTCCGTTACGCCTGTTTTTAGGTTCCATAAAATAAGCCCTTCATCATTGGTTCCCAACCACAGATGTTCATCATCCACCTGCTCAATGCACGTTATATCACCTACCCCATACATTTTGAACTTGAACATGCTTTCCCCATACATGGAGACGCCTTTCTTGTAAGTTCCGGCCCACATCAGTCCATCCCGGTCAGCATACAGCGCATAAACCGTATTATGCGACAAGCTCCGGGGATTCCCCGCATCATTTGCCACCTTAATCACCTCTCCGGTCTTTTTGTCGAATACATCTATGCCACCATAATCTTTCCCGAGCCAAATTCTTCCCTCCCCGTCTTGGGATATGACATGGATAAAATCAGCCTGATTTTTCCAGGGGCTGACCAAATCGGTGAGCCATTTCCCCGTCGGCACATCATAAACCCACAAGCCATCAACACTACTTATCCAAACGCTGTCATCCCCATCCACAAAAAAAGAGAAACGTGATGCTTTCCCCTGCGATTGTCTCTCTATTTCATCTTTAATCCATTTTATCTTCATGTCCGAACGGTCCAGACAAACTATCTTTCCGGTTCCACAAAGCAAGAGTATTCCGTCACGGCATTCAGCCATGGCATTGACACCGGAGGCTGGCAATCCCAATGCCTGTGAAGACTTGAATTTCGTATATTTTCCTCTCCCGTACTGATAGATGCCTTCATCCGGCACACTGAGCCATGTATTTTCCGCCGAATCAACGTAAACACATTCCGGGCTTTCCCTCTTGCTTCCTATCCTTTTCATAAACCCGTCCAGATTTCCGATGAACTTATCCTCCCTCTTGTCAAACAACACATATCTTGTACCCAACCGCACCCATAAGAAATCAGGAGCTTCCATCAGACCAACCACATAATTGTCCGGAATGGATGTCGAATCTTCCGCCACATGCCGATAGACCTTGAAACGATATCCGTCATAACGGTTCAGTCCGGAAGCTGTCCCGAACCACATGAAACCGTCCTTATCTTTCAGAATGGCATAAACGGAGTTATTGGAAAGCCCGTCAGCCACTTCCAGATGCTTGAACATGAAATTCTGGGCAGACAAAGAAACCACCACCGACAAAAAACTTAATATAAACAGGAAACGCACTTTCATTCTGATAGACCAAAAATGTTTTTTTGAGAGTACAAAAGAAGAAAAAAGAAAGAAAAAAAGCAAATGCCAATTGCATTTTCATCACATTTTCACTACGTGTCCGGACAAAAGAAAAACAATGGGGGTGTACCCCTACGGATATACCCCCATCTTCTATTTGCCAATCAGTCCGTTATTTTATGAAGTGATTTAAACTTTTCTTTTCCTTGCACATTTTCTCAATAGCATAACGGAAAAAGCGATGTAGTTCCATGATT
>ENA-UERG01000295-UERG01000295.1-human-gut-metagenome-genome-assembly--contig:-NODE-295-length-50234-cov-14.112128_pt1 | contig 50234 bp, 45 predicted proteins | sample MGYA00242954_ERZ507954 | MGnify/ENA primary metagenome ERZ507954 (study PRJEB26167, sample SAMN06115478) | human gut metagenome | host: Homo sapiens | place: China:Sichuan | collected 2015-01-21...
TATTGGTTGCGATTGGCGAATTGCAATACGATAGCACGGAGTTTCTTCTCTCGCCTTTAAGCTGAAGCTCTTCGGCTACATACCGGCGCAGCCGGTAGTTTTTTTACGCTTAAGCAATATAAAAAAGCCCTCCCCCGCCCGGAAGCGGAGAAGGGCCGGATTGATCGGAGAAACAATTACTTCGCCTGGCAGACCGTGATGACGATCTGGCCGAAGATGTCTTCGGAAACGCAGCCGCGCGACAGGTCGTTCAGCGGCTTCGCCAATCCCTGCAGAATCGGGCCGTAGGCGTCGGCCTTCGCGAGACGCTGCACGAGCTTGTAGCCGATGTTGCCCGCGTTCAGGTCCGGGAAGATCAGGATGTTCGCGCCGCCTGCAAGCGGGCTGCCCGGCGCTTTGGCGGCGGCGACGCCCGGCACCAGCGCAGCGTCGGCCTGAAGTTCGCCGTCGGCGACGATATCGAGCTTTTCAGCCTCGATCTTCTCCTTCATCAGCGCGGCGGCCTCCTTGACCTTGTTCAGAATCTCATGGTCGGCGCTGCCCCTGGTCGAGAACGACAGGAATGCGACCTTCGGCTGGCCGCCGAGCAGCGAACGGTAGGTCGCACTGGTGGCCAGCGCGATGTCGACGAGCTCCTGCGCATTCGGATTCGGGTTCACGCCGCAATCCGCGAACAGCAGCACATCGTCGCCGGACGGAGTCGGGCTCTTGAGGTCCATCACGAAGCAGCTGCTCGCGATTTTGATTCCCGGCGCGGTCCCGATGCAGTGGAACGCGGCACGCAGCATATCGGCGGTCGAAGCGATGCTGCCGGCCACCAGGCCGTCGGCCAGGCCGCGGCGGCACATCATCGCGCCGAAGTAGATCCGGCTTTTCATGGTCGCGGCGGCCTTCTCCGGCGTCATGCCCTTCTTCTCGCGCATCTTGCAGAACTCGGCGGCGAAATCGTTGAAGAGTCCGCTGTTCAGGTAGTCGATCGTTTCGAAGTTGCGAGCGGCGATGCCCGCCTTCGCGCAGGCTTCGGCGATTTCCGCCTCGCTGCCGAGCACAACGGCTTTTGCGACGACTTTTTCTTCGACCGCCTTGTTCGCGGCGGCGACCACGCGCGGGTCCTGCCCTTCCGGCAGGACGATCACTTTCGGGTTCTTCCGGGCGCGTTCGATCAGGGTTGTCAGAATCGACATTTCAACTTACTCCAAATCAATCAATTTTCAGGTTGTTTACTTCTTGAGTCCGAGCGTGTTGACCGTATCCGTCGCGATCATGAGCTCCTCGTCGGTCGGCATGACGATCATCTTCCACTTGCTGTCGTCGGTCGAGATCACGCCCGGCTTGCCGAAGCACTCCTTGTTGCGCTCGTCGTCGAGCTTCAGGCCGAGCGCACCGAGCTGGCTCGTGATGCGCTTGCGCATCGGAACCGAATATTCGCCGACGCCGCCGGTGAAGACCAGCGCATCCGCCCCGCCGAGCAGGACATAGTAGGCGCCGACGTATTTGACCACGCGCCGGGCGAACATCTTGAGCGCGAGCTCCGCCTGCTCATTGCCGCCCTCGGCCGCGTTGATCATGTCGCGCATGTCGCCGGAGTTGATGCCGCCGACGCCGTAGAGGCCGGACTTCTTGTTCAGGATCGTGTCGACCTCCTTCGTCGAATGACCCAGCTCGATCAGGTGGATCACGACGGCCGGGTCGAGGTCGCCGGACCGGGTGCCCATCATGAGCCCTTCGAGCGGCGTCAGGCCCATCGTCGTATCGATGACCTTGCCGTTCTTGACCGCCGCCATGCTGCAGCCGTTGCCGAGGTGGCAGGTAATAAGAGTCACATCCTCCGGTTTCTTGCCGAGGAATTCGGCGGTGGCGAGCGTCACATAGCGGTGGCTCGTGCCGTGGAAACCGTATTTGCGGATGCCGTACTTCTCGTAATATTCGGTCGGAATCGCGTAGAGATATGCTTCCGGCGGCATGGTCATATGGAACTGGGTGTCGAACACGGCCACGTTCGGAATGCCCGGCATGGCGGCTTCGCACGCCTCGATGCCGGCGAGGTTGGCCGGGTTGTGCAGCGGCCCGAGCGGAATGTATTCGCGGATGATCTCCTTGACGCCCTCGTCCACCTTCACCGGCTTCGTGATCTTCTCCCCGCCGAGCAGGACGCGATGGCCGATCGCCACGATTTCGCCGAGGTCCTTCATGACGCCGTCGGCCGGATCGACCAGCTTGGCGCAGACCCGCTTGAGCGCCTCTTCGAGATTCCTGACCGGTACGATCCCTTCGAACTTGAGCCCGTCGGACAGGCGCTTGTAGATCATGTTCGGCTTGTCGGTGCCGAGACGCTCGAACTGTCCTTTGGCCAAAACCGTGTTGTTCGCCATCGAGAACAGCGTGAATTTCATCGAACTGCTGCCCGCGTTGATGACCAGTACCTTCATTTCTTCCTTCTTTCCCTGCGTTGAATATTGAATATGATTAACCGTCAATCGATAAAACAGCCTGACCGCAGAAAAGCGGGAAAGGAGCCCGGACCAGGCTCCTTCGCCCGCGTCATTTCTTGCGGAAAACGATCCGGCCTTTGGTCAGGTCGTACGGCGACATTTCGAGCGTCACCGAATCCCCCGGCAGGATGCGGATGAAGTTCATGCGCATCTTGCCCGAAATGTGGGCGTTGACCGTATGACCGGTCTGGATCTCCACCTTGAACATTGTGTTGGGCAGCAGCTCGCGCACCACCCCTTCCACGCGAATTACGTCGTCTTTGGCCACGTTAAAATCTCCGATTCGTTTTCTGTGATTAAAACCATATGTTCAAAATGAGCGGCGCAGGCGCCGTCTCGAGTTCGTACCGTCCAGTGGTCATGCGAATCGGTCGTGACCTTGTGCGTCCCGAGATTCAACATCGGCTCAATGCAGATCACCATCCCCGGAACCAGCAGCGCGCCGCGGCCGAAGCCGACGAAATTCGGCACCTCCGGCGGCTCGTGGAGCTTCACGCCGCAACCGTGGCCGACATATTCGCGCACCACGCCGAGACGGTGCTTCTTCGCGGTGGATTCGACCGCCTGGCTGATGTCCCGGATGCAGTTTCCGCGCTTCGCCTGCTTGATGCCGGCCATCAGCGCCTCTTTCGTGCCGTGCAGCAGCCGCTTGAGATCCGGCGTCAGCTCCCCGAAACCGAAAGTCAGCGCCGTATCGCCGATGCCGCCGTCGAGCTCGATGCCGACATCAATGCTGACGATGTCCGTATCGAGCAGAATGCGGTCCGGCGTGCCGATGCCGTGCACGACTTCGTCATTGACCGAGATGCAGATGTTGCCGGGGTAGCCGCGATAGCCGAGAAACGCGCTCTTCCCGCCGGTCGCGCGGATCAGCTCGCCAGCGAGCTGATCCAGATCGAACGTGGTCATGCCGGGCCGGGCCTGGGCGGCAATTTCGTCGCGGACCTGCGCGGTAACCGCGGCGGCGAGACGAATCCGCGCAATCTCCTCCGGAGTGTGGATGACCTGATCGCGCGACATGATTATTCCAGCTCCGCCGCGAGAACGGCGCAGATCTTGTCCTTGTCGGTCTCGGTGATTTCGAGCATCAGCCCCTGCTTCCGGTAATAATCGATAAGCGGGCTGGTCTGCCTGTAGAAGACCTCGAGACGCGACTTCGCGGTCTCGAGCGAGTCGTCCGGCCGCTGGAACAGCTCGGAGCCGCAGTCGTCGCAGACGTTCTCGACCTTCGGCGGCATAAAGAGCTTGTTGTAGATCTTGCCGCACTTCCTGCAGTTCAGCCGGGCGGTCAGGCGCTTCAGGATCACATCGTCGTCGACCTTGAAGTAGACGACGCGGTCGAGCTTCCTGCCGAGCGAGGAGAGTGCCTCCTCAAGCAGTTCGGCCTGGCGGATGGTCCGCGGAAAGCCGTCGAGAATGAAGCCGTTATCGCAGTCGGGCTGCGCGAGACGTTCGCGCACCATCCCGGCGATGACTTCGTCCGGAACGAGCTTGCCTTCCTTCATGAGTTTTGCGGCCTCGCGGCCGAGTTCGGTGTCGCGCTTGACTTCGTCGCGCAGAATGTCGCCGGTCGAGATATGCGCCATCGGATGACGCTCGAGCAGCAGCGCCGAGAAGGTTCCCTTGCCCGCGCCCGGAGCGCCGACGAAGATCAGATTTTTCTGTTTCAGCATTGTCTTTCTCTCTTTGATGTAAAGTTAAAGGTTCCGGGCGAAGCCGATCAGATAACCGGCCAGTTCCGGATCCGCAAGTTCGATCTGTTCCCCGGTCGCCATGGTCTTGACTGCGGCGACTCCCTTTTTCAGCTCCTCTTCGCCGCGGATGACTGCGAGAAGAGCGCCGGATTTATTCACATTCCGGAGCTGCGCCTTGAAGGAGCGCTCCTCAAGCTCAAGCTCGACCCGGATGCCGGCCCGGCGAAGCTCTCCGGCCAGCTTCAGATTCGCAATCCGCGCCTCTTCGCCGAGGCCGACCAGGTAGACCGGCAGGACCGGGGAGGCGGGCGCGCCGAGTCCGAGCGCGTCCTGCACCATCAGCAGCCGCTCCATGCCGGCCGCGAAACCGACGCCCGGGACCGGCTTTTTCTGGCCCGGCAGATAGAGTTCGTAACGGCCGCCGCCGGCGATCGCGGTCTGCGCGCCGAGTCCGCCGTGCGTGACTTCGAAAACGGTATGCACGTAATAGTCGAGCCCGCGCACCAGCAGCGGATCGACCGTGTATTCGACGCCGAGCGCGGCAAGCGCCGCCCGGACTTCGTCGAAGTAGGCGCGCGACGCCTCGCTGAAACTCGCGACATAATCCGGCGCTTCGGCGACGACCTTCCGGCACGCCTCCTGCTTGCAGTCGAGGATGCGCCAGACATTGCGGGTCAGCCGCGCCTTGCAGTCGTCGCACATGCCGTCGATATGCCGCCCGAAATAGTCAGCGAGCAGCTTTCCGGCCGGACCGCGGTCCTCCATGACGCCGCGCGTATTGATCGCGAGCTTCGCGTCGGTGATCCCGATCGAATGCAGATAGTCCATCAGCATCGCGATGCATTCGGCATCGATGAGCGGCGCGACCCGGCCGACGTTTTCGACACCGACCTGGTGGAACTGGCGGCGGCGTCCGGCCGCCGGGCGTTCGCCGCGGAACATCGGCCCGTAATAGTAGACCCGCTGCTCGACGCCGTTCATGACATCGGTGCACGACAGCGCACGCATGACGCCCGCCGTGCCCTCGGGGCGCAGCGTCAGGCTCCGGCCGCCACGGTCTTCGAAGGTATACATCTCCTTCTGAACCACTTCCGTCTCGTTCCCGAGGCCCTTCTGAAACACTTCGGTGTACTCGAAAACGGGGGTCCGGAGCTCACCGTAACCGTATCTGGAAAAGACCGCCGCAGCGGTGTTTTCCAGATTCCGCCAGCGGCGCGCCTCGTCCGCGAAAATGTCCGCCGTACCGGGCGGGGGGGCAAAGGTCGCCATTTCAAAAACTCCCAGTTTCAGCCGTGATTCCGTTCCGCATTCCGCGATTCCGGAACCCGGCAAAACAAACCACGCCCGACGAAAATGAATGCATTCGTCAGGCGTGCGTTCGACTCATAACAGACGGCCGGATTACTTGAACTGTTTCGGATCAAGCTGTTCGACGGCCTCTTTCAGCTCTTTTCCGGCGCGGAATTTGACCACGGCGCGTTCCGGAATCACGACTTCGTTCTTGGGCTGATTCGGATTGCGGCCCTTGCGGCTCTTGCGGACCTTGATCTCGAAAACGCCGAAGTTGCGGAGTTCAATCGTGTTCCCGGCAATCAGGTCTTCCGCGATATAGTCGAGGGTCTTCTGCACGACTTCGGCCACATCATTCTGGATAAAGCCGGTCTCGCGGGCAATCTTAACCACCAAATCACGCTTGGTCATTTTCAATCTCCATTTTATGTATGAAAGGTTTTTAAGTTTCTCTTCTTTTTACAGTTAGATAATATTACGCCAAAACCGCCCTTAGTCAATATCTCCGGGTGAAAAAAGCGGATTTTTTTACGCTCCGCCGTTTCCGAACCGGGCCGCGGCGTCACGGATGACCTCTTTCAGCGGCAGGCCGCCGGATTCGGCAATCCGGCGGCAATCTTCGAATTCCGGCTTTACGGAAAGAACCCCGCCATCGGCGCCGTATGCGACCTTGACCCGGATCTCTCCCCGCGGCGTCACGACCTTCCGTTCCCGCCGGGCAAGACTCCGGCGCGCGAGCGGGGCAATCCGGACGCCGAGCGTCGTGCTTTCGCGGAAAATCAGCGCAAGCATGGTTTCGCGCTCCTCCGGGCGGGTCAGCACGCAGAGCTTCACGCCCGGACGCTGCTTCTTCATCTGGATCGCCTCGGTCCAGACATCGAGCGCGCCGGCGGCGAACAGGCATTCGATCAAATAGCCGGTCACCTCGCCCGTGCAGTCGTCCAGATTGCAGGAGAGCTCCTCGAGCGCGTCTTCCCCTTCCGGCCGCTCCGCCGCGTCGATCAGCATGGCGCGCAGCAGGTTCGGACGGTGCAGCAGTTCGCGCCGCCCGAACGAAGACGCGGCCGCCAGCACCCGCGAACCGGACGGAACCGCGGCATGCGGCCACGCCGCCAGCAGCGCGGCGCCGGTCGGCGTCAGCAATTCGAACGGCTCGTCCGAAGGGGCGATCTCAAGTCCGCGCGTCAGCAGCTCGGCCGTGGCCGGCGCCGGAATCGGCATGACGCCGTGCGCGCACTCAAGAGTCCCCTGACCGGTCGGCAGCGGCGAGACCGACACGGCCTCCGCGCCGAGCAGATGAAACCCGTAACAGCAGCCGACGATGTCGACGATCGAATCGACCGCGCCGACTTCGTGGAACGAAACCTCCTCCGGCGCCTTGCCGTGAATCTTCCCCTCCACTTCGGCCAGCAGCGCAAAAACCGCAACGGACGACCGTTTCACCGGCTCCGGCAGCGCGGAGCCTTCGATCAGCGCCCGGATTTCCCGGAACGCGTGGTGATCATGGTGGTGGTGTCCATGCTCCTGCCCGTGCTCTCCGCGGCAGTGATGATGATGCTCCGTCTCCGGCAGCGCGACGCGGGCACGGACTCCCGCGATGCCGTGGGAGCTCGTCTCTTCGACCGAAAGCGTAAAATGTCCGGGCAGCAGAGACTCCAGGCCGCGAACGATCGTATCGCGGTCCGCCCCCAACGCGATCAGCGCGCCGAGGATCATATCCCCCGACGCACCGCCGACACTGTCAAACCGAATGATTTTCATAAAAGTAAAATCCTTAACCTTTTTACTGTAACGCCGGATATCCGGAAAGTCAAGCCTTCCGCCTGGCCCCGCTCCTTGAAGCGCGATGCAAACCTTCCGGATTCCGCTGCGGCGCCGTCCCGCGCGGAATCCCGGGATATCTCAACCCTTCGGATCGCGGAATCTCACTGGAACTCTTTCCGCAGCTCTTCGAACGTGCCGTTTTCGATCGAGGCGCGAATCCGGCGCATCAGGTTCAGGAAATAGTGCAGATTGTGCAGCGTCACCAGGCGCACGCCGAGGATCTCGCCGACGTTGAACAAATGCCGGATATACGCCTTCGTGAAGTTCCGGCAGGCATAACAGGAACACTCCGGGTCAATCGGCGTGAAATCGTCCGCATAGCGCCCGGCTTTGACCGGAATGGTCCCGCCGCCTCCGACGAAGGCGGAACCGTGCCGGCCGAGCCGGGTCGGCATGACGCAGTCGAACATGTCCACCCCCCGCGCGACGCTCTCGACAATCTGGCGCGGCGTGCCGACGCCCATCAGGTAGCGCGGCGCGTTATCCGGCAGGTGCGGCGCGGCGGCATCGACCGCCAGCATCATCTCCGGCTCGCTTTCGCCGACCGAAACGCCGCCGATCGCATAACCGTCGAACCCGATTTCAACCAGGCTCTCCGCCGCGCGCTTCCGCAGCTCAGGATAGACCGAACCCTGCACGATCCCGAACCGGATCTGCCCGTCGTTCAGCGGCTGTTCGCGGCTCATGCGCTCCCAGCGCGTCGTGACGGCCAGCGACTTCTCGGCCTGCTCGAAGGTGGCCGGATACGGCGTGCATTCGTCGAACGCCATGACGATATCCGAATCGAGCGTCCGCTGGATCGCCATCGACTCGCGCGGCCCGAGGAAGAAACGCGTGCCGTCGATGTGCGACGCGAACCGGACGCCGTCCGGCTCCATCTTCCGCAGCGTCGCGAGGCTGAACACCTGAAAGCCGCCCGAATCGGTCAGAATCGACCGCTTCCAACTGCTGAATCTGTGCAGTCCGCCTGCTTTCGCCATAAGCTCCATGCCGGGACGCAGAAACAGGTGGTAGGTGTTGCCGAGGATGATCTCGGCGCCGAGTTCCTCAAGCTCGGCAGGCGACATCGCCTTCACGCTGGCCCGGGTGCCGACCGGCATGAACACCGGCGTCTGAACGGTTCCGCGGCGGGTCGTAAGGACGCCTCGCCGGGCATTCCCGCAACGGGAGAGTACTTCAAACATAAAAAATTCCTGAAAAATTAAAATGGCCGGAACAGCGGACCTGCTCCGCAATTCACGATATACTTTATCCGCATCCCAGGCGGTTTTCCAACTTCGGCGGCAAATATTTCCGAAACAGTTCGGCCGTCTCCGGCATCGGAAACGGGCGCATGAATCACCCCCGAACCGGATTAACGAGCCGCTTCCAAACTTATAATTTTACGAACATGGCCCGATAGAGCTCATCGGTTTCCGCCCCGAGCGCTCCGGCCAGAGCCGCAGCGAAGGCGAAGACCGCGCCGGGCCCCTTTCCGGTCACGATCCGGCCGTCCCGTTCGGCGGCACCTTCGCCGGGGACACAGCCGTCCGGCAGATATTCGCCGAGCCCCGGATACATCGTAAACTTCTTTCCTTCAAGAACTCCAGCTTTCGCAAGAACAATCGGCGCGGCACAGATGGCGGAGACGATCTTGCCGGAGCGCTCCATCTCCCGCACGAATTCCACCACGGCCACGGAATTGTACATCGCAAGCGCTCCGCCCATGCCGCCGGGAAGGAAAACGGCGTCAAATCCGGCCGGGGAACACTCCGCCAGCAACCGGTCCGCCTTCAGCCCGAAATCGTGAGCTCCCTTAACCTCAAGGCGATGCAAACCGGCAACCGTCACCTCCATACCGAGCCGGCGCAGGACATCGCCGACCGCAATGAATTCCGTCTCTTCGACACCGTCGGCAAGAATAATTGCAATCTTCTTCACAAAACCCCCTTGACGATTTATCATTTTCAGGATAGATTAATAATTGCACGCATTTAATATAACATCCAGAATGGTCTCCGACAATCATGTTCGAACGGGATTTCACCGATTTTCTCCGCTACCTCACCATTGAACGCGGTCTTTCGCGCAATACGGCCGACGCCTATCGGCGCGATCTGGAAGACTACGCCGCCTGGCTTACCGCCCGCAGCATCGACTCCTTCCGGGAAGTCAAACGCGAAACGATTGTCAACTACCTGAACTTCGGGCACTCCGAGCGCGCCATGGAGCCGGCGACGCTGGCCCGCCGTCTCGTGGCGATCAAAATGCTCTACCGCCATCTCGAAGAGGAGGGGCTGATCAAAGAGAATCCGGCTGCAGTGCTGGAATCGCCGAAACTCTGGCGCGTCCTGCCGGACTTTCTGACCGTCTCCGAAGTCAACGCATTCCTGAACGCATGGCCCGAAAAGGGTACGGCGCTCGAGCTGCGCAACCGGACGATGCTCGAACTGCTCTACGCCTCCGGGCTGCGGGTTTCGGAGCTGACGAACCTGCCGCTGGCCGCGCCGGACTTCGACAATCACCTGGTCCGCGTCACCGGCAAAGGAGAGAAAACCCGCATGGTGCCGGTCGGGGAAGCCGCGCTCGAACTCCTGCAGCGCTATCTCGCCGAGGCACGCCCGGTATTGGCCGCGAAAAATCCGGCCTCCCCGTTCGTATTTCTCTCCCGCAACGGCAGGCAGCTCGACCGCGAGCGCGTCTGGGCCGTAGTCAAGGAGGCCGCCGCCCGGGCCGGAATCAAGAAAAACATCCATCCGCACACACTGCGGCATTCGTTTGCGAGCCATCTGCTGGCCAACGGCGCGGACCTCCGCGTCATTCAGGAGATGCTGGGACATGCCGATATCGCGACGACGGAGATTTACACCCATGTCGATGCCGCGCGCCTGCGGGAAACCCACAGGAAATTCCATCCGCGCGGCTGACCGCCGGCGGCCCCCCGCGCGTGGCTCAATCCGCGAAGAGATTGCGGAATTCGTCCAGATTATCTTTGGTTACAAGCACATAGCGGATCTTGAACGCCTCCGTCCGGTCCTTCGGCGCCGGCACGTCATAACGCGCCTTCGGGTTTGAGAACACCACAGCCGCGACCTTGCCGCTCCGAATCAGGTCGACCAGCCCCGGAATCGGTCCGGACGGCAGCCCGAGCAGCAGAATCCTCGGCCCTTCCTCGTTCTTGAGCAACTTCAGATTCTCGATATCCGACGGGAGGCCGATCGTGGAAATCACGACGGCGGCATCCGGATAACGCTCCACGACTTTATCGAAATCCTCCGCCGTCATCGACATATAGAGCGGCATCGGCATCTCGGAGAGCTCCACCGGCAGCTGGATCGTGTCGAGCATGACATCGCTGCTGCCGTACCCTTCGATCATCGCATAAGCCAGCTGCTTGATGTTTTCATTCCGGTGAAAGTCCGGATCGACCAGAAGCAGCAGCTGCCGGTTCGGCTCCGTTCCCTTCAGAAAAACTCCGGCCTCGTATCCCTGAGAAGCATAAAACGCCATCTCATTTTCCAGCAGATCATCGCTCAAACCGCCGAACTGGCGGTGCCAGAACAGCGCCCCGCCGGAAAACACCATGATCGCAAAAGACACGGAGGCCGTTGCAAACAGAAACGCCAGAAGCGTTTTGAAGAATTTGGCCATCCCAGTTACCCCTCATTACCTCAGACAGTGATTATCAAAAAAAACACCACCCGACAGTGTATGGCAATACGCTATCCGGTGGTGACTCCGTTTCTCAGAAACCCGAAACTCAGTTGGAGAAATGCGCCTTGTACTGATCCGCATTTTCCTTGGTGACGAGCACATAGCGGATATCGAACGCCTTCATCGGGTCGGACGGGGCCGGCACATCGTACTTCGCATCCGGGTTCGAAATGATCAGGCCCGTGATGATGCCGCTCTGCAGCGCCGCCATGATCCCCGGCACCGGGCCGGAGGGCAGACCCATCAGGAACAGCGCCGGACGCTTGTCGGCCGACTGCTTCATGAACTTCAGGCGATTCGCGTCCTGCGGCAGCCCGACAGTGGTCACGATGACGCCGCAATCCGGATGCTTGTCGACCATTGCGTCGAAGTCGGCTGCCTTCATCATCATATAAAGCGGCATCGGAGCATCGGCCTGGTTGCCGGGAAGCTGAACGGTGTCGGTCACCACCTCGCCGCCGTAACCGGCCTGGAGGGCGTCGGCAAGCTTCTTGACGTTGTCATTCTTTTCGAATCCCGGGTCGGCGACCAGCAGAACCTTCTTGCCGGGGAACGTCGTCTTGAGATAGTCACCGGTCTTGGTGCCCTGCGAGGCGTAGAACTTCATCTCGTTCTCGAGCAGGCCGTCACGCGTGCCGAAAACATTCATCTCGTTGAGGAGAAGCCCCGCACTGATCACGACCACGACGAAGAGCACGAACGCGACCGGCTGCATGGCCGGATTCGTCTTCTGCTTCTTACTGCAGACAATCATGCCGATCAAAGCCAGAATCATCAACGCGATATATACAATATGCATACCCTTTTCCCCTTTGTTTTAGTTATGCAAGGTGACCGCAAACGAATTTTCTTGTCAGTTAAGCTATAATCAATTCTCCGAAAAAGCAAATTGTTTTACCGCTTTTTTTATATTTTTTTACAATAATTGCCGGAAAAATACGTTAAGGCTCCTCATTTCGCAGACTTCGCAGGAGTTCCGTCCGGCCCCAGGCCCTCTTTTTCCAGCTGCTTTGCATTCGCATACTCCTCCCGGACGGCGGCGATGTCGACCGACACCGGCGGAAGTTCGAGCCTCATCTCCTTCAGCGTGTCGGCCAGGATGCGCGAAACGGCGTAATTCCGGAAGTATTTCCTGTCGGCGGGGATGACATACCACGGCGCCTGCGCGGTCGAGCAGCGCTCGAGCGCCTCTTCGAACGCCTTCCGGTATTCCGGCCAGAGCTTGCGTTCGGCATAGTCGGCACTGCTGATTTTCCACTGCCGCGACGGGTCGTCGAGCCGGTCTTTGAACCGCTTGAGCTGCTCCTCCGGGCTGATGTGGAGATAAAATTTGACGATCACGGTCCCGCTCTTCACAAGCAGCTTTTCGAAATCGTTGATGAATTCGTAACGCTCGCGCCAGACCTCTTCCGGAACCATCTTGTGAACGCGCTGGATCAGCACGTCCTCGTAATGCGACCGGTTGAAGATCACGATCTCCCCCTTCTTCGGCGCGACCATATGGACGCGCCAGAGGAAATCGTGCGCGAGCTCGAGCGCGCTCGGCGTCTTGAACGACTGCACCCGGCACCCCTGCGGATTCAGCGGCGCGAGAACGTGGTTGATGACGCCGTCTTTCCCGGCCGCATCCATCCCCTGCAGCACGACGAGAAGCGAGCGCTTCCCCTCGGCGTACAGGTCGAACTGAAGCTTCGCCAGCTCGGCGCTGTTCCCGGCCGTCTCCTTCAGGATTTCGTCGTCCTTGCCGAACCCGAACGTGCCGGCGGGATCGATCCGGCCCAGATCGACCTTCTCCCCCGGACTGACCATCAACTCTTTACGCAAATCCATTCTCCGCCCTCCCCGGTTGGTTCCTCTTCAATATAGACAGCCCGGGCGCGGATTGCAAGCGGAAGTCACCCGACCCGGTAATATTTCACGGCATCGAGCGGCCGGATATCGGTCAGGTCGCCACGGTAGTGGCGCAGCCCGACCGGCTGGTACGGGTGTTTCAGAAGTTCGTTTTCGTCGAGGTCGATGCCGATGCCGGGGCGGTCCGGAATGACCATCCTGCCCTCGCGCACCACGAGCTCCTCGTCGCAGATTTCCGCCCGGTAGGGCACGTCGGTCATCATCATTTCGAGGATCACGAAGTTCGGCACACAGCCGGCGAGCTGCAGCGTCGCCGCGTTCGCGACCGGCCCGGACGGATTGTGCGGGCAGAAACCGATGTGGCGCGCCTCCGCCTCGGCGCCGAGCAGCCGCATTTCGAAGATGCCGCCGGCGTGCGAAATGTCGGGCTGGATGTAATCCGCGCAGTTCAGGTCGAAGAACTGCCGGTACTCGTAGCGGTTGTAGAGCCGTTCGCCGGCCGCGAGCGACACGCGCACGCGCTCCTTGACTTCACGCATGCCGTTGAGGTCGTCAGGCGGCAGCGGCTCCTCGAACCAGCAGATGTCGAACTCCTCGAGCCGCCGGCCGATCTTCACCGCGGTCGGAATGTCGAAACGGCCGTGTCCCTCGATCAGCAGCAGCACATCCTGTCCGACGGTTTCGGAGACCTTGCGGACACACTCCATGGCGGAGTCGAGTTCGCGCCTGCCGATCTGCTGCCACGCCTTGCCGAACGGGTCCCACTTGCAGCCGAGAAAACGGTGCTCCCGGACCGCGGCGGCCTTCGCGGCGAATTCATCCGGCGTTTTCGCCGGGGCGAACCAGCCGTTCACGTAGATCGGGACCGCGTCGCGCACCTTGCCGCCGAGCAGCTGCCAGACCGGAACGCCGAGCGCTTTGCCCTTGATATCCCACAACGCGATTTCGACGCCGGCGAGCGCGCTCATCAGGACCGGGCCGCCGCGCCAGTACGCATCGCGGTAACAGTCGTGGCGGAACGCCTCGATATTGTGCGGGTCCCTGCCGATCAGCCAGCCTTCAAGGTCATGAATCGCCGCGGCGACGGTCGGCTCTCGGTACTCGAGCGTCGCTTCGCCCCAGCCGTGAATGCCGGAATCGGTCTCGACTTTGACGAACACCCAGTTCGTGCGGAAACAGTTGCAGATATAAGTCTTCAGTTTCGTGATCTTCATTTTCCATTCGCGGCGGCCAGCACCGCCCACCCCCATTCTCCGAGCTTGAAATTGAATGCTCCGTCGCGGAACTCCGCAGTTTCATCGCCGGCGGAAACGCCGAGCGGCCGCATCTTCTCCGCCCCGTCGAAACGGAGCGAAAATTCACGCGGCACATCATCCATGTTCAACACGAACCACAAACCGCGGCCGTCCGGCTGCCGGCGCGGCACGACCTGAATATATTTCCGCGCTTCGCCGCCGGCGCCGGAAATCCTCCACTTCGGCAGGATGCCGGATTTTTCAAGCTGTTTTGCCAGCTCCCGCCGGAACGGCCCGGCCTGCTCCCACGACAAAACCGGAACGTCGTTCGGATAGAACGGCCGTTCGATCTGGTACGCCATCGAAAGCTGCGATGCGTACAGCACGGTTCTCCCTTTCCCGTATGCGTGCGACACGACCGCCGGAGCTCCGTCGGCGAAACGCGCCTCGACCGTCCCCGCCGCGACCTCCATTTCCGCCCTGAAATCGAAAGCCGGAATGCCGCCGCAATCCGAGCCGGGCAGCTTCCCGAGATCGTAGACCTGCGCGCCGAACAGATCGGTCATGCCGCCCGGCGTCACCTCGTAGTGAATGCCGCAGCTCCCCTTCAGCGCAAACGGCGACTCGGCAATCAGCGCGCCGCCGTTTTCAACGAAGCGGCGGAGCACCTTCTCCATCCACGGATCGACGTACGGCCGGAACGGGATGAACAGCGCCTTCGCGCCGTCGAGTATGCCTTCGCGGATTTGCCGCAGGTTGCAGACTTCGGCCCGGATGCCGATATGCAGCAGCGCGTTGTAGAGATTCGGCAGGGCATTGTTGTACCGGCCGCGATAGCCCTCCGCCTCCGCCATCGCTTCGCAGTCGCGCGAATCGAGAATCAGGACGCCGGAGCGGTCCGCGACATGGTTCAGGAAATCGTCCGCATGTTCATTCAGGAAGCGCGAAAGTTCGCCGAACGCCGCCGCGCGGTCCGTGATCCGGCCGTCCCAGCCGACCAGGTTGAACTCCCCGGCCTGCGCGTCCGAAATCCGGCTGCGGTAGAGCCAGCGCAGCACGGCCCGGGCGCCGTGGGCGACGAACAGCAGGTCGCGCGCATTCATCTTGCGCGGCGAGTAGCCGCGCGGCACGAGGTTGTGGACCCAGCTGACCGGGCCGGCTTCGGTTTCAACCACCCAGAATCCCTCCGGATCGCGGCGGAAAGCCCGCCTTCCCTGCGGCAGAAGGTGGACGTTCTGATGGGTCGTGAACTCATACGCGGAAAATCCGGTATCGCTTTTCCCCTGGGCATGGATCGTATAGATGCTCGTGCCGAGGATATCCTCTTCGCCGAAGATATCGGCGTCGCCGGGCCAGCACATATGCGAGATGACCGGCGTATCCGGGTCGGCGGACCTGATCCAGCTCCTGACGAGATTGAATTTGCAGGTCCGGTTCCAGGCGGTGAATTCCCTCCAGTCGAGAAACGGCCGGTAGCCGCCGGCTTCGAAACTCGCTTCGGGCTGCGGATTCACATCCTCCCAGCTGCGGAAACGAACCGGGAACTCCGTGCTCCACGCCTCGGCGAGCGCTTCGAGGGCGCCGTATTTTTTCTCCAGCCACTCCCGGTAGAGCGCGACGGTGTGACGGCAGTAGCACTCCGACAGGCGCGGTTCATTCCAGCCGGACCAGGCCAGCAGCGACGGGCGGTCCCTGTAACGCGACACCGCTTCGCGGATGAATTCCGCCGCGAGCTCCTGATAGACCGGATCGTCATAACAGAGCTTGAAGCGGTTGAACCGCAGCTCCTCCGGCGAATCCGGCTTCGGCTTCAGCAGCGTGCAGTGCCGGTCGTAGACAAGGTGGCGCGGCGGATAGATCGCCTGCAGGTTCGTAAAGGTGCCGCCGACGTTGCCGATCACCTTGAGCCCGTGTTTCTCCGCCAGGTCGAACGCGCGGTCGATGCGGGAGAAATCCCGCACGCCCGGCTCCCGCTCAACCCGGTCCCAGCAGAGAAAGAGCCGGAATACGGTAAGCCCGAGCTTCGCGATGTTCCCGATATCCCGCGGCCATTCCGCGATATCGACTTCGGTCGCCTTCGGCAGCGGCGCATAAGTTGCTCCGACCGGAAAAAAACGTTCCGTCATTTTTCCATCTCCCCGGTAAAATTCCCGAATGCCAGCAGCAGCGGATAATCCCGGACCGGCAAATGGAGGAATTTGCATCGTCCCTTTCCGTCCGTCTCCGCCATCTCCGGCGGCAGCGCATATATTTCGCCGTTCAGCAGGTCGACCAGCACGGGTTCGCCTTCGACCCCGGCAAACTCCACGGAAACGGTCGATTCGTATCCGGCCGTCGTCAGCAGCTCGGCCGGATGCCAGTAGACGAATCCGGCCCCGTCCGGCTTGCGGAAGCCGTATGTGAACAGTTCCTCTCCCGAATCGTCATGACGCATGATGCGCGGCGAATGCAGCCCGGTGATGAAACGGAACGGCAGCGGCTCAACGGCGCACTCTTCGCGGAAAATCGCGGCGAGCGTCTGCAGTGTCCGGTACGAAAGCTTCGGCGCATATTCCCCGGTCGACCGTCCTTCGGCATCGAACTTCGCTCCCAGCACGCCGAAGAAACCGTAATCGAGATAGCTGCCGCGGTCGCCGACCTTGCCGTTCAGCGCTTCGACCATGTCGAGGCATGAGAAATAAGAGTTGATTTCGACTCCCTGCGCGAAATGGACCAGCAGATGGCGGGCGAGGAACTTCGCCTGCCGTTCCGGCGTCCAGGCGCCTTCACGGAGCGCTCCGGCCCCACCTTCGCGCGACTGGGTGCCGGTCTCTCCCTGGATGAAGGCGATCTCCGGATTGCAGCGCCGGACGAGCGCCCGCAGCCGCCGGAAATTCCCGAGCCCGACCCGTTCGTCCGGCGTATAGCTGTGATAGCTGAAGGCGTCGAGCGAAGCAGCCGCGCCGGTTTCGAGAAAATCAGTCAGCCAGCCGAAATCGCAGCAGCAGATGACGCCGCCGATCACCTCCGCCTCCGGATTGCCTTCGCGGACCGCGGCGGCGGTCGCCTTCGTGAATTCACCGGTTTCCGCGCCGTTCACGCCGTGCTTCCAGCACCAGCGGCCGTCGGGTTCGTTCCAGATTTCGAAGCGGGGGACCCGGCCGCGATACCGGGCCGCGGTCGCAACGACATAGTCATGCCACGCCCGCCGCTGCTTTTCGGTATGGATCGGCGGGCAGCCGACCGCGCCGAACACCTGCGCCGCCGCTTCGTCGTATATGCCGTTGCCGTAGCAGAGGCAGATCCACGGGACGAGGCCGCGTGACACGAGATTGTCGACGATCGAATCGAGCCAGGCGAAGTCGTAAACGCCTTCGCTCCGTTCGGTCCGCGCCCAGCCGGACTGAATCCGGATCCATTTGACGCCGAGCGCCGCCACTTTGTCATACGCCTTCCCCGGGTCGAACACATTGCGGTCGAGCTTTTCAAACCCGAGTCCCCAGACGGAGTTCCGCACGTCCCGGGCCTGTACCGGAGCGACCGCCCCGAGCCGTTTCAAACCACTCATTTTCCACTTCTCCCGGTTAAGGCGCATAATACATGCCGCCGTTGATATTGATGGTCTCCCCCGTGACGTAGCCGTTGCGGAGCGGAAAAATCACCGCGTCGGCAATCTCCCCGCAGGTTGCGCCGCGCCCGAGCGGTATCGCGGCCGACTCCTCGGCGTACTTCTCCGGCGTCAGCCGCTTCCCGATATTCTCGGTCACGACCATGCCGGGCGCGACGGTATTGGCCGTGATGCCGTACGGCGCGCCGTTGTCGGCAAAAGCGCGGGTCAACGCATGCATGCCGAGCTTCGAGACGCCGTAGGCGATCATGTTCATCTCGGCCGGGCGGAAACTCCGCACGCTGGCGATATTGACGATCCGTCCCCAGCCGCGCGCCTTCGCCTGCTCGAAAAACGCGAGAGAGGCGAGAAACGCCCCCTTCAGGTTGACTCGCATGACCCGGTCGAACCATTCACCCTCGCTCATGTCGGCGGTCCGCCGCCACGGATCGAGCCGCGCGTTGTTGACGAGAATGTCGACCGGACCGAGCTCCCGGAACATCTCATTCACGGCCGCTTCGTCGCCGACGTCGCAGCGGACGATGCGGACATCGCCGCCCGCCGTTTCGATCTCCCGCTTCACCTGTTCGGCATTTGCGGTGTTGTTCGCGTAATTGACGACGACCCGGCAGCCGAGTTTCGCGAGTTCCTGCGCGATGACCCGGCCGAGTCCCTGCGACGCCCCGGTGACCAGGGCGACTTTTCCTTCGATGCTGTCCATGCCTGTTATCCTGCCGTGTTGATGATTGAAACCGCTTTGCTGATTTCGGAGGCGGCGCGGGAGAGCCCTTCGGCAAACGCCGCGCCGCGCTCCGCATACTCGTCGAACGGAATCGAGCCGCCGAGCGTCGCGAGGAACGCCCCGTTGCGGAAAACCGGAAACGCCGCGATGCCCTGTCCGCGCGCCGGATCGGCGAACACGACGCTCTTCGCCTCGCGGATTTCCGCCAGCTGTTCCCGGATTCCGCGCGCCGGGTCGAGCAGCCGGAACCGTTCGCCGCCGGACGAATCCAGCAGCGCCGGCAATTCCTCCTCCGGTGCGAACGCAGCGAGCATAAGCCCGGTCGCCGTGTCGAAAAGATCGCGGAACGCAAGTTCGGAGAGCCGGATCGCCAGACGCGGCGATTCGTTCCGGTGATAGAGGATGTAACGCAGCCCTCCCTGCCGTTCGGCCAGCAGCACGGAAGCCTCGAATCGCCGAGCGGCTCCGTCGGCAACCGGACAGGCCGCCTCCAGCAGCGCCGGTTTATAGCTGACCGCATTGGCGAAGGCGAGTGCGCGCGGTCCTGCCGCATAGCCGTCCTGCCGCGAAACCTGAATCAGATATCCGGCATCGGAAAGCTCGCGGATGATCCGCGCGCAGGTGCCGGTGTTGATGCCGAACCGTTCGGCCAGCACCGAAATCCGGAGCGGATGCGGCGAATTCAGCACCACCGCCTCCAGAATCGCAAAGGTTTTGTCGAGTACTTTTATCATCTTCACTCTTTCATATTATGAAATACAATTGTCTTATAATAAAATTATACTTCATATTAACTCAAAAAGCAAGAGCCTGATCCGATTTGCGATTCTTATTTCTTTAAAAAAATGCAAATCTCATGAAAACGGCTTGCTTTTTCAATGCGAATTGCGTATAATATAAATGTCCGATGAATGTCCGTTAAATAGAAAGGTCCTACCGATGAGCAACGTACGCGGCAGACCGGTACAGGAAAGTCTGAAGATCCGGCACTATGTGATGAACCTGATTTACACGCATCCCGGAGAAGCGGTCATGCTGCCGAGTTCCGTTGAGCTGAGCAGGATGTTCGGCGTGGCGCGCAGCACGGTCACGCTCGTGCTGCAGGCGCTGACCCGGGAAGGGTATATCGAAGGCAAACGCGGCATCGGCACCTTCACGAAATGCAACGGGACCTTCTTTCCCGACCGCAGAAAAGCACCTCTGGTCGGACTCCTGTACGGGGACGGCAAATTTTTCTTCTATGAGTACTCGGCATGGTCGCTGCTGAGCTGCACCGGACGGTCGCTGACCCGGAGTCTCCGGATGGTCCGCCACCTGTCGCTTGTCTCCATGAGCGACGACGAGATGTTCAATGAGATCCGCAGCCAGTATCTCGATGCATTGGTCTGGTTCAATGCGAGCGAGACGCGATTACCGCTGATCCGGCGGCTCGAAGAAGCGGGAATCCTGATCGTAACCTGCGGCGAGCTGCCGGAAGAGGCCGCCGTCGACAACTTCCGCTTCGATCTGCACGGATCCGGCCGTGAAATGGGACTGCGACTGCTCGCCGAGGGGCGCCGCCGGGTCTTCTTCGCCGTCGAAAACGACGCCAGCCGGAGCCGCCTGCGCGGTTTTGAAGATGCATACCGCGAAGCCGGCAGAAAGCTTGATCTGCATGCGTTCCGGGAGGAGCCCTCGTCCTCCGTCTTCGACCAGATCGCAGCGAAGCTCGAAGCCGGGGTGATCCCCGATGCATTCTACACCCATGGGGAGTACCTCTCCGGCATCCTCGAACTCCTGAAAATGCACCATGTCGATACCGTTTCGCAGTGCCGGATGCTCGCGGAATTCCACACCATCCATACTCCGGAATTTTGCGGCATCGTATCGGAAGTCCCGTTCGAAGAACTCGGCGACCGGATCGCCCGCCGTGTTTCCGAACGGCTGGCGGATGCTTCCGCACCTCCGGTTCATATCGCATTGCCCGTGCCTTTGAAAGTTTTGCAGGCAGCCAGATAAGTGGGATGATGTTCCCGACAACGCCCGCCGGCGCAGGGCGGAGCCGCGGAGCCGCCGAAAAGCGGCCGAAACAACGATCATTTGTTGGAGAATATGGGAGTAATTCATGAGAAACAAAACATTTCATTTCACACTGATTGAACTTCTTATCGTAATTGCAATCATCGCAATCCTCGCCGCGATGCTGCTGCCCGCCCTGAACCGGGCACGGGCGACTGCAAAACGCAGCAGCTGCCAGTCGAACCTGAAGCAGCTCATGCTCGCGCATATCATGTACGATACCGACTGCAACGCCTTCGCAAGCAACGGTTCGCAGACAAAGATCGTCGATGGAGGCGGGAACAGTTTCGCACACTTCGGGCTCCTGCAGCTGCGCGGCTATCTGAAAAAACTCGCAGGCTCGTCACAGGGATGGAGACCGGACGGTGTCGCCCTCTGCCCGGCTTATGCCGGGGACCCGTCCAAAGGCGGCGGCTACGCGATCAACGAGGCAACGATCCATAACGCCTCGCTCCTCGGAACGAACGGCAAGTGGATCAGCTTCCGGCAGTGCAGAGGCCCCTCACGGAAGCTTTTCATGGTCGACGGCTACAAAGAAATCAATTCCGACAAATTCTCGTACTGGTTCGGCTATTGGAAGCGGCTGAGCTGGGATTACGATACGGCGGTCTCCGACCGTCATCAATCCGGAGCGAACGGCGCATTCGTCGACGGTCACGTGGCGTGGCTCCAGCGGACCGCGGATACGACCTGGCCGACGGAGATGACGGCGCGCGACTCCATGTTCCTCTACTGGGTTCCGTAAACATATATGAGGCTGCCGATGAATAAGACAGTACCGCTGCTGCTTCTCCTGCTCTGCTCTGCATTCCCGGCGGCGGCGCAGGCAATCTCCCTCCCCATGACCGGAACCGGCGCGCTCAAAGAGTGGAGCGTTCGAGGCTGCGAAGCCGCGCCCGGCCGGGAGGGGATCACGCTCAAGCTGCCGAGGGAGAAGCTTTCGAGGGGGACGGTCGGGATCTTCCGCTCCCTGCCGGTCGATCGCCTGCGCGGACGGCGTGTGAGCTGCTCGATCGAAGTCCGGGCGGAAAACCTCGTGCCGGGATCGCAGGCGAAACACTTCCACGGAGGAAAGTTCCTGCTCTGGATAAAGTCGCCCGGAGGGGAACTTTATCCCGGTGGAAAAATCGCCCCCGGCAGCTACGGGTGGCAGCGCATTTCGTTCCGGACGAATATTCCGGCCGACGCGGAAACGGTCCTGCTCACGCTCGGCTTTCAGAATGCCGGCGGGAAACTGGAGTTCCGGAATTTTTCCGCCGAAGCGGACGACACGATGCTCGATCTCTCCGCAATTGCGAATATGGATTTCTCCGATGAAACCGCCGGAGACGGCAAAGGCGGCTGGTCCGACCAGGGACGCGACAGCGATGCCCGGAATTTCGACCGGGGAAGGGAGGTGTACGGCGGCGTTCCCTTCGTCCTCTCCGATCCCGCCCGAAACGGCGGCCGGAGCGTGCTCTCCATGTACTCGACCCACTTTCCGAACGGCCGGAAAGAGGCGGAACTGCGCTTCAAAACTCCGCTGCGGGGGAAATACCTCTATCTGCTCCACGCGCTCTGCTGGGGGAATACCGGCAGAACCGGCGAACTCGAAATCACCTCTTCAACCGGGAAAACCCGCACCGTCGACGTCATCGGCGGCCGCCACGTCGACGACTGGTGGCGGGTCCGCGAACTGCCGGAGGCGTGGCCCGGCGCGAAATGGACAGCAGGAAACGGCAGCAGCGTCGGGCTTTTCACCGCACGATTCGCGCTTGATTCCGATATTGCGCGGCTGAAGTTCCGCTCGGCCGGTGGAGAAGCGCTCTGGATCATCGCCGGAGCAACGATCTCGGACCGGAAGTACACCCCTGTCCGCGACACGGAATATGTCATCGAAGCGGGCGGGCCCTGGAAACCGCTGAAACGCCCGGAGTCACCGTGCATCCTCCCCGGTTCCGCCCTCGATCTCTCTTCCGGCACCATCCGTCCGGTCGAACGGATCATCGTCAATGCGGCGGGGCGGTTCGCGCGGCAGAGCGAACCCGAAAAAGCCGTACGCTTCTATTCCGCCTCCGGCGGGCTCGGCGGCACGATCCACTTCATGCACAACGGCAGACGCGAGAGCCTCAGAATCCGGGAGAACGACCTTGACTCGCATGAAAAGATCGACCGCTTCGTCCGCGAAATCCGGCGTCAGGGCTATAATATGTACCGCATCCACATGCCGAATATGAGCCTCGGGAATCTGGAACAGGGGGAAGTGAAGCTGAAGCCGGCGGAGCTCGATCTTCTGGACTACCTTGTCAGCGCACTTAAAAAAAACGGGATTTACCTCATGATCGACGCGCTCGGCGGACCGACCGGCTACTCCGGAGCAAACCGCTGGCTCGTCGGCGGCACAATGGAACACCGTTACACCATGTATTTCGACGCAGAAAGCCGGAAACAGTGCGAAGAAGGGATGCGGCAGCTCTTCACCCACCGGAACCCCTACACAGGGACGCGCCTGATCGACGATCCTGTCCTCGCACTGATTACAGGCTGCAACGAGCAGGAGTTCGCCTTCATCCGCAATCATGATTTTCATGAGCTGGGAGCCCCGGCGTGGCGACGCTTCCTCCGGGAGAAATACGGTTCCGCCGAAAGGCTGAACGCGGCATGGAAAACCGCGTTCGGCGCTTTCAGCGAGGTGCCGGCGTTCACTCCGGAGCAGTACGCCGCACGCGGCAGACGCGGTGCGGACCTCGATGAATTCATTGCCCGGCAGGAACGCGGCATGATCCGCTACTTCACGCAGAAGTTCCGGCAATGGGGCTATAAAGGGCTCTTCACAAATTTCGATATGACGAAATCCATGCACTACTCTGCGGTACGCGGCGACCTCGAGGTCGTAACCATGCACTCCTATTTCGGCCACCTGTCCGCAGACGGCACCCAGCAGAGCCAGGGAAGCATGGTCGGAGGCGGCGCACCGCTCTTCCGCGACTGCGCCTCGACCCGGATTGCAGGAAAGCCATTCATGATCAATGAGTACGGCCATCTGTTCTGGAACCGTTACCGCTATGAGGAGGCGCTCGGGTTCACCGCTTTCGCCGCCATGAACGATGTGGACGGCCTCATGGCCCACGAGGGGCCGGCCGCTATCTCGAACGCCCGGATGATCGACACCTGGGCGATCTACTGGGACCCGGTCAAATGCGCACAGCAGCTTCAGGGGTACTTCCTCTTCCTGCGCGGCGATATCTCTCCGGCATGCGGAGAAGCGCGCATCCGCTTTTCCGAACAGGAACTCCGGAGAACGGGAGCGTATCCGGACGCGCTCGGCAGCGCTCAGTCCCGGCTGTCCCTCGTAACGAAGCTGACCCTGGAGCAGAACGATTCCGGGAAACCGCTTCTTCCTGCCGGGAAAGGAGTTGCGATCATCCCGCTGTCGGGGAATTCGCGCGTGGAAAACAATACCGCCGGATTCTCGCAGACGCATGAAGCCGCGCCCTCCGGCTTCAATCTCGCCGCCGAACTCTCCGCCCTGAAAAAACAAGGCATACTGCCGGAGGCCAATCGCAGCGGCGGCTGGACACTTTTCGAAAGCGAGACCGGAGAACTCCTGCTTGACGCGAACCGGAAACTTGTCCGTGCCGACACGCCGCGTTTTCAGGGGATGGCCGCTCCTGCGGGAACAGCGCTGAAGCTCAGCGACATTGAAATCACCCGTTTCACGACAGACGGCAATCTCTCCGTCATCGCACTCGACGGCACGATCCGCACGGCAAAACGGCTGCTGGTCGTCTACGCTACCAACGCACTGAACTCCGGCATGACGTTCACCGACCGGACCATGACGGTCCGGAAACATCCGGGGAAGAATCCGACTCTCGTCCGAACCGGAACCTTCACGCTGATAGTCAGGAACGAAAACGCATCGCAGATGAAAGCATATCCGCTGGAACTGAACGGCGAACGCCGCGCCCCGATTCCGCTCTTTGTTTCCGGCGGCAGGCTCGAGCTGCCGGTTGACACCGGTACCCTGCCGGGCGGCCCCGTTCTCTACTTCGAAATCGCCCGCTGAGGAGCACGGAAACGCGGCTGACCGGCACGGCGCCGATGCCGTTCCGGGCCAGCCGGACCGCTTCGGCATAGTCGTCGGCGCAGCCTGTACGCGACGGAATTGCCGGCGTTACGATTCGCTCTCCGGCCCTTCGGAGAGCCGGCGGAGCAGCAGCTCGGCGGGAGTCAGGAACTTCTTCTCCTGATTGCAGCTGCGGCAGCAGACGACGAGGTTCCCCTTCGTGCTCCTGCCGCCGCGCGCAACCGGAACGATGTGATCGAGCGTAAGCTCTTCCGGCGGAAACTTCTTCCCGCAGTAATGGCAGATTCCCTTCCGGAACAGATTCCGGTAATACGGCGTTTTGCGCAATTCGCGCGCTTTCGCGCGCTCGCGCCTGATATGCCGTTCGTCGCGGCTGATTTCCACCCAGTCATCCATGCGGACCTCTTCTCCGAACCGTCGCGGAATGCTTCAGCCGGCAAGGCGGCCGGTGTCGAGGACCTCGCGGATCGCCTTGGCGACGGTCGGCAGCCGGTGCGGTTTCGGAAGGAAACCGCAGGCCCCCTGCTGAAGCAGGTCGTGGACCTCGGCCTCCGAGACAAATCCGCTCGAAAGCAGAATCTTCGCCTTCGGGTCGATGGAGCGGATGCGGAAGAAAGTCTGGTGCCCTCCCTGCTTGGGCATGATCATATCGAGCAGGACGAGGTCGATCTGCGAAGGATTCGCCTCATAAATCTCAACCGCGTCGAGACCGTTCTCGGCGAGCAGCACCGAGTAGCCGAGCTGCTGGAGCGCTTCGATCAGGAAGTCCCAGATCGTTTCGTGATCGTCGACGATGAGGATCGTCTCGCTCCCTCCCGGCAGTGAATTGACTTTCTTATTCATGGTTGTAAACTTGCCTCTTCGGTTGCACCGATTCCGTTACGCTGCCGACTTAAAACAATATGTACGCGCCGCGGCAGTGCCGGAAAATCGCTTTTTATTTTATCTTTCTATTGGCGTTGGAAATAAGTTATGTATATATTATACTCGATTTCCGCAGGAATGGCAAGCACCGGAACGATATTTTGACAAAAATGGCAAAGACCTACTATCAGATCCTGAACGTCGACGCGCGGGCCGGATTCGCAGAGCTGAAGCGCGCGTATTACCGGCAGGCGAAACGGTGCCACCCGGACCTGTTCGGAAATTCACCGGAAAAGACCCGCGAATTTCAGCTGCTGGCGCTCGCATTCGATGTCCTGACCGATGCCGGGAAGCGCCGGGAATACGACCGCAGCCTCCTCTCCGACAACGAACTTTTCCGGCGCGACCCCGAGAAATCGCCTGAACCGATGATGGATTCGGAGGCGGACGACATTCTCGAGGAACTGATCGTCGGGAATCATGCGCCGCCGGAAACGTCGCTCGCAACCCTGCTGGCCGATCTCGAAAAGACCGAAATCTTCATGACCTACCGCGAAGGGCGCGACCATCTCCGCAGCGCACGTTACGACAAAGCCGAAGCCTGTTTCACGGAGGTGGTGCTGGCGGCGCCGCAGAATATCGTATTCCGCATCTGCCTGGCCCGCGCGCTGACGGCGCAGGGGAAGTACGGCGCGGCCGTGAAGCACTACCGCGCCGCGCTGTCGACCGGGCGCCGGCGGAAGCCGCGCCAGCAGCTCTGGCGGGTGCGCCGCGAACTCGAAGAGGCGCAGATCAGGCGCCTGCCGCTTTTCGGCCGGTTCCGGCAGTGGTTCCGGCCGAAACCGGCCGACTTCGGCGAGGATGAAGCCGACCGGATGATCGGCGAGCTGAACCGTTCGCTGACCCGTGCCGCGCGGCATCAGAAATTGGAGCACCGCGACGATGAGTGAAGAAAAGACGGCGGCGTTCCGCGAACTCTGCAAACTGACCGGGCAGGCGGTCAGCCGGTACCGGATGATCGGAGAAGGCGACCGCATCCTGGTCGGCCTCTCGGGCGGCAAGGACAGCTTCATGCTGCTGCATGCACTGCATGCGCTGCGGCGGAAGGCGCCGGTGCGGTTCGACCTGATTGCGGCAACCTTCGATCCCGGCTTTCCGGAATTCAACGTCGCGGGCATCGCGGATTACTGCCGGCGGCAGGGATGGGAGCACCGGGTCGTGAAGCTCGACATCGCCGGCATCCTCGCAGAAAAGCGGTACGAAGGGACTCCCTGCGTGCTCTGTTCGCGGCTGCGGCGCGGCAAGCTGTACGGGCTCGCCGCGGCGGAGGGGTGCGGCAAGCTGGCGCTCGGCCAGCACTTCGACGACATCGCGGCCTCGTTCCTGATGAGCCTGTTCCGCGGCCAGGGCCTGAGCACGATGGGGCCGAATGTCGCGGCGAAGGCGAAGGAGGGAATCCGGATCATCCGGCCGTTCGTGCTTGCGCCGGAGTCGCTGATCGTCCGCTGCCGCGAAGAACGTGAACTGCCGCAGGCCGGAAAATGCCGTTACGAGGCGGAGCTTGCCGACGGCGACCGCGCCTACTTCCGCGGGCTCGTCGACGAACTGGCGGAGCGGATTCCGAATCTGCGCAGCCAGATGCTGCGTTCCCTGGGCAATATCCAGCCCGGCTATCTGCTCGACCCCGCCTACCTGAAACCGGGCGACCCGGACTGAGCCTCCTCCCGCCGGACCGGTTTTCCGTTCCGGCGGTGCGGTTGTCACAACATCGCCCTGATCAGTTCGGCGATATGCGTGTTGTCATAGTAATTCGAGAACAGTTCCGCATTCACGCCGCGCGCGAAGGTCATGACCGGCAGCGCGGTATGGGCGTAGGTGGTCCAGCCGATTCCGGCTTTCGCCGCCAGAATCCGGGTCGCCGCGACGGCGAGCGGTTCATAGCCGCCGCAGCGCAGCTTGCTCTCCGCCGACGGATGCAGCGACGCTTCGAGCGCCTGGTCCAGCTCGTTTTTCTCCTCGTCCGCAAGAACGAGCGGCCCGGTTCCATCGAACCGCAGTCCGAACCGTTCGGTGACGAGCCGCCGCATCCGTTCCAGTGTCAGGACATCCCTCTTCTTCAGTTCCCGGAGCTCGTCCGAAAACGCCTGAAACGACACTTTCTGGGCTTTCAGGAGCCCGTAGCGGCTGCCGTACGGCAGGGTGCGCTGGCCGAGCGTGAGCCCGCCGGTCTCGTGGTCGGCGGTGACGATGATCAGCGTCTCGTCCGGATGGGCGTCGGCGAAGCGCACGGCTTCCGCCACCGCATCGCGGAAGGCAAGGGTTTCCGCGACCGCGGTCGCCGCGTCGTTGGCATGGCAGGCCCAGTCGATCATGCCGCCTTCGACCATCAGAAAAAAACCGTTCGGATTGTCGAGCAGCTCGATGCCCCTGGCGGTCAGGGCGGCGAGGGTCGGAACTCCGTCCCTCCGGTCGATCGCATACGGCAGGCTGGCCGTCCGGTTCGGTTCGGGCGATATGACGATGGTCTTGCCGGCCCCGCGCTTCAGCGCGTCGAACGCATCGACGGTGCGGACGACGGTATAGCCGTTCTCTTCGGCCAGGCGGTAGGCGTCCGGCCGGTCCTTCTTTTTCCCGGCGGGCCGGAGCAGTCCGCCGCCGGCGAGGTAGTCGATTCCGCTCCGGCCCATCTGCACGGCGATGTCGTAGTAGTTCGAGCGGGACGGCACGTTCGCGTAGAAGGCGGCCGGCGTCGCGTGGTCGAGACTCACGCTGGTGACCACGCCGACCTTGCGCCCCTTTTCACGGGCGGCGATGACATAGGACGGAAGCGGAGTCCCGTCCGGCGCCCGGCCCACCATGCCGGAGTTGGTTTTGCTCCCCGACGCGAGCGCGGTTCCCGCCGCCGCCGAATCGGTGATATACGAATTCAGCGACCGGGTGGCAGTCAGCCCGACGGTTTCGAATCCGTCGAACAGCTGCGGTTTTCCGCAGAATTCCGCAGCGAGGCTGACCTGCGGAGCCCCCATTCCATCCCCGATGAAGAGGAAAATGTATTTCGGTTTTTCGAGACCGGCCGCCGGAGCGGCAACGGCCAGCAGTGCGGCGCAGACCGCCGCGAACAGTCGAAGTTGTTTCATCGATTTCACCTCATATGGTTCTAAAGCAAAGTTCTTTCTATCGTCGCCGCCGGCCATGGCCCGGACTGCGATGGCTTCGGAAAACGCTTCCCTCTCTCTCCGCCGCGAAAACAAAAGGCGATTGTACCCATCGCGGCGGAAGCAGTCTCCGGAACGCGGGAAGCGGGACGGACCACCCCGCCGCTTTCCCTCGAAACTTCTCCGTCACGGATTCTTCTTCATGAAAGGCTCCTTTCGGTTAATCCCCCCGGCGTCCCGGCACTTCGCCGCGCAGCAGCCGAAGATGTACATATGCCGCCCTTTTTCACATGGACGCAGAACACGGACGGGACGCAGGCGGGAGAGAAGTCCGGCCGGAGAGAACCGCCTCATCCTGTTTCTTCCGGTTCCGATCCGCAGGACGGCATCGTACCGCTCCGTCTTGTTCATGCCATAAGATATCACCGGAATATTCGGGTTTGGTTAGAGAACGGTTCGAATTCGGAAATATCGGGAGATACGGCACGGCAAAACTTGCATGCGGAGCATTTCCGTGTTATGGTGAGAAGGTTCGGAGAATTTTCACGCGATGATGGACAAAAAGAAAAAACGGCTGCTGATCCTGGCCGCCTTCGGAGTGCTGCTGATCGGCGCGGCGGCATTCTCTCCCTACCGTCTGATCATTGTAAGCGGGGAGTCGATGTCGCCGACCTACCATTCCGGCCGGCTGCTGCTCGGGCGGAAACAACTGTTCTGCCGGAACATCCCGTTCCGGCGGGGAGAGGTCGTGCTCTTCCGGCACGAAAACGAGACCTGCCTGAAGCGCATCTACGCGCTGCCGGGGGACGAAGTCGTGATCTTCCGGCTGGACGAAGGGTTCAATCTGCTGGTGCAGACAGCGGACTATATCCGCTATTACCGGCTGGCGGAGGAGATCGGCCAGGCGCGAATTGACCGCTTCGAGGTTCCGGAGGGTGAACTTTTCCTGCTCGGAGACGCGCCGCAGATTTCGCTGGACAGCCGGGATTTCGGCCCGGTCCCGCAAAGCGCGGTGATCGCCCGCATACCGGCAGAGCGGTAAACCGGCCTGCCGCTCCGACACGCTTAAGGGTTCCTCCGGCGCGATTATTCTCGCTCCAACCGGCGTTTTCGGCCTGCCGCCATCCCGTATTTTTCCGCCTGCCCCGTTCCCGCCTCTCCCGTCCCGGAACAGTCGATGCCGGTTTCTCCCGCATATTTGCACGGAAAAGCGCGGTTTTTTGTATTTTCAGATTGAAAACTCATTTTATGAGGCTAAAAGTTGACTATTTTTTGATGTGGGAACAGCCGCGGCAATCGGCGGCGGATAACAACGGGAGAATGTCAACCATGGAAAACGAAACGAACCGGAACCGTCCCGGCGGCAGCGAGATCGTGGAATATGCACTGAAGGCCGTGAATGTCCTGACCGTGGAACGGGGAATCATCCGCCATCTCTCCGGCCTGAAGGTACTGCCGGATTACGAACGGATCCGCTACGGGGTCCTCGAGCCGGATGAAGTCGGCGTCGGCCTCTCGCTCTCGCGCAGCTTTTTGAACAGGGACGGAAGCCGGATCTGCTTTGAATTCTCGCTGTGGGGCAGAAGCATCCGTTTCGAGGAGTTCCGGGAATGGTTCCGCAAACTCCCCCGGAAATTACCGGCACACGGCTGCCGCATCGCCCTCCCCGGCGGTTCGGTCATCGCCCTGACCCGTCTCGACGCTCCGCTCGGCACCGTCTTCGAAACGGAGTATTTATTCGGGATCCGGGTCATCAACGGCCTGCTCTTCCTGCGGGCGGAGCTCGATCCGCTCGAATCCGGCTTCCACACCGACGACGCGCCTTCGCTGAAGGAACTGATCGTCGAAGAGCGCAAACTTCCGCTGCTCGAGTTCGAACGCACGGCCGCCGCTTATCTGCGGCAGCGGCTCGGAGTGCCGATAACGGTCGAGCTCGATTCACTCTCCCCCCTGCGGCGGCGCGGCGGCGCGGAATTGCGGCTCCGCATCAGCTCCGCATCTTCGCCGCCCGAAGCGCTGGCCGCCCGTTTCCCGATCATCCACCCGGAATTTCCCGATCCGGCCGACGCCCCCCTCGCCATGCTGCCGGACACCGTCACCAACGAATACCTTACATTGCTTTGCATCTATTGAAAAACACGGAAAATGAGCGCCCGCTCTTCCGCCGCGAGGCCGAATTTATCGAAGAACCGCTCTTCCAGCTCCTCTTCCCCCAGCCGCATGAGTCCGTCGGCCTCCCCCGCGGCAAGCGGCGGAAACGGCAACAGTTCGAGATCTTTCCGCAGCACCTTGCAGGTTGCAAACCGTTTCATGAAAATATAACCGGCCAGGCGGGAATTCAGATACCGCGCCGCCAGCTCCGCCGGCCAGCCCGGAAGATGCGGAATCAGCAGATTCGCGCTGTTCAGCGTCAGGAATCCGTCCGGGTCCACGGCGCAGACCGGGCGGTTCGCAATAAAGCGGTACACCAGCTTCGGTTTTGTCCGGTAAAGCCGCTTCGGCGCCGCCTGCTGAAGTTTGCCGGGCCGCAGATAGCGCTGCGGCGTCTTCAGCCGGTTCGGCCGGATGTCGCAGCCGCGCAGAATCGGTTCCGCCCCCGGCTCCGGCGCGGTGGCGAGCAGTTTCGCGTTATCGCCGGTCACAATGCCGAGCGCCCACTCCGCGTTGCCGGCGAGCGTCAGATGCGGACAGGCGTCGATCTTATCGAGCAGCGCGCGGTCGGCCGCCGAAATTCCGGTCTCGATGGCGCAGTCGCGGCATCCTGGCTCCTGGCGGTGCAGTTCGCGCGCACCGTCCGGATGGACGACCGGGAACCGGTGTCCGTCTCCGGGCGGCGCATTGACCGCGTCGAGGCGGACGACCGGCGTAAAGACACCCGTAAAGCAGCGGCCGAGCAGAGTGACGGATTCGATCCGGCACTCTTCGAAAAGCATGCGCCGCAGCGGAGCGTGCGCCCGGATATTCAGCACCGCTTCCGGCAGGAGAAACGACAGCCTGCCCTCCGGGCCGAGAAAACGCAGCGCCTGCCGGATGAACAGCGCAAAGCTTTCCTCCCGTCCGCTCCGGACCGCCCCCCACGGCGGATTGGTCGCCACCAGGTCGAACGAGCCGTACGCCTCCCGCAGAATCCGCCCGGCGAGCGCGTCCCCCCGGAAAATATGCGGAGTGAATTCGTCGAACGGAAATGCCAGCAGGAGATTGATCCGCGCCAGCTCCGCCGCGACCGGATCGCACTCGATGCCGTAGATCCGGTCCGGCCCCAGTTTCAGCACACTCGCCGCCCGGACCAGGTAATGACCGCTGCCGCAGCACGGATCGAGAAACCGGCCCGCACCGGCTCCGAACCGCAGCGCATCGTCGGCCAGGCCGGTCGCCGTGTAGTAGGCTCCCCGGACGGCGCGATGCCCGATGGAAGTCAGCGCCTGGTGCAGCTCGCCCAGCGACTCTTCGCCGTCCATCGCCGGCAGCGCTTCGAAAAAACGCAAAGCCCGCTCTCCGGGCTCCTGCCGCAGTCGCCTCCGCCAGTTCTCCAGTACGGTCCGCACCGATTCCCGCAGAAAACAGACCGGTCGTATGCCGTCGAGCTCAATCTCCCCCGCCGCTTCGAGGCGCTTCAGCGCGGCCGTGTACATCGCGCACTCGAGCCCCGGCCGCAGCGAACGGAAAACAGCCGCCGCTTCCCGGCAGGGGCCGCGGAAACGGCGGACCGTCGAACGGCTTTTGTTCGCCCGGCTGGTCAACCGGGCGCCGCTTTCCGACCGCTTTTCCCGGCGGAATGCGGCAACGGCCTCCACCCGGAACCGGTACGGCCTCTCCCGGTCCGGCAGCAGCACGCCGAGACGAATCCAGTTGCGGAGCGTGGCGGTCGACACATGAAGACGGGCCGCCGCTTCGCGCAGCGGCAGAAGCCTGCCGGCCGCCGTATCGGCGGCCGGTGTCGCATGTTCCGGCAATTCGTCCGTTTCGCTCACTGTCCATCCCCGTTCTTCCGCTCGCAGCGGGCTGCCGATAATATAAATCCGCCGGGCCGTTTTATCAATCCGGAACCCCGAAAGAGTCCATGAAAAAAGCGGCCTCCGCCAGCCGGCGGAAACCGCTTTCCGGAATCGCTCCGCGAAAATTACTTGTCGGTGAGCGCAACCACGCCCGGGAGCTCCTTGCCCTCGAGATATTCGAGGGAAGCGCCGCCGCCGGTGGAAATGTGGCTCATCTTGTCCGCCAGGCCGGATTTGTTCACGGCCGAAACGCTGTCGCCGCCGCCGATGATCGAAACACCGCCGTTGGCCGCGACCTCGGCGACCGCCTTGCAGACGCCGAAGGTGCCGTTCGCGAATTTCGGCATCTCGAAGCAGCCCATCGGTCCGTTCCAGACCACGGTCTTCGCGCTCTTGATCGCATTCGCGTAGAGCTCGGTGGTCTTCGGGCCGATATCGAGCGCCATCCAGCCGGCCGGGATATCGTCGCCGACGATCTGCGTATTCGCTTCGGCGTCGAACTTGTCGGCCGCGACGTTGTCGACCGGCAGCAGGAAGCTGACATTCAGCTCCTTCGCCTTCTCGATCATTTCCTTCGCATACTCAAGCTGGTCGAGCTCGCAGAGCGAGTTGCCGACATCATGCCCCTGCGCCTTCAGGAAGGTGTAGGCCATGCCGCCGCCGATGATGAGCGTGTTGACCTTGGTCAGCAGGTTCTTGACCACGGCGAGCTTGTCGGAGACCTTCGCGCCGCCGAGGATCGCAACGAACGGACGGACCGGATTCTCGACCGCGCTGCCGAGGTAGGCGATCTCCTTCTCCATCAGGAAACCGGCGACCGCCGGCTTCAGGAATTTCGTGATGACCGCAGTCGAAGCGTGGGCGCGGTGGGCCGTGCCGAACGCATCGTTGCAGTAGATGTCGCCGTAGGAAGCGAGCTTTTCGGCGAGCTTGAGCTGCTTTTCCTTCATCTCGGCCTTCTTCGCCTTGTACTCGTCATCGGTCATGCCTTCCTTCTTCTTGACCTTGCCCTGCTCTTCGGCGTAGAAGCGGGTGTTCTCAAGCATGACGATGTCGCCCGGCTTCATGGCGGCGACCTCTTTGTCGGCATTCGCGCAGTCGGCGGCGAAGACGACCGGCTTGCCGAGCATCTTCGAAAGGTATTCCGCCACCGGCTTCAGGCTGAAATCAGCTTCGTAGCCCTTCTCGGCCGGCCGGCCGAGGTGGCTCATCAGCACGAGGCTGCCGCCGTTTTCAAGCACGTACTTGATCGACGCGAGCGCGCCCTTGATGCGGGTGTCGTCCTTGATGACCCCTTCCTTGATCGGCACATTGAAGTCAACGCGCATGACTACGCGCTTGCCCTTGAGATCGACGTCGCGAAGCGTTTTCTTGTTCATGATTTTCTCTCTCTTCTTCTTTTGGCTTGATGCAAAAAAGGCGGGCGGCCTATTACCACCCGCCCTTTCAGGGAATTACAATCGAATGTAATTACTTGGAGATGACGCGGACCATCTCCAGAACCTTGTTGGAGTAGCCCCACTCGTTGTCGTACCAGGAGACGACCTTGACGAAGGTCGGGTCGAGCTGGATGCCGGCGCCCTTGTCGAAGACGGAGGTGCGGGCTTCGCCGCGGAAGTCGGTCGAGACGACCTTCTCTTCGGTGTAGCCGAGAACGCCCTTGAGTTCGCCTTCGCTGGCTTCCTTCATCGCGGCGCAGATCTCTTCGTAGGTCGCAGCCTTCTTCAGCTCGACGGTCAGGTCGACGACCGAGACGTCGGAGGTCGGAACGCGCATCGACATGCCGGTCAGCTTGCCGTTCAGCTGCGGCAGGACCTTGCCCACGGCCTTGGCGGCGCCGGTCGAGGACGGGATGATGTTCTCGAGGATGCCGCGGCCGCCGCGCCAATCCTTCTTGGACGGGCCGTCGACGGTCTTCTGGGTCGCGGTGGCGGCGTGGACGGTGGTCATCAGGCCGCGGACGATGCCGAACTTGTCATCGAGGACCTTGGAGATCGGAGCCAGGCAGTTCGTGGTGCAGCTGGCATTGGAGATGATCGCCTGACCGGCATAGGTCTTGTCGTTGACGCCGAAGACGAACATCGGGGTGTCGTCCTTGGACGGGGCGGACATGATGACCTTCTTGGCGCCGGCCTTGATGTGGTTCTCGGCGGTTTCCTTGGTCAGGAAGAGGCCGGTGGATTCGACGACGACGTCGGCGCCGACTTCGTTCCACTTCAGGTTGGCCGGATCCTTCTCGGCGGTCAGGCGGATCTTCTTGCCGTTGACGACGAGCGTGCTGCCCTCGACGGCGATGTCGCCTTCGAATTTGCCGTGGACCGAGTCGTACTTCAGCATGTAGGCGAGGTAGTCCGGATCCAGCAGGTCGTTGATGCCGACAATTTCGATATCATTGCTGAAATTCTTGACCGCGGCGCGGAAGACCATCCGGCCGATACGACCGAAACCGTTGATACCAACTTTGATCATTTTTCGACGTTCCTTTTTTTATGTTAAGGGTCAGGTATAAAATTATCGATGTTCTGAAATATAGCCCGGTTTTCCGAAAAGTCAAACCGCATATCGGGTGAATTCGGGCCTTTCGCCGTTGTTTGCCAACGGATTTACGCCGGATTGTGGCGCGGCGGAATTTTCATGCTATAGTAAAAAAAAATCAAAAATAAATTCCACGGAGAGAAAACCATGTCCGACTCCGCCGCCTGCGTCCGTCGTTTCGTGCGGGAGAACCGCGTCCTTCTGACTCTGCTCGCCGCGGGGCTTCTGCTGCGGCTGGCGGTCGCCCTGCCGGGGCTCTGCGGCGATGCCGAAACGTGTTTTTCGCGTCCGGATACGCCGGGCTACCTCGGCCCGGCCCGCGCGCTCGCCGCCGAAGGGAGCTACCTCGACTGTCCGGGCGGCGAACCGAATTGCGGGAGGGCGCCAGGCTTCCCGTTCTTCGCGTCGCTGGTGTTCCGGCTTTTCGGGCCGGAGAACGCGGCGGCGCTGGCCGTGACGCTGCTGCTGGCCGGGGCGCTGATTCCGCTGGCGGTCTACTGGGCCGGAACCGTCTGGTTCGACCGGCGGACGGCGCTGTGGGGCTGCGGCTTCACGGTGCTGAACCTGACCATGATCGCCCAGGCGCCGATGCTGCTCTCCGACACGCTGTTCGGACTGGTCGCCGCGCTCATGTTCGGCTGTTTCGGGAAGTTTCACCGGAAAAGCGATCCGCGCTGGTTCGTCCTGACGCTGTTCCTGGCCGGAGTCGGGGCCCTGATCCGGCCGATCAACTCGGTCTGGGTGCTGCCGGCGCTCTTCCTGATTGCCGTCCGGCCGGGGCTCGGCTGGAAACAGAAGCTGGCCGGCGGAGTTGCCGGGCTCGCGGCGTTCCTGCTCGTGCTGCTGCCGTGGATGGGGCGCAACGCGGCCCTCGGCGCGGGGTGGTCGATCGATACGAACACCGGCGCAATGTATCATCAGAACGGCGCGATGATTCTCGCCCGGGTCAACCGTTCGAGCTTCGAGGAGGAAAAGGCGAAGATTCTCGCGGAACTCGAAACGGAATTCGCCGATGCGGAGAAATATCCGGACCGGAAGAGCCGGAGCAGCTATCGGCTCAAGAAATTCCGCGAGCTGATTGTCGCGCATCCGCTGGTCTGGCTGCCGCAGCACTTCCGGCCGCACATCCTGCTGCCGGACGCGCCGACTTTCTTCGAAATCCTCGGGGTGACGAGCGCGGGACGCGGCACGATGGACGTCATGCAGAAAGAGGGAGTGTCTGCGGCGGTCCGTTTCTACTTCGGCGACAGGCTCTGGGTGCTGATTCCGGTGATTCCGCTGCTCTGCGTCACGCTGGCGATGTACGCGCTGGCGCTGTGGAAGCTGATCGTCTGGGCGGTGAACCTGCGCCGGGAGTGGTACTGGATTTTTCTCTTCCTTGCATTTGTCGAGTATTACTTCTTCCTGCCGGGGCCGATTACGGCGCCGCGCTACCAGCTGCCGGCGCTGCCGTTCCTCGCGCTGATGGCGGCGCTGCAGCTTCAGGCCGCCGCCTCCGGGCTGCGCCGCTCGAAGCCGGCGGACAACATGCCGGAATAGTGTGCCCGGCTAACCGCATGAAACGATATTTCCCTGTTTTTTTGCTTTTTTTCCGCCGGTGTAAGAAACCGGCTTTTCAACGTGTATTACTCTGTAAACGATTTGCGGAAAAAGAACAGAAGGAAATATGCCGTGAAGAAACCGTTTACACTCGTCGAACTGCTGGTGGTGATCGCAATCACCGCGATTCTGGCCGGAATGCTGCTGCCGGCCCTGAACCGGTCGCGGGAGGGCGCCCGCCGCACCCAGTGCATATCGCAGGTGAAACAGCTGACGGCAGCTATGCTCGCCTACACCGGCGACTGGCGCGATCGCTTCCCGCCGGTGTTTTCATGTTATGACTTCAATTGCGGAACTAATCGTTCCGGCTGGATCTGGTACGACGGTTTCCCGCTGCCGACCGCAGGGAAAGCACAGGTGGACCGCGGCGCGCTCTGGCCTTATCTTCGGATCAGGAAACTTTATATCTGTCCCAACGATCGCTTCAGCAGCTGCAGTTACGCCGTTAATTCCGATTTAAGCTCGTGGCCGGTCACTCGGTTGCGTTCCGCTTCGAAAACATTCACCATGCTGGAAGAGGGAGAAAAAGAGTTGCGGAAGTACTTCACAAACGATGGCGCCTTTATGATTCTCAACAGCTTCCGAAACGATGCATTACGTAATATTCACGATGGAGGTTCCGTATCTGGTCTTGCCGACGGCCATGTCGAATGGGAAAAAATCGAGCTTGAGGAACTCTGGGACCGTTGCGATATCCGTCCCCCCTACTGGCGTGACCAGCCGCCGGAATAATCCTTCCCTCCGGAAAAGTCGGGCGTTTTCCCGGTTGCCCCATTGCAATCGGCAGTTCCGGCGAGTATGATAAATAGTCGGAGACGACTGCTCTTTCACATGGAAATATGGCATATACAACGAAAAAATCACTGCTGGAAGCGATCCGCAGCGGCGACGAAATCTCCTGGCTGGGGTTCTACGAAACCTATCGGCCGCTGATCGTGGTCCGCGGCCGGGATTACCACCTCAATTCCGCCGAAATCGACGAACTGGTCCAGTGCGTCATGTTGCGTTTCTTCGACCGGAGCCGGACTTTCGTCTATGACCGCTCGAAAGGCAAATTCCGCGACTATCTGGGCACGATCATCTACCGCTGCGCCCTGAACATCATCCGCGGTCGCCGCAAAAATGAGATCGGGTACGAAGAGCTTGAGCTCATGGACGAAACCGACGCCCGGGAACGCTGGCTTGAGGAGTGGCGGCAGCACACCCTCTTTCAGGCGATGACGCTGCTGAAGCTGCAGGTCGGGGAGTCGACCTTTCAGGCATTCGAGCTCTACGCCGTCAAGGGCGAACCGCCGGCGCGGGTAGCGAAATTCCTGAACGTTTCGGTCAGTGCGGTCTATGTTGCCAAACACCGCGCCGTGATAAAATTGCGGAAAATCGTGAGACAACTGCAGGAGGAATAACCGATGCATTATCCCTTATATGAACTCGACCGGTACCGGACCCGGACGATGGCGGCTCCCTGCCGCCTTCGCTGCCGCATCCACCTGAGCCGCTGCCGCCGCTGCCGGGCGCGGATGCAGCGGCTGCTGTCGGACGATCGGCTGATCCTCGACCTGCGCGAATCGGCGCGGCGGATGGGCGTTCCGGAACATCCGCAGGAGCTCCGCCGGCTCGGCGGCTTCATCAGCGGCAGGGAAGACCGCCGCAATCCGGCGGTGTAACCGATGGAGATTCCCGATTACGAAATCCTGAAGCGGTGCGGTCACGGCGCATACGGCGAAGTGTGGATCGCCCGCAACCGCGCCGGCGTCTCCGTCGCATTGAAGACAATCGACAAGTCGGAGCTGATCGAAAAGGAACTGGCCGGGCTGCGCAGTTACTCGCGCATCACCGGGTCGCCGCACCTGATCCGGATTTTCCATGTCGGCGAAAGCGGCGAAACGCTCTATTACACCATGGAGTTGGCCGACGACCTCGGAACCGGAGAACTCTACATCCCGGCGACGCTGTCGAATCTGCTGAAGCTGAAAAAGCGGTTCACCCCCGCCGAAACGACGGAACTCGGGCTGAAACTTCTCGCGGGACTGGAGATTCTGCACAAGGCCCGGCTGGTCCATCGGGACATCAAGCCGGAGAATATACTTTACGTCAATGGCGAGCCGAAGCTCTCCGACATCGGGCTTGTCCGTTCGGCGCTGCAGGAGCAGAGCCTCGGCGGCACGCCGGGGTTCATCCCGCCGGAACGGCTGGAGTCCGGCGCCGGTGCCGGAACCGCGGCCGACGACCTCTACGCCGTCGGCAAGGTGCTCTACTGCTGTCTGACCGGAAAAGGCGTGGAGGAGTACCCGTCCTTCCCGGCCTCGTTGCTGGATGAGGATTACTGCCGCCTGAATGAAGTGATCCTGACCGCCTGCAACCGGAATGCGGCGCTGCGGTTCCGGAACACCCGGGAGTTCCGGGAAGCGCTGTCGTCCGGCATCGGCAGCCGGAATCGTTTCCGTGGTCGCGCCGCCCGGCTGTACCGTCTGCTTCCACTGCTCCTACTCCCGATTGCGGCAGCGGCCGGAATCTGGTATTCTGTGTTCCGCGCAACGCCGGATGCGCCGCCGGACCGGGAGGAAGAGCCCCGAACACTTCTGCCGCCGAACAGCGAACTGCTTTATCCGCTCTCCCAGAATGAAGCCGGTGAATTCGTGCTGCTGTCGAGCAACTGGGCGGGCAACGAGAAGAAGCAGCTGATCACCAAACGGAAATATGCGCCTCCCTACACCGTCCATGCCGTCTGCCAGACGAATTCGATCAATATCCGTTTTCTGCTGTGCGACGGAGTAATTATCTTCAACTGGGAGTGGAACCCGAAGGACATGCGGCTGGAAATCGACGGCATCACCTCCGGGAAGCACCGTGTCGCCAACGGGGAGATCCCGGTCAACCGCTGGACTCGGTTCCGGATCGAGGTGGAACCGGATTCACTGGCGATCTATGTCGACGGCGAGCTGCGCCATGTCGCCCGCGGAACCTTCAAAGAGGCTCCGGTCGGGCTCCACACCTACCTCGGCGGAACGCTCCGGGTCAGAGAATTCCGCATCGAAACACCCGATGAGAAAGTAAAACGGCCTTCCTCCGAGAACTGAATTCCCTCCGATCCGAAGTCGAGGCGGCCTTTCCCGGCGATTCACCCGCGCAGCAGGGTCACTTCCTGCTCGTAGCTGCGGATATCGTTCATGAACCCCGCGTCCGGCGGAACGCCGCGGGTCAGGCAGTAGTAGTTCCAGACGGCGCCCCACGGCAGCGTTCTGGCCTCCTCCCCGAGCGCGAGGCGGCCCGAAAAATCCCAGTCCGTCTCGCAGGCCCGGATGCGTTCGAACGGCTCCAGGAGCCCGCAGAGCAGCGCTTTCTGCATATTCCGCGCGCCGACGACCCAGGCCGCGATACGGTTGATGCTCGCGTCGAAATAGTCGAGCCCGATATGGATCTGAGTCCCTGCCGCGAGGCAGCGCACCGTTTCCCGGGCGATCGAAAGCAGTTCATCGTTCAGCACCAGCACGTGATCGCTGTCCCAGCGGACGCCGCGACTCACGTGCAGCAGAATCCGCCCCTGCATGGCGGTGATGGCCGAGAGCTTGTCGCCGATCGACTCGGTCGGGTGGAAATGGCCGGAATCGAGACAGATCAGCTTGCCGGACTTCGCGGCATAGCTCAGATAAAAATCGTGCGATCCGACCGTGTACGACTCCGCGCCGATGCCGAAGAGTTTCGATTCGACCGCGTCGAGGACGAGGGATTCGTCGATCGTCTCCGCAAAGATTTCGTCGAGGGATTCCCGCAGCCGTTCGCGCGGCGCAAGACGGTCGGCCGGAATGTCTTTGAATCCGTCCGGCGCCCACTCGTTGCAGACCGCAGGCGTGCCGAGCGCCCGGCCGAACTCGGCCGCGATGCGCCGGATCGCTTTGGCGTGATCGATCCAGAAACGGCGGATTCCGGCATCCGGGTGCGACAGCGAAAGCCCGTGGTCAAGCAGCGGGTGCGAGTAGAAGGCCGGAGCGATGTCCATGCCGATCCCCTTCTGCCTCGCCCAGTCGAGCCAGCAGGAGAACTGCCGGATCGTGAATGCATCGCGGTCGATTCCCGGGAGGGCGCGGTCGATCTGGTGCCCCTGCAGGCAGACCCGGTGTTTCCCCGGAATCAGCGCGAGGGCGACATCGAGGTCGCCTCGCAGCTCTTCGGCGTTCCGGGCGCAGCCCGGATAGTTCCCGGTGACCTGGCAGCCGCCGGTCAGCGCATGCCCGGCCGCTTCGAATCCCTTCACGTCGTCGCCCTGCCAGGCGTGGACGGAGAGCGGAATCGCGTCAAGCTTCCGCAAAGCCTCTTCCGTGTCGACTCCGTATCCGGCATAAATCTCCCGGGCGGAACGGTAAATCTCTTCCGTGTGGTCCATGATCCCTCCTGTCATTGCACAAGGTGTTTCCTGCATTATACCAGATTTTTTCGGAAACGGAATGGACGCGACGGAATAAATTGTATCCGTTTATGACCAACGCAGCGGAAATGGGGGCGAACCTCCCCCTTCCGGCCGATACCGGGCTCAGAGCAGTTCGATCCCGTAGACCGGATTGCGGCCGACTTCGGCCCGCCAGACGGTTCCGGCCGGCGGCAGGGCGAGCCCTTCGGCGGCCGGATCGATTTCGACCGTCCGCCACACATCGCGCGACTTCTCCGCAAGCGGAAGCGTCTTTTCGGTTTTGCCGTCCGACAGTCTCAGGAGGCTCTTCCCCTTCCCCGCCGCGAGCGTGACCGCAAAGCCGCCGCCGCGCAGCAGAGTCGTCGCCGCACCTGTGCACACATCAATGCAGCCAAACCGCCTCGGCCGGAGATCGGCGCCGGCGAATCCTCAATGCAACCCCGGCTGCAAGTACTGAAGGAATTTGAAAACAGCAGCAGAGAAAGTTATCTTATGGGAAAACGGGGAACTTGTCGTGCACCTGTTTCATCTTCTTCATCTCCCGGAAATATCGAAAACGGGTGTGCAAAAGCGGAAATACGGATAAGCGGCCGCATCAGGACGAAACCCGGTAAGCTGAACTCAAAGCCGCAAAGGATTCAGGCGGAAAAATGGAGCCGACTGTGGGAATCGAACCCACGACCTGCTGATTACAAGTATTCTGAGTGGAGGTTGGTATTTACGCTCAAAAAGCTCGCGGGACTATATAAACAGGAGATCTATATTTGACGTATGAATCCTTTTAAAGGCAGAAAACGAAAAGAATCAAAAAAGTTCTGCCGGAACAAAAGGATTTATTATGAGAACAAGAACAAAACGACGCGCAAAGGGAACCGGTACGATCTTTAAAAGCGGGTGCCATTTTTTCTGGAAGAAATGTATTAATGGGAAATACCAAACTTCTATATTACAAGATGCGGACGGCAACCCGGTAACGACCAGAAAGGATGCCGAACTTGCGGCAGCTCGTGATCAACCGATTCTCCGCGCGACGCAGCAGGAAGAAATAGCCTTCTATGTTGCAGAAGCCAAAAGCCTGAAGAAAAAACGAAGTTTGCCGATTGAACGAATCTGGGAAACTTATCTTGCCCAATACCAGCGTCCGGACAGCAGCGAAAGCACTCTGCGGAATTATCAGCAGTTTCTGCAACAATTTCAGAAGTGGCTGCGAAAGAAACATCCGGAAGTCCTGCTGGCAGGAGATATCACGACTGATATTGCCGGGGAATTTTTTAACTATATCTGGAATCAGAAAAAGATTACAGGTAATACATTCAACCACTACCGGCAGGCTTTGAAGTTGATTTTCAAACATATTCAGGACGTTGCCGGATTAGATGAAAACCCATTTCGGTTCATCAACCGCAAACCGGTGAAAATTGAAAGTCGAAAGGCCTTCACCGAGGATCAGGTCAGGGCCATTTTCAGCGGATTCGATACCGGCTTCTACTATACAACAACGGGTAAGCGTTTTGGATCCGGACGTAAGCATATTATGGTAAAAGAAAAACGGGAATATAACCCCATGAACGCGGATGAGATGCGTGTTCTGATTGCCCTCTGCTGCTGGACTGGATGCCGAGGGCAGGACGGCTGCCTGATGTCCTGGTCGAATGTTGACCTTGAATATCAGACGATCAGCTTTGTGCCACGCAAAACGGAACGGAAGACCAATAACCGGTCTGTATCATTGCCGCTGCATCCGGAACTCTATCGAGCCTTGGAAGAGGCCCTGAAATTTCGAGAGCGGAATAAAGCCGGAGAGGATTATATCATTCCATCTGTTGCTGAACGTTATCGTCGGAACCCTGATGGTGTCCAGACGGATATTCGTAAAATCATCCATTGTGCCACGGGTTGCTCAACGACAAATCCGGAGGCTAAGCCGCAACGCGCTCTTCGTGCCAACCTTTACAGCCTTCATTCGTTTCGGCATACGTTCGTATCGTTCTGTGCGAACGCGGGAGTTCCGCTGGATGTGGTGGCTGAAATCATCGGACATGGTTCCCCGGAAATGACCCGGCACTATGCTCATATCTCCGATCAGTCTAAACGGACGGCATTGGCAGCACTGCCGACGCTGAAAACCCCGGAGCAGGAAAGCTCCGCACACCGGGAACAGCTCATGGATCGGCTGGCCGCCCTGCCTACCGAACAACTTGAAACATTACTTACCAGGAGTGATGAACTATAATATAATTTCAATTTTATACTCGAAGTATAAAATCTAAAATCACCTGAAAAGTGACGAAAAACAAAGGTGATTCTTCCGAGAAGGTTTTTTCTAAAAATCTTCTCGGCTTTTTTATGTTAAAATACCTCATCTTTTCGACTCTTCCCCTTCTTTACGCTTCCGCTTTCTTGAAACAGCACAATTGCTCCGGAAATCGGTCCGGCAATTAAAAGTTTCAGAAAGGAAAAATAAAAAATGATACGACCAGAACTAGTCAGCGCTATCGAAGGAGTCCTTGATTCAGATCCCGGCATTACCGTAGAAGAAAAGAAGCGGATTCTCAAAGCGTGCCGTCCTCCAAAGGCCGGTTCACCCATCACAGCCAGAGAAGCTATGAAAATATTGGGAGTGAGTCGGCCAACCCTGCGGTCCTATGTCCATCGGGGGCTGCTGACGCAGCGATGTCGGTCCAGCAGGAGTGTCCGGTTCGACCGGGAAGAAGTAGAGCAGCTTGCCAACTACGGAACCGCCAACTAAAGGAGATTGAACAATGAATAACATGAACAGTCAAACATTAAAAAAGTTACCCCCGCCGGCGGACCGGCAGGGAGAAGATGCCACTCTTCATCAAAGTACGACCGTCAAAACATCAAGCTCCGACATCCCGTTTGTGCCGATGCCGGACTCCCCGTTGCCGAAACCGGCAAGTACAGAGGAACAAATCCAGCAGGCGGCCGCCTTCCTCCGGCAGATGTTCCACCCTGATGAGTGGTTTGAACTGACTCCGGCCGTTCTTGGTCGTGACGATAAATTGCGTCCACGCCGGAACAAAAAGAATATTGTTCAGCTGGAACTCTCTGATTTCACTGAAATTGCCGACAATTTCAGAAAGTTTGTCAAGGGTGCGACCAATGGTATGTATGTCAGCCTCAATCCCTGTCGTTCGCGTGATGAGCTGCCTGCGGCCAGCGTTAGGGATGCCGATATCGTCGATTTCCGTAACGCACTGGTCGAGTGTGACGATATCCCCATGGAGGAACAGTTGAACCGGCTTTGCGGGCTTCGGCTCCCGGTTCGCTGTGTCGTATGGAGCGGCGGCAAGAGTTGCCATATTGTGGTGGCAATCGATGCCGGGCCGGACCAGAAGCTTTACAAGAAACGGGTCAAGGTTCTGTATGAGTATTTGAAGGATATGGGATTCCCCGCAGACCCCACCTGCAAGAATGCCAGCCGCCTTACGCGGCTGCCGGGGGCCATGCGGGGGAAGGAAGTTCAATACCTGTTGTACAATGCCTTCGGCCATTCTTCATGGGATGACTTCGAGAAAGCTCAGGGAACGGAAGCGCCGAAGCCGGACAGCACCGTTCGCCGCTTGAGTTATTCGTTTGATATCGAAACGAATGAACTCATAGAATCTTATGGGAGCCCTTTTCCATTGAGTCGGGGTGGAATCCCGTCCGGCTTCAATCAATGTTTCTTCGCCGCGTATGTGCTCAGGAACCGCGCTCTTCTTCATGATCAGGCCACGGGCTGGCATGAGTATCAGCCCACTACCGGATTGTGGGAAAGATTACCGGATACGCGTATGCAATGCGTCATCGCAACTGATATTTTAAAATTTCTGCGTGATAACGGCTGCGATGAATTGGAAGCGAAGCGAACCGCAAAACTTTTGCAAGACATCCTTACTCTGATGAACGGGCTCGCAGATGACCCGGTTCCATTCAGGCACCAGAAGAGAAAACTCATTCACGTCGGTAATGGGATGGTTGAGTTTACCGAAACCGGAGAAGTGGAACTGAAGCCGTTCTCACCGGATTACCGGAGTCGAAACCGTATCGCAATCAACTACGACCCCAAGGCTGAATGTCCGAGGTTCCTGAACCGGCTTCTGGCCCCGGCCATGACCGGAGATGACATCGATTGCCTTCAGCTTTACTTCGGTCAGTGCCTGCTTGGAGTGAATCATTCCCAGATGTTTCTGATGCTGACAGGGACAGCCGGAGGCGGCAAATCGACTCTGGTAAACATCATCGAAGGAATAATCGGCCGGCAGAACTGTACCGAGCTTCGGCTTGAGCATATGATCAACCGGTTTGAAATGAACCGGCTGATCGGCAAAACGTTGCTTACGGCGAAAGACGTACCATCTTACTTTATGAATAACAAGGGGGCACAGAAACTGAAGGCTCTGACCGGGAAAGACACCCTGACCACCGAGGCGAAAGGGAGTAACGAAGCCGTCGATATCGTCGGTGAGTTCAACGTCATCATCACCAGCAACTCGGATTTACAGATCAATGTGGACGCCGATAACGAAGCCTGGCGGCGAAGAATGCTGTGGATCAGGTACGAATGCCCTCCCGTTGCAGAAAGGATCGATGCTTTCGATGAGCTTCTGCTCCGGGAAGAAGGAGCCGGCATCCTGAACTGGGGAATTGAAGGCGCACGCCGGCTGCTCAAGAATAAAGGCCTGATTCAGCGCTCGGCCAATCATTCCCTGCGGGTTGATGAGTTATTGCAGGAAAGTGATTCGGTAGCCGCTTTCATCGATACCTGTGTGGTCAGAGCGACTGGTGAAAGCGTTACTTCGGAAGCGCTCTACACCGCTTACCTTAATTTTTGCAGGGCGCAGGACTGGGAGCCAAAAGAGGAGAGGCGCGCTCGTCGCGGATTCCGGTCAGTCATCAACGCAAAGTTCCAGATTCCATACCGGCATGACATATCATCCGGGAACGGCTACGTCAGACGGGGATACGTCGGCATCAAAATAAGGAGTTGACACAAGACGCAAGGGGGGGGGCCACTTGGGGAGTGCCCCCCCCCTTTTTTTGCCGCAGTCTTCATGGCCACATAAGGATTTTGATTTATGCGTCCGAAGCGTCCGGGAAATGCTTATGAAAAGCCGTGGACCCGAATACAGAGGCCTGCGGCTTTTTCCTGATCGCGGGAGCGGAACTTCAAAACTTCCTTTTTTCTTTTACGCCTGATCTACAATGATGCGACCACCTTTCCGCAATGGTGCGGAACAGGAAACGCAGCAACATCATGGAAAGGATCAGAGCAATGATCATCCAAGAAGAAATTGTAAATGAAAGCAGAAAAATCAACATGTCGGACCTCCAGTTTAACGCGTTGCTCGGCACGATACTCGCCGATGCATATATCGGCGCGTCAGGGGCGACGACGGCCCGTGTTCAGTGGAACCACAGCAGCAAACAGCATGAGTACTGTCTTCACAAGTACGAAACGCTGAAAGAGTTCGCCACCAATCCCCCGCGCCGGAAACCCAACCCCGGTTACGGAGAAGAATGGAGCTGCCTCTCTCTGAAGGCGACGCATCTGTATTTCCTGCTGCGTCAGCTCTGTTATTCCGACAGGCGGAAGCGTATCACTCCGGAGTATCTGGAATTGATTACGCATCCGATTGCGCTGGCCTGGATGATAATGGACAACGGCAGCCGACAGAAGGGAGCCAATTCCGCCGACCTCTCCATGCACGCCTTCCCGAAGGAAGATGTTGAACTGTTTCAGCAATGGCTGGCCGAGAAGTGGGGCGTTGTCGGCATTATCCAGACGGTTCACCACTCCAGCACGGGTAAAGAGGGCCGGGTGCTGCGTTTCAACAAGGAAGCATTTCTGAAGCTCTCCGCTTTGATTACTCCGTATGTTCATGAGTCCATGCGTTACAAGACTGAGATTGTCACCAAGACCTGCCCGGTTTGCGGAACGGTATTCACGATGACGCACTCCGACTGGTGCTCCCCGGAGTGTGCGGGGGTCGGCAGAAAACAGCATAATCGCGAATACTGGCTGAAGAATAAAGAGCACTTCAGGGAAAAAGCACGGGAATGGAGTAAAGCTCACCGTGAAGAGATCAATGCCAGAGCCCGTGAAGCATACCGTACTTTGTCGCCGGAAAAGCGGCAGGAGCTGAATGAATATGCAGCCCGCTACCGGGCAGAGAACCGGGAAAAAATCAACGCCTATAGACGGGAACGCCGGGCGAGGCTGAAAGGTGATCCTGATCATGAAGCCAAGCTGAAAGAGGAACGGAGGCGTTACTACGAACGGAAGAAGGCGGACCCGGAACGGTATCAGAGGAGTTTGGCGATGTCCAGAGAACGCCGTAAGAGGCCCGAAGTCAGAGCGAAGGAAGCCGCCTATCTGCGCAAAAGACGGGCCGCTCTCCGTGCCGCTCTCGCAGCTAATGTGCCGAACGAGCCGCAGAAGCCGGAGAGCAATCAGGGCTGATTCTGACCGCTGAGCAACGGTGTTATCCCCGCAGAGCCGAACTACTCTGCGGGGATTTTTTCAAGAGAAAACAAAATACGAGAGCCAAGACATTGAGTACGAGTTCCTTGACATCGGTAACGAGATGATGTCGGCCTCGATTTTCTGGGGCTTCGCCCGGTACACCGGAACACCCAAAACCACCGACACAACATTAGCATTGCTGTGGAACCGCTCCAGCCAGGCCGAGTAGGTGATCCGCTGCGAGCACTGCAACAAGTTCAACATCCCGAACCCGGAACAGGACCTGCTGAAGATGATCGGCAAGCGCGGCCCGGTATGCGCCAAGTGCGGACAGCCGGTGTTTCCGAAGAACGGCGGCTACGTGCACGCCAGACCGGAACGCCAGTTGTCGTTTCCCGGATATCACATCTCGCAGACCGTCCATCCGCTGCACATCCTGTCGCAGGCCAAGTGGAACAGGCTGCTGGACAAGATCGAGAACTATGCGCCGCTGGCGCTGTACAACGAAGTGTTCGGGTGGCCCTACGATGCGGCCACCAGCCCATTGACCATGTCCGACCTGCAGAAAGCCACTCACGACATCTCCGTGCAGCGTCCTGCCGACGTGCGCGGACTGAAGCACCTGTACTCGTACATCACGGTTGCGGTGGACTGGTCAGGCGGTTCCATGGCCAGCGATTCGTACACCTCGTATGCCGTGCTGGGGCTGCGGCGGGATTCGGACCTGATCGACGTGCTGTACGGGAAGCGCATCAAGCACGGCGTCACTCCTACCGATGAAGCGAACGAGATCATGGACTGGATACGGGGAACCGGGGCCGACGCCTTCACGTACGACAACGGCGGGGCCGGGTTCGCCCGGCTGGAAATCATGAACCACCAGGGATTGCGGGAGACACCGGGGCTGGTCGTCATTCCCATCAACTACGTCAGACCCCGTGCCGGTGACGTGATGGTTCCTCATACCGGGATGCGGGAATCGGACCTGTACTACTACACCCTGGATAAAAGCCGCTCTCTGGCGATCACAGTGATGTCCATCAAGGCGACCCGTGTCAGAGTACCCAAATTCTCCGAGACCGATGAGAAAGCCTTCCAGCGCGATTTGCTGGCCCTTCGGGAGGATCCCCACTCAAATTATTTTTCAAGTGCGTTCATCAGTTTAACGGCATCGGGATGCTGCTGTTCTGCGGCGCGTCTGATGTACTCCCGGCATTTAGCTTCGTCCGGTTCTTTCTGAATCACGCCGCCTTTGGAGTACCAGAGCCCGACCCAGAATTGCGCCGTTGCATCCCCCTTGTCGGCATGTTCGACTGCTTTCCCGGCCCAGAATGCCAGTTGTTCTTTATCCGGCTCCACCTCATCGTAGTATTCAACCATTTTGAGTACGGCTCCGGTGACGTTATTTTCAGCGGCGCGGCGGCACCATTTCCAACTCTCTGGACGGTTGGGTTCCATACCATCACCAGTATAACAGCAGGCCGCCAGAAAGAATTGAGATTCGCCGTGTCCCTTCTCGGCCAAAGCGGTAATCTCCTTCAGGGCTTCGGCTTTGTTACCGGTGACTCCCTGTCCGAAAAAGCGGCATTTAGCCAGATAGAACTGCGCCCGCTTTGATCCGCTGGCGGCGGCCTTCTGATAATGCGGGATGGCGGCAGCGTAATCCTGACGGTTATAGTATCTGGTTCCAAGCTCAAGCTGTGCGCGGGTCTTCACGGCGGTACTGACTTTCATATCGGTTTCGGTCTCATTAGCGGCAATGGTTTCGAGCCTCATTACCGGCATCTCCCATCCCTCGACCCGGTAGCTTCGGCCAACGGCCTGCACTATCTTCCCGGCGAATTTATCGAGCTGCTGCGGATTCGGCGCATAAACGAAACAGATTGTTCGGAAGTTGTCGTTTCCGAGTGCTTCCAGCAGCATATAGCCGACGTCCTCGGCGGCACTGCTGACCGGAAACAAGAGGCCGTCTACCGTCACCTCTCTGCCGCTGCCGGTGACTGTCGGCAGGTCACTAAACGGGTGTACGGGATCATACGCCGCCAGTGTCGTAATGGCCATGTCCTGCGATACTGATGCAGGCGGCTGATAAGCTTCGCAGCCGAACATCACAGAGGCAGCAATAAGTCCACCAATAGCCGTAATCAGCCATTTAATTTTTAGAGTAACTCTATGCTTTTCTTCCATCTCTTCTGCATCCCAGCGTTGTCAGCCATTTACTGTTTTTCCTCTTTATGTTCTTGATAGCCATTCCCATTTTTTCAGGGTTGGTGATGATTCATATTTCAAAAAAACATCTTTTATCTGGCGTCTATTATGCGAAAACTTCCTTTTGTAAACTCTTTTTTACAAACACCTTCTTTTGCTTCGATTTCTATAGTTATACGTGAGATTCTGCCTATAATCGTATCTGCTGGCGTGATTGTTTTACATTCCTCACTTTTCCACTCATTGAAATGTTCTTCGTTGGTTCTGGCTCCCCCTTCACTTCCAAAGTTACCTTCTGTTTCCCAATAAGTAATCTTCATGTGAACATCTTGGAGGGATGGACCATGATTCGTATAATAAAAGTCATCTTGTTCCGCCAAAAGCAGTACTCTTTTTCGCACAACTTCCAGAGAAAAATCATTATTTAATTGAGGTTTTTTTGTACATCCAGCTGTAAATAATGCAATTCC